>OHAU01001654.1_pt1 | contig 24668 bp, 26 predicted proteins | sample 1577181 | NCBI WGS metagenome assembly OHAU01 (sample SAMEA3541472, study PRJEB24748) | human gut metagenome | biome: human gut; feature: human-associated habitat; material: faeces | place: China | collected 2012 | reverse complement strand
CCCTTGCCTCGAAGAACGCGGCGGCCCTTTCCGCCGAATCCGCCGAATCCGACCGCATAGCGGCGGAAGCGGCCCGCGACGAGGCGCAGGATCTCGCCAATGTCGGGTATGCGTCGGAAAGCCGCGCGGGGCTGGCGAAGGTCGACGGGAAGACCACGCGGGCCGACGCGGGCGGCGCGATCACCGTGAAAGACGTGGCGATTGAGGGGGATCTCGGGGATCTGGCGAGCGCGCGGGGACAGATTGGAGATGCTAAAGAGATGCCAAATCTGGACTTTAATACGCTTACAACTCCGGGAAACTATAGAATAACGGGGAATCCCACTAACGGTCCTTCTTTGCCTCTCAATATCTCCGGAGCTTCCATCGGTTCTCTTATTGTAGCTGGTACTTTGGGACAGAATGGGCGCATCTTTCAGATCATGATATCCGGTAGCACGGTTACGTGGAGGACTGTTCAAAATTCGACAGGAACGACATGGAGCGCTTGGCAACAGTTGCTTTCAGGAAACAAAGTTGGTGACGGCATTCGCGTCACCAACGGCATCATCTCCGTACCCGAGATGCAGGGCGCGACGGTATCGACCGCCGGGACGTCCGGCCTTGTTCCGCCCGCAGCCGCCGGGCAGCATGAAAGCTTCCTGACCGGAGGCGGGGAGTACAAGCCCGCGCTCACCAAGATTTCGGACAGCGTGAGTCTGGAGGATTCGAAGACGGCGGCGTCCGCGAAGGCCGTGAAGACGGCCTATGACCGGGGGACTGCCGGGGTCACTGCGGCGAATGGCAAATTATCTTTGTCCGGCGGCGTAATGAGCGGGCGCATCGGTGGCCTTCGAGGGAACTACAATGCCGATGCGAGTTCACGGTATGTAACCGGCGCTCTCGAAATACGGGAAAATGGAGGCGTAGGGAATGCGCAATCAGACATAGCCTATGCTCCGACAATCGGCTTTCATTGGGCGAATAGAGTTGCGGGCCTGCTTGCGCTGCGAAGCGACGGCATATTTTCCTTTATGAAGCAAAACGGAACGAGAGCCGTTGTTGATTGTGATGTCCCGTATGCAACTGCGGCAAACAAGCTCCGCAGGGAAGGGGGCGTCGATACAAGCTGGTATTGGTCGGGACAGGGAGGCCAACCCGGTTGGCTGTGGGGTGGCAATGACGGAACCAATATGTACGTCTACAATCCCGCTAATTTCAGCGTGAACTATGCGAACAGCGCGTACATATCCACCGCAGTCTCGGGAGTATGGTTCGGGCGCAATAATCAAACTGTCCCCAGCGGAGGGACATGGAGAGTGATTACGTCGATAAATGGAAAGGTTGATTTCATGACCGTCGCTGGCGGAACTTCTATCCCGCACGACTGGTGGTATGCGGTCAGAGTCGCATAAGGGGGAAAGTATGGATTACGGACAAATCATCTACCGAACCGCTGATGATTCCTACGTCATCACGAAAAACGGAATGCCCTACCACGTCTACCCATACGCTGCAGAATTCGCGGAAGAGTGGGACGCCGTGTTCGCCTACGCCGAGGCGCACCCCGAATGCGTGACCGAGGAGCAGCCCTACGTCCCGCCCGTACCGACGCTTGAGGAAGTGAAGGCTGCCAAGCTCTCCGAAATCAACGCGGCTGCGGACAGGGCCATAGGCACACTCACGGCGACATATCCGGACCGGGAGATCAGCACGTTCGACAAGCAGGAATCCGAGGCCCGCGCCTATGCCGCCGACCCTACGGCTTCAACGCCGCTTCTTTCGGCATTGGCGCAGGCTCGGGGCATTCCGCTGCCCGACCTTGTGGAGAGGGTGCTTGCCAAGGCCGACGCCTTTGCCGTGGCTTCCGGCTCCATCATCGGCCAGCGGCAGGCACTGGAAGATCGGCTTGATGCCTGTACGACGCTGGAAGATGTGCAGGGCATCACCGTCAACATCTCCATGCCAGGCGGGGGAGAAGCATGACGTACGGAAAGCGAACGTTGATCGCCGTCGACCAGCTCCTCAATACGCTCCTCGGCGGCTGGCCGGACGAAACCCTGTCCTCGCGCTGTTACCGCTGGGCGCGGGACGGGGTGAGGGCATGGCCCCGGTGCGTGGTGGACGGGCTGTTCTTTTGGCAGAGGGAGCATTGCAAGAGCAGTTATGAGAGCGAGAGGGAGGGGAGGCAGTCGCCGCCGGAATTGCGGCGCGTGACCCCGGAAGCGTAACCCGTTATAATCTTTTCAGGCAGAGGCGGGGGAGATTGGAGCCTCCCCCACCGGCCCGGTGTACGACCACCGGACCACGGCCCCACACGATGATTGCAGCATCGTGCAAGGTTTCCGCCTGCGTTTATGGCTCACAGTCAGACCGCGAGCGCGTAAACGCATATCAGGACGGATGCGGGGGCGCAAGGGAAGGACAATCAAAAAATGAAGGGAGCACACGACAACGAGATCAGGTGCGGACATTGCAACAAGATGCTTGCTAGAGGGACGGCCCTTGATCTGAGCATCAAATGCCCCCGATGCGGAACCATCAACACCATGAGGGCCATGCGCCCCGGCTCCGAGCCGCACGACGGCCACAGGAGCTTGAACAATGAAGAAATTGACCGTCGGTAGCCTGTTCTCAGGCGTCGGGCTCTGTGACCTCGGCCTTTCGTGGGCAGGGATGCGGCACGCCTTTTTTTGTGAGGTCGATCCGTTTTGTCGTTCTGTCTTGGCAAAGCACTGGTCGGACGTACCCATATATAATGATGTAAGGTCGCTCAACGGTGCAGACCTGCCGCACATAGACATCCTGTGTGGCGGATTTCCCTGTCAGGATGTATCGCAAGGAGGAAGACGTGCAGGAATCAAGGAAGGAACGCGGAGCGGGCTGTGGTACGAGTACTCAAGGCTTATCGGGGAAATCCGCCCTCGTTACGCCATCATCGAAAATGTCCGGGGCCTGCTCTCCTGCGGAATTGAGATCGTCATGCGGGACTTGGCCGCGCTCGGGTACGATGCTGAATGGGAAGTGCTCCCCGCAGCCGCCCTTGGCGCCCCGCACCATCGTGAAAGGGTGTTCATTGTTGCCTACCCCCACAGTCAGCGGGCTGACGGAAGGGCTCGGCTTCTTGCTCCGCTCGAACGAATCATGGGAGAGCACCAGCAATCTGTCCGCGTATCTGATTGGCTTGGAATACGGTTTGACCGGGCGCGAAAAGCGTCCGCACGGGAAGCATATCGCGGCCCCGTCGTTCATCGAGTGGATGATGGGAGTGCCGGAAGGCTGGACAGACCCGGCGGCGTGAAGCTACTTCCCCGTGAGCTGGTACCGATCTGGACGCAACGCCTCAAGGCCCTCGGCAACGGTATCGTACCGCAACAGTCATATGCGATCGCCGCTTGCATTCTGGAAGCTGAGGAGTTATCCGTGCCTTCCATTCCTTACCCCCTGAGAGCCTAGAGTTCCGGTGCAGAGGGCCACGAGCCCCGCGAAGAGCTTTTTTAAGGATAAAGGGACAAGCTACACAAGATGGGGCAACTTTAGGGGCAATAAAAAAATGAAAAAATTTTTATCCACGATAATTCACTATACTATGGAGTATTTTTAACGGCCCCCCTCTCCGCCATAAATTTCAAGGGCTTGTTGAAATCCAACAAGCCCTTTTTTCGTATACCAAATTCACTATACGCTAGAATGTACGAGTAATCTGTACGATTTCAACGGAGCGCGCGGATTCGGTGTAACGTGCTTATCTCCGGTGCAGGGCACATCCCGCCGCCGGCGGAGCGCGTGCTCGAAAAGATGGAAGCCTTTTTCCGGTGGTACGGTGCGGCGCGGGGTGCGCTGCATCCTGTGGAATTCGCGGCCCGCGTCCATGCGGATTTCGTGAACATCCACCCCTTCAAGGACGGGAACGGCAGAACGGCCCGGCTCATCATGAATTTCGAGCTCATGCGGGCGGGCTTTCCCACGGTGATAGTCCCCGTGGATGCGCGCCCGGACTATTACCGAAATTTGGATATCGCCGCCACGCAGGGGGATTATCTCCCCTTTGTGATGCAAATCGCTGAATTGGCCCAAAAGAGTTTTGCCCCCTACTGGGCATTGCTTGGCGAATAGCGCATAAAAAGAATTGAAAAAGTCCTCCTCTGCTAAAAATGGCAGGGGAGGACTTTTTTTATTTGTAAACCTTTTTGGAAAAATGAAATCATTTTTCGGACCAGAGTTTTTCATTTTTCCGCAAATACGACATATCTGGACGGCTTTTCCGTGTGTCCCTGCGGAGAGGCCGATAATGTGGGCGGAACTTTTGCAAAAGGAGTTTGGTACATGGAGATTTCTCTAGTTTTTGTGAACAAGGAATTCGGGAAAATTCGAGTTGCGGAACACAACGGTGCGGCGTGGTTTGTGGGGAGTGACGTACCCGTAGAAGCGCAGAGTGCGGATCAAATAGTCTTCTCCGGCTGGCCTGCCGTCAGCATAGAGCATGATGATCTCAGAGCTTTCAGGGGCGATTTCGATGAAACGGCCACTTTCCACGCTCCACAGACGACCGTCCGCGAGCTTATATAGTCGTATGTCCATATCCACCTCTATTTATACCACGAGAACGTCGACGTTTCGACAGTTCCAGCCGTAGTTCCGGGAAAGTAGTCCGGGCCGCCTGATGTCACGATGCGGCCGCCATTGATGGCGCTGTACCGTCTCCCCTGCGCTGTGCCCGTCACCACCGGCAGATCGACAGTATTTCTGACGATGTACGATCCATTGGCCGTAATCGATGTGCTGAAATCGCCGTTGATTTCAAGACACACAGCTCCAGCGCTCACACCGCGCAAAGTACATACCGAGCTGCCGTAGCCCGTCAGCCCTGACATCCGGCCTTTGACGATCTGCCCAAGCGTATTGTCGATCGCGGTTATTCTTGCTTTATAGACCGTCACTATCGAGCTGTCCGCCAGAGAAATAGCCCGAAAGGTTCCCGTGGAAACCACACTGACTGAAGCGCCCGCAATGATTTCGGACTCAAAACCTTCATCAAGAGATACTACTGCTGTTCCCATCACTGAAAGCGCATTGCCTTCAACCCATGCACCTCCTGCGGGAACATCCGCAGCCACTTCACGAAACTTGATGTTTTTCAATCTCCATGAACCTGCGGAAAAAGACCCCGCGCTTCGATTTGTCGCTTCCACGATGGTCGTTGCGGCGGATTCTCCGGTTATCATGATGTATCCGGTGGTTCTCGCAAAATCCGCTATGCCGAAGTAGAAATAGGTACCCGGAGCGACATTGATGGTGCAGGCATACCGGGAGACATTGAAGTTGTCGCATACATAATTCAGACATGCCTGAAGCGTTTTGAAGGGCTTTCCCGCCGACTCCCCACGCTTTTCGTCGAGCGTATCCGCACCTGTACCTGCATCGACATAAAAAATCAGATTCTTAGAAAGCCATACGGGCACCCTGATGCTTTTGAGCATGGACTCGAACTTGTCCGTGGGCATGGACGCGAAGTCGACATAGAGCTTTCCGGTGCCGTCAACGGCGAGCCCTCCGCCCTGCTGCACCATAGCGAGGACAATGGCCTGCATCTGGTCGTCGGGGACGAGGGAAAAGTCCACGTAGAGCCTTCCGGTCTTGGCGTCGACGGCAAGGCCACCGCCGGAGCGGACGAGCGCATCGATGGCTACGGATATGGCCGTGGAGCCGCGCTTGAGGGTCACATCGTCCACGGGCACCAAATCAGGCTTGAAAAGCCACTTTCCGGCTTGGCAGAGCTTGTCGAGCAGGGCTGGGCGGCTCATCGCGCATCCCTTTCAAGGCGACAGTACTGCCAAGACTGATAGCTGGCCGCAATAGGGCTAATTTTTAAGGAATTAACGTCTTTGAAGGGCATAATACCCATGGCAGAAATACTCGAAATTATGCCTAAGGATAATTTTTGCATACTGTGTGCCAAATGTAAATTTTCCTCTATTCTCTCATACCAAAACTAAGTGGTGTTGTACACAAAACTGTCTGGCGCGTTACAGAACGGGCCGGGTGTTACGCGCCTGTTCCAGCGAGTATGCGGGACCCGTGGCCCTGCTCAAAGGCGGCAAGGGCGGCGGCAGTTCCACCACCAACATCAGTTCCGAGCCGGACAAGGCATACAATGCCCGCATGGCGAAGGTGGCCGAACGCCAGCAAGCACTTTCCGATCAGTTTTTCAACTGGTGGCAGACAGTGCAGGCCCCGGTGGAGCAGGCAAACGCCGATGCGCAGCTCGGCCTGATCCCCGCCCAGACGGATATTGTGAGGGAAGGGCTTGAAGGGTTCAAGGGCATCCAGACGGACTTCTACAACGCCTCCCGCCCAACCTCCACGGAAACCTACGCAGGCCGGGCGGCAACCTACGCGAACATGGCGCTGTCCAAAGCCACGGGCAGCATGAACCGGAACATGAGCCGGATGGGCATCAGTCCGACAAGCGGCGCGGCGCAGTCGGCCAGCCGCGATTTGGCCATACAGGGGGCCGCGTCCATTGCGGGGGCCGCGAACACGGGCCGGATGCAGGGCGAGGAGATGAACCTGAAAAAACTGTCCGGGGCGATGGCCTACGGGCTTGGAGGGTAAGGAATGAAACTCATGTCGTATACGTCGGCGATGCAGCAGGGCTTTGTGCCCCGGCTACAGAGCATGATGCCGCAGGCTCCGCAGGGGCCGAGCCTTGCTGGTGGGATGCTCGGAGTCGGAGTGGGGCAGGAGGGGGATGGAAGCCTCATTCCCACGCCGCAGGGAGGCGCAGGAGGCGATGCGTTCAAGGAACTGCTGCCCCGGTCCGGGCCGCAGGAAACGCAGCCCGGTCATCGCCCCGTCGTTCATAACAAAGACGGAAGTATCAGCACCGTACGTAGCATTTCTGTCGGAATGCATGGGAAGGAATATCTCATTCCCACGGTAAGCGACGACGGCAAGATACTGACTGAGCGGGAAGCTGTAGATCTCTTCAAAAAGACCGGAAAACATTTTGGAGTTTTTACTTCACCTGAGGCAGCGACGAGATACGCGAAGAAGCTCCATGAAGATCAGGAGAAGCAATATGCACCGAAAGCGCGCCTTGGTGGGGCGATGCCTGATGTCACTGGCTCTGCACCTGCAAACAGTAGTCCGCCTGTGAGGTCTGCTTCTGCTCATACACAGGGAAAAGACCAGATACGGCCTCCCAAGGGAAGTATCTGGGAAAGGATGCCTGACAAGTACGAGGCATACACCAAGGTATTCGGAAAACGTCCTGATAAAGTGAAACCCGCTCTTGCCGTGAAGGAGCTGGATGCCGAGCTTGAGCGACTGGCAGAGGAAAAACTGCGCGAAGGGATGGATAGGCCGAACTGATGGGAGACAGATCAGCGCGGCCTTGGTTCCGAAGGGGCACTGAATCCTGCCATAGAGAAGACAAAACAGTTCATTATGGACGAAATTTTGACATCAAAAGGTTATTACTCTTCTCAACATTAGATGGAATTATAGTTGCTCTTTGACAACCGCATAGAGAAAAGAAGGAGAACACAAGGGCCGGGTTCCTCACGGTTCCCGGCCCTGTTTTTGTAAGTCAGCCCTCACACCCTAGGGGCTGTATGGGCGGTATGCGTCAGGCAGTTGGCGATCTAGACCTTCACGAGGGCCTGACGGCTTACGCCAAGGTGTGCGGCTTCCTTGTCCAATGCCTCGACCATCCATGCAGGGAAGTCCACATTGACACGTTTGGTCTTCAGGTTGGGCCGTTCCGCTTGGGGCATGTCGGCAAAGGGCATCACACTGCCGCCATCATCAAAATCATTCGCTTTCATAGGCCGTTACCTCAATGGATTGAATCCTACCTCGCTTAAAGCCGTGGGCTTCGTTTTCCCGTAAGCTCATGGTCGGGTTATTTCATCAAGGCAATGATTGCGGCGATGATCGCCACTGTCTGGGCGGTGATGATACCCGCTATCCATTTGATCGTTTCGGCCTTGGCCTGTTGAATTTCCTTCAACAGGCGCAATTCTGTTTCCCGCAAGTCGCCCTTGGAGGCGCTGGCGCTCCTTTGGCTCTCGTCAAAGCGTTCCAGCACTTCCACGATGGTTTTCGCGGCTTCCTCGCCCACAGCCTTCTCAAGTTTCTTTCCGTCATCAAACAGCAACATGGGGGATTCCCTCCGTTGGGTGCAGGATACAGGATCACGTTCCCAATGCCAATGGGAATCAGCGTGCGCTCATGGCGCGGGCGTATTCCAGCAGGAGCATTGCCGGGTTCTTTTCGTCCGGCAATCTGTCGTCAAGGGAGTGCAGGGCGGCGGTCATGCGCTCGGTGAAGTACCGTTCCCACTGCGCTCCGATGCGGACGCCGGAGAAAGGACGGTCGGGAGCTTGCTTGTAGACGCGGTTTTCCAGCGCGGTGAAGACGGGAATGCTCATGGAGATCAGCCTGCTGCATAGGTGCCCGAAGGTGCGGTAGTAGTGCTGTTGGGCTTCGCGGATTTCGGCGGCGAGTTCCAGCATGGCGGCTTCGTCAAAGCGCGGAGCGGCGGGCAGAGCAGAGCGTTTGCGCTTGGCGAGTTCGGCCTCCATGCGGTTGAAGGCTTCGATGTAGGCGAGCTTGAACCGCATGGCTTCCGGGCCTGTGTAGCCCATCGCCAAGAGGGTGAAGCCGTCACGGAAGATGATGTACATGGCTAGCGATCGCCCCGTATTGTCCATATAGTTACTCACCACAAAATTGTGGGCAGTAAACTCTTCCGGGCAGTTAACAATAATATTTCGGAGATCCCTCAATACGGCATCATGCCGCTTGCTGAAAAACTTGGAGACATCAAGAGAAGTCGTAGCAGGACGGCCATCATGTAGGGAAACGGAGGGGGATGGGGAGGAAAGAAGCAGAGCCTGTGACATAATAAACCTCGTGTAGTTTTCGATTAGCCCTGCAAAATAGCAAGGGCCGGGAGCTCGAAACTGTACACGAACAGCCAGGCCTATTTCCCCGAAGGGTATTGTATTAGCCTACTCCCGACCCGTGAAGATCGTATGATACACCTCTCCCACGGCATCAAACATGTCTTGGCAGGGCACAAAAATAGCCACTCTCACGGGTTGGCTTCCGTCGTGTAAAGGAGTTTCGAGGCTCCGTGGAAGAAAGTTCACCATGAAAGTGGCTGAAAGTCAATAGTTAGTAGTTGTGGACTTCAATGACGGCATCTGGAGACGGCTTCACCTGTCTATCACTCTTTTCTTCGGGAGCAAGGCATTCAAACGTCATATCAAAAACATTTTGCGCAGGAGAACTTCCCCTATATTGGAGAATATTAACTTCCTTTCCCTGTTTCACACAGTAAGCTTGAGCTTCTTCAATAGCTTTCTTTTTTGTCCCTGATGCTCCTACAATATATGGAGTCTCTACCGTCAGACTATAGACGCCTTGCCCTATTGGTAAGACACCGCTTGAACCGAAGCATCCATATAAAAGAGATGAGATTAGAATCAAAGAAAACGATATAATTTTATTTGTATGCATAATAATTTCCCATACTATTCTTTGTTTTATGTAAATATAAAATAGTAACTTATACAGACTGTTATTCTCTTTTCCAAAATTTCCACCAAGGTGTTCTCTCCTGTTGCGTAGAAGTATCTGTATACGGCACCTTCTCTCCGTCCGACAGGCTGGCCAGCGCCACATCCCGATCCCGCCGTTCAGCTAGTGGCTGTAATTCAGCCTGTGCTTTTCTACATATTGCGATCACCTCCTCAAGTGCAGAACGGATTTCCCGCGCTGTCCAAGGATAGAGGATCTGCGCCTCGGCGACGATTCGTTGTACCTCGCCAAGGGCAGAACTCGCGTAGGCCACTGTCGTCAGGACGTCCGCTCGTGTTTTCGCCGGACTGGTTTCACTGTTTTCTAATGCTATTTTAGAGTTAATCCATTGTATTAAAATGTCATTTTCAAGAGCGATACAGAGGGTAGGTAGTATTTCAAGGCTTGGGGAATATTCATCATTTTGATTCAAATAACGATTGAGTATCCCAGTCGAAATACCAGTTTTTTCAGCAAGTTCTTTTGCAGACAGCCCACTGAGTTCTTTTGCATACCTTAATGCTTCTGTAGCAGATACATTTTTGAAATCGAGCACAAGGTTTATCTCCTCTCCTTTTTTAACCGTGTTTCCTTTTGAAAAGCACGGTATCCGAAAAGAAAAAAGGAGGGAATGCAATGACGCTTGAAATTTTATTGGCAGAAGTGATTAAAGGAATCGGTGCAGCATGTAATAATGGGAGTGAAACAAATATAACATATTTAAATACAATGAAAACAATGCCATTGACCGTAAAAATTGTTGCTTCTGGTAATTTGGATACAGAAGACAGTAAGGTGGAAGTAAAAAACTATGATGTGCATATTGAAATTCCATTTCATTTATCCAGTAAGGAACAAGAAAAACCTTTCATCCCTGTAAGAAAATGAACTAATTACATATAGTTTACTAAAAATTCCTCCTTTTCTCTTTGTTTTTTAATAAGTTGAAAACGGAGGATTTTTTGAACAACATGAATTTTTTGCCTACGAGAGAGCAGCTCGCCGCGTACGCGAATGAACCGGTTATGGAGAAGGAAGCCGAGGCCCGGGGAGAGCATAGAGGACGGGTTGAAAAAGGTTCTTGATGCGCTTCCGGCAAACGTGTTCGGCGAGGGGCGAGCGGTTCCCGTCGAACGGGAAGAGCGGATCGCGGATGCCGGGATGCGGGAAGGGGCGCTTGTCGAGAAGGACGGTGGCCTGTTCACCGTTTCCGACGGGGCGTTGGTTAAGCCCGAGTGGGCCGACAAGCCGAAGAAGGTACGGCAGGCGGCAAGCTACGTCGGCGTCAAGAAATCGGTTTTTGACCTCATCAATAAGACGGAAACCCTCTTCGAGAACCCGGAAACGGGGCTTATCGAACCGGACGATATCTACCTTTCCGGCAATGTCCGCAAGAAGCTGGAAATGGCGGAAGCAGGCCGAGAGGACAATCCGGCCTACGGGAAAAACGTGGAGGCGCTGCGGAAGGTCCAGCCGGAACGTATCGGCATCGACGCCATCCACGCCCGCATCGGCTCGTCGTGGGTTCCCGCCAAGGTCTACGAGGCGTTTGTGAAGCATCTCGGCTTTTCCAGCGTATCCGTTGAGAAGGCGCGTCTTGAAGGCGAAGACGGTTCGACGCAGTGGCACGTTGAAGCTTACGGCGGCACGCCGGAAGCGCGGAACCGTTGGGGAGTGGACGGTGCGTCGGTCATTGACCTGATCAGCGACAGTCTGAACTTGAAACGTACTGAGGTCTACGACGAGCATTACAACGCCGACGGGAAAACGTCCCGTGTGAAGAACACCGAGAAGACGCTGGCGGCGCAGGAAAAGCAGCCGATCCATTCAGAACGAATTCCAGTCGTGGCTGAAAAAGGACGACGCCGCCGGGAGGCTCGTCGAAGACGAGTACAACGATAGGTTCAACGGGTTCGTCCCGCGCAAGTTCACGGCCCCCGACATCAAGCATTTTCCCGGCGCTTCCCACTCCATCGAGTTGCGGGAGAACCAGAAGATAGGCGTTGTCCGAGGGTTGCAGGAATCCACCTTGCTCGCGCACGGCGTCGGTTCCGGCAAGACCATGTTGCAGATTACGCTGGCGATGGAAATGCGGCGTATCGGGACGGCGAAAAAGCCGTGGATTGTCGTTCAGGCGTCCACCCTGTCGCAGTTCGCGGCTACCTTCAAGACGCTGTACCCGCGCGCGGCTATGCTCGTCGCGGCCCTGCGCAAACGCGGATGGAAGGACAGCCGTCCGAAGGGGCGCCCGGAGTTTGAAAATCTGCTCGGCAAGATCAACGCCCTGCGTCTCGACACCAAAAAGTCATGGGCATATGTCGAATCCATTGCAGAAAAGATGTATGGCGTGCGCATTCCGTGGCTCGACGGCGAGCAGCTCGGCGGCGTGATTGCCGCAATGGCCAAGCACCAGCGGGCGCAGGAGAGGGCGTAATGTCTGACGCGCGCCTGCCCCGCAACGCCCGCGACATCATCGATCGTCTTGGTCCCGCCGTGACCCTGCGCCTCATAAGGGCTCTCGGCGGAACGACGATCCCCGTGCCCATGCGGCTGACGCCCGTCGGTGAGGCCCGTTATAGAAGGCTGTGCGATTATGATTGGGGAGGATGCGGCAAAGGCTTTGTGCCGGGAATATGCCGGAACGAATCTTTACATCCCCACATGCAGACAGGCCGCCCCCGTGCCGCCTATCAGCACCGGGACACGTTGATCCGTGCCTCCCGCATCGTGTGGGGACTGGACGCGCCGGTGTCCGTTTTCGCGGCGCAAATCCACACCGAGAGTTGGAGGAAAAACAGCACGGTGTCGACCGCCGGGGCGCAAGGCTTGGCACAGTTCATGCCATCCACCGCGAAATGGCTCCCGACCGTTGCCCCGGAAGTGGGCAAGCCCGCGCCCTTCAATCCCGGCTGGTCGTTCCGGGCGTGCGTGACATACGACAAGTATCTGTGGGATCGGCTGGCGGCCAAAAACGCGCAAAAGAAGGTGCTGACGCCCTGTGACCGCATGGCCTTTGCCTTATCCGCATACAACGGCGGCATGGGCTGGACCAAGGGATACGGCTTTACGGTTCTTGACGTGCCTCCCTATCCGGTGTCCCGCCGCAGGGGCGGCACGTGGGAGGAGATCGTAGCCATTATCCGGGAGGACGGGAGCCTCGTGGAGCGTCCGGCAGGTTTTTGCGAGAGGTGTGTCTTTTTCCTTTCCCATGAGGAGTGGGATGCCTTTCCCACACGGCCCACGTCCGCGCACATGTATGATCTGGAGAATGGCGAATGGGTCGATCCGTGTCCTTTCGCCAAGCTTCTACACGAGGTCCAGCTTGAAATCCGCAACTGCTTTGAAATTCGCCGCTGGAAAATCTGGGGAAAATTCATCCCCCAATACGAGCAGCTCACATGGTCCGCGCAGGTCGCCGAGACCACGGGATTCCTGAACGGCGAGGCCCGCGCCACGCCGTACATCGACGCCTTTCTTGCCGCGCGCACCGACGAGGGCAAACCGGACAAGGAAAGCCTGTGCCGCGACATCCTCGCCAATCACGCCGCCTACCTACGAAATATGGTCGAGATCAACGCCGGGCAGTGGGCTTATCTGAAGCGCGCGGAGGGGTGTGCGTCCAACGGCGAGCTTGACGTGATTTTCAAGGAAGTGGCGGAACTTCAAAGGATTTTCCTCGGAAAGTAAGAAGCCCGCATGTCTTGCGCAGTGAATGTTTCGGGAACGTGGAAGTACGCGAAGCAGGCGTACGTTAATGTGGGCGGCAGTTGGAAGCCCTGCCAAAACATCTACGTCAACGTCTCGGGCGCGTGGAAGCCGCTCTACACCTATTCCTATGCCACGGGGAACTGGGGGCTTGTTCCGTCGACTGCGGCGGCACGCAGACCCGTACGGTCACCTGCCAGCGGCGGGACGCGACGAACTCTAATCTGGACGTGCAGACTGTGGCGGACAGCTTTTGCGCGGCGCACGGGCTGACGAAGCCCACCACGAGTCAGTCCTGCAATACCCAATCATGCACCGAGTGCAAAGGGCAGGGCTCGTACGGCAGCGGGTGTAACGGCGCCGGGGTTGAATACGGGATTGGTCACTATCACGGACAAATAACTATGGCCTCTTTAGATTTCTACTCAACCAAAGTCTATTGGAACAGTGTTGTAGTCGCTTCGGGTGATACATATATGGATAGCCTTACATCTGGCGGTTATGTGTACACGAAGAACGGAACGTCACAGATAGACTATTGTTCTACAGGAGAACCTACAGTTCAATGGCATGAAGAAAGACTTTATCCGGTATGCAGGACACCTATATGACATATATCGAAGGATTGTTCATTGCTTTCGACCAGTTCATCAATGCCGTGCTCGGCGGCTGGCCGGACGAAACGCTTTCTTCCCGGTGTTGGCGGGAGGAGCAGCAAGGGCTCCGGGCGTGGCCCCGAAAGCTGGTTGATGGACTGTTTTTCTGGCAACGGGAGGGCCACTGCAAAAGGGCGTACGAGGCGGAAAGAAAACGCCTCCAGTTCCCGCCCGGACTGCGCGGCGCGTGACCCCAAAAGCGCGACAGATGTAGAATATTCAGGCAGAGGCGGGGGAGTTACGAGCTCCCCCACCGGCCCGGTGACAAGACGCCGGACCACGGCCCCACACGATGATCACAGCATCGTGCAAGGTTTCCGCCTGCGGTTGTGCTCGTGACGAGCGTGTAAACGCATATCAGGACGGATGCCGGGGCGCAACCCAAGGACCATCAAAAAATGACGGGAGCACATAATAAAAAATCAGATGCGGACACTGTAACCGCTTACTCGCCAAGGGCGAGGCTCTCTATCTTGAATTGAAATGCCCACGTTGCGGGGCATATACTATACTGCGCGCCGCGAGCGCCAGACCAGAGCCGCGAGAAGGTCGAATCGAGATGATGAGTGACGCAAGATAACGAAGGTTTCAAGCCCATCCGCTCGCCTCTGGCGGGTTGGATGGGCGGCAAGCTCCAGCTCTCCAAGCGCATCGTCGCCGCCATTCCCGAGCATACATGCTACGTCGAGCCGTTCGCGGGTGCGGCATGGGTGCTCTTCAGGAAGCTGGAATCCGATGTTGAGGTCATCAATGACATCAACCGTGAGCTGGTGACGTTTTACCGGTGTATCCAGCATCATCTGGAAGAGTTTGTACGCTACTTCAAATGGGTTCTCGTGGCCCGCGACGAATTTGAGCGCCTGAAACGTGTCGAACCCGACACGCTGACGGACATCCAGCGGGCGGCGAGGTTCTACTACCTGCAGCCGCAATGCGTCGGAGGTCGGATTACGAATCCATCATTTGGTTATGCTGCTGTATGTGGTCCAAAACTCAATTTGCTCCGTATCGAAGAGACTCTTTCTGCAGCACATCTGCGTCTGGCGAGGGCATATGTAGAGTGCCTGCCATACTATGAGATCATTCGGCGCTACGATAAGCCTACCACCTTCTTTTACATTGATCCTCCGTACTGGGATTACGAGAATTACTATGGCAAGGGCCTCTTTTCCCGTGAGGACTTCGGGAAATTGGCGGAGCTGCTGGCGGGCGTGCAGGGCAAATTCATCCTGTCCCTGAACGATACGCCGGGCGTCAGGGAGACGTTCAAGGCGTTCCAATTCGAGGAGGCGGAGGTCAACTACACCTGCTCGAACGGCAAGAATTTGAAGAGCGGGGAAGTCTTGAGCCGGAACTTCTGATGAACAAAAAAGGCTCCAAAAACTGGAGCCTTTTTTCGTCATATCCAAACATCGTGCCAATCGAATTTTTCACAAGTTCACATTCTCAAGTTGACTGCAACAGATTCTCATCTTGGGTGACTCCTCACAGTGCGATACCCTCTGCACTAGGGATAACGTGATAGGGCAGTCAGCGATGAAGCTGATGAAACTAGAAATGCCCCACGGGACGGAACCCCGTGAGGCATTCTGTAACCAGAAGACTGTAACCAACATACTTCAGTAACGAACGGGCTATATAACCCTTTGAAATCTTTGGCGTCCCCAAGCGGATTTGAACCGCTGTTGACGGCGTGAAAGGCCGCTGTCCTGGGCCGGCTAGACGATGGGGACGTCTGGGTGCGTGTTGGCTGGGCTACGTGGACTTGAACCACGATTAACGGGACCAGAATCCGTCGTCCTGCCAATTGAACGATAGCCCAACGCGCAGAAAGCTGTTTAGTAAAAACACCCCCCACTGTCAACAAAAAAAGAGGCACTTCAGAAGAAAAAGTTTTCTGACAATATTTTTATGTGTTATTTTATATAATTAGATACTGGCCTAAAAACTTGTGTCTATGAGGTTATAGGGAGGCAGTGCGCAGGGGGGTACGGAGCCACGTCCGGTATGCTGATTTGGCAGGTCACTTGACATCAGCGGGCATGGCATTGCAGTATTACCCGGTGGACATTCCCATACGAACACGCCTCGTTTTGCTCCTCGCCATTGTCATGGCTGGGGGCTTTCTCTTTTTTCCGTCGCAGGGAACTTCTCTTTCCTCCGATTCGTTTTATTCTGCCGCGGTGTTTCCGTGTACGGAAAACCCCCCAGAGCCTTGCCCGGTTCCTCTCGTCTTGTCGCCTGAGGAGGCTTCCTTCGGGGGGGAAGCGTTTTGGAGCCTTCCGGAGCAGGGGAGGGCGGCATATACTCCTTATGAACGTTCCACCCCCGGTACGTCCCGTTTGGAACGGGGGCACGCCTTCAGCTCATTCGTGGCGTTGTTGGGCAACAGTTTCTGCCCGGGAATACTCCTGCGGCGAAGCAGCGTTTTATCAGCCGTTTCCATACTTCCCCGTGGCTGGGTTTCTTGTCACGCTTGTCCCCGTTCGCCTCCGGCGGTTTGAACGTCCAGACTGGTCTAGTCCTTTTTGTTCAATCGCAACGGCGTTCTCCATATTCTGGGGAAGGAGCGTATATGTTTCTCGATTTTTCGTGGGTGGCAGAACCCACGGCTTGGGGCGGGTTGGGCACCCTTATCCTGCTTGAAGTAGTGCTCGGCATCGATAACCTTGTTTTTATTTCCATTTTATCCTCGCGGTTACCGGAAGATAAGCGCAGGCACGCGTTTACCATTGGCCTTTCGCTTGCCCTGATCATGCGTCTGGGATTGCTTTCCACGGTTGCATGGCTGATCGGGCTCACGAAACCGTGGTTTTCCCTTTTTGGCTATTCGTTTACGGCCCGGGACATTATCCTGCTTATCGGCGGCCTGTTTCTTTTGTTGAAAGGGACTATGGAACTCCACGAGCGGCTGGAAGGGTTTCAGCCCACGGAAGACAAAGCCGTTCACCAAGCCGTGTTTTGGCAGGTCATCACCCAGATCGTGGTGCTCGACGCCATATTCTCTTTGGATTCAATCATCACGTCCGTAGGCATGGTGAAGGAACTCTCCATCATGATGCTGGCCGTCATCATCGCCGTTCTGGCGATGCTGTTGGCTTCGCGCCCGTTGACGGAGTTTGTGGACAGGCATCCCACGGTCATCATTTTGTGCCTTGGCTTCTTGCTGATGATCGGCCTGAGCCTTATTCTGGAAGGGCTGGGCTATCATATTCCCAAGGGATACCTCTACGCGGCCATCGGTTTTTCGATTGTTGTGGAAGCCTTCAACCAGCTGGCGCTACGGAACCGAAGGAACAGGATCACAACGCGCGGATTGCGTGAGTCCGCCGCCAGAGCGGTTTTGGAGCTGCTGGGCGGAACCACGATCCCCGGCGGCGAAACGGAAATGGAAATGGCCGCGCTGGGCTACTCCGATTGCCGGGACAAGGTCTTCAGGCCGGAAGAGCGGGCCATTGTCGCGCGGGTCATCCGTTTTGGCGGGCGGACCGTGCGGTACATTATGACGCCCCGCCATAAGGTGCAGTGGCTCGACAGCAACGAGTCGCCGGAAGCCCTCCTCAAGCTCGTCGGCGCATCGAAACACGCATTCCTTCCGGTCATGCGCGGGGATACCGACGAAGTGCTCGGCGTCGTGGATCTGCGCGAGCTGCTGTGGCGCTACCAGAAGACCGGCCGTTTTTCGCTTGAGGCCTCCGTGGTCCCCGTCCCCATGGTTTTCGAGCATACCGGGCTTCCCGATGTGCTGGACGCCTTCAGGCAGCATCCGGCTCCGATGGGCATTGTTCTGGACGAATACGGGAGCGCCGTGGGCGTTGTGACGCCTATGGACATCTTGTCCGCCATCGCCGGGCATATGGGGGATGTGGCCCCCGAGCCTGATTCCTTCCGTCAGCCTGACGGCTCATGGCTGCTTCCCGGACGTATGGCCGTGGACGAGGGGCTGCATACGTTGGGCATCCAGCCGGAAGAGGAGCTGAGCTGCGCCACTATGGCAGGGTTGCTGCTTGAGCGTCTGGGGCATATCCCCGCTGCGGGGGAGAGCCTGTTTTTCTGGGGGCACTTGTGGACGGTCGCATCCATGGACGGCCTTCGTATTGATCAAATCCGTATTCACCCACAGCGTTCAGGGGACATTACGGAAAAAAGTGAATAAAAATACGTGGATTGATTTTGCCATGAGACGACTATGGATTTCTTTGCGAGAACAGTTTAGGTTAGGGCGACTCTAAAAAGGGAAACCCTTCCCAAGCGCTTCGGATTGCTTTTTAAGCGCGGAATCCTGTTTTTTGAGAGAAAATACCTCTTTGGAGGATTGTGCGGCGTGGCGTTTCTTTTCAAACGAGTCTGGCGACTGTGTCGTCCGGCGCTGCCGTGGAGAGGAACGCTACACCAACACAGAGGAATCGGAATGAAACGGAATCTCTTACAATGCATGGCCCGGGTGCTGCTGTTGCCCGTGGCTCTGATGTTCATATGTGGGGCGCTGGTTTCCGCTCATGCGGAATATTCCGGCCCCAAAGTGCGCTTTCGGCTGGCGCATCCGTGTCCGCCGGGGCATCACACCAGCTTGGCCTTCGAAAAGTTCGCGGAATTGGTCGCCCAAAAATCAAAAAACAAGATAAAGGTGCATGTTTTCCCCAATGCCGTTCTGGGGAGCGATGTCGTCATGCTCAAAGGCGCGCTGACCGGCGGGCTCGAAATGGCGGTCAGCTCCAGCCCGAACCTGACTTGGGTGGTGCCGTCGCTCATGGTTTTCGATCTGCCGTACATCACAAGCGTCAAGTATCAGAAGAACTTGTATGAGGCGTTGGATAACGGTGAGCTTGGCCGGTATTTCAAGGGAAAATTCAATGAAGTCGGCCTAGAACCGATCATGTACTGCGAATACGGCTACCGGGATTTCTTCAGCGTTAAAAAGCCGATCCGTTCCGTCGGGGATCTGGCGGGCATTCAGGTCCGCACGACGGCTTCCGCCGTCGAGGTCGAAGTGGCGAAAGCCCTTGGCATGAAGCCGAAACCGTTGGCGTGGGGTGAAACCTATACCGCGCTCAAGGAAGGCATCGTAGAGGGTGAAGGCAACACGTTTTCTTTCCTGCTCGACGCGGAGCATGAGGATATCCTCAAGTACGCCTTCGCATCACAACACAATTACAGTATGCAGATCCTGAGCGCCAACAAGAAATGGTGGGAAGAGCTTGATCCGCAGGTCCGGAGCATCATCCGTGAAGCGGCCGCCGAGGCATTGAAGTACCAGCGGGAAGTCTTGGCCCCGCAGTCGGAAGAGGAGGCTGTCAAGCGGTTTATGGCTGATGGCCTTGAGGTTTCCAAACCTTCGGAGGCCGAGCTTGAGGAGCTGAAACGGAAAACGCGTCCCGTTTGGAACCTTTTTTCGGACACGTTGTCACAGGAACTCATTGACCTTGTGGTAGCCACTCAGCAGTAAGCTGGTTTTGCTTACAGGAGAGAGTATGAAAGAGGACTTGTCCTTTTTGCGCTCTTGTACTTAAGCCATAAGGCTATTACTCTAAAGAGAGGCGGGGGGCCGGGGAGCCCCGTTGTTTGCTGTTATGCCCCGGAACTGCCCCGGCGGGTGATGAATCGCCAGGGCGTTTGCTGCAGAGTATGACAAAGAAGCCAAAATTCTTTTTTACCTTACATCTGTTTTTTTGAGTTTTTGGTTGAAATCGTTGTCTTCCGTGAAAATGGATGGCAAAAATCTGCTTGGCAGATCAGTGTCCTTTTTATGGTCGGTTCAGGCCGGAAGGTGACGCCTGAGTATGCCATGGTATTGGAGTCCATGTGAGAAAAGGCATATTTGACCCATCAGTGGGAAGCTCCGCGGAAGAAGGTTTTTGGCCTTCGGATGCCCGTACCGTGCAGGCGCTGCTCTGTACGGCATTGTTGTCCGCGTTGTTCTTTTCATGGCTTTGGCAGGCGTTTCGCCTGTATAGCTATCCGGGGCTCGTGCCTTACAACGATGAAGCCGGGGAACTGTTTCACCTGCCGCTGTTCACGGGGCTCGCATTGCTTGCTTACGGCCTCCGGTTGCGGTTCCGTTTTACGGAACAAGAGTCGTGCCAAGGATACGTGCTCCCCGTTCTTGGGAGCACGCGCCTACGGCGCAGGCTTGTGACGCTGCTGCTGATGTGGACGCCGGTTGTGTTGATGGTTACGCCGGTTTCCAACGAATTTTCCGGATGGGTACGCTCCGGCAGCTGGGCCGTCAGCGCTCTTGCCGGGATAGGGGCCGGCATCGCAGGCTGCCGCATTGGTCTGGCGCTTTGCCGGTTTTCCGGAGGCCAGCTCGTCCTGAGCCTTGGCCTGGCGAGCATCGTTGCGCCGATATGCAATTATCTTGTCCTGTTGTGCCCAGAGCCGTATTGGGTGATCCCCGCGTTGCTTTTCCCCGCCCTGTTCGCCTTGCTGCCCTCTGTGTATCCCACTGCCTCTGGTGAGGAGGGGGAGCACACCTATCCCTTTTCCCGTATCCCGTTGTTTCTGTGGTGTGGATGCCTGCTCACGGCGTTTAGCGAAAGCGCTTACTACAATCTGTATGGGGCGCTTGAACCGGTCATGCCCGGGCCAAGCCTGAGCGTGCTTGTTCTCGTCGTGCTGGGAGGGCTGTCGGCGTTACTGGTGCTGGGGCAAGCCCACCGTTCGCCGATCTGGTATGCCTTTTTGCTCGTCATCCCGGTATTGGTCGTGGGCTATACCGCGTGGCCTTTGCTGCACAGGGAATCGCCCGGCCTGTCGCTTGGCGGTTTGCTGTTCGGGTATACCTTGCTGAACATCTATATGATGACGGCATTTCTGCACACGGTTTCGTATCGCAAGGGTACGCGCAGGCTGCAGCTGCTGGCTTGCGGGATAGGGGGCATCGCGCTGGCGTCATGGATGGGAAGCCATAACAGCGGCTGGATTACGGAGAGCATTGCCAGGGGCGACTCGCTCAATTCACTGTTTGCGTTTCAGGCCTTCGCCATTTTGGCGGGGAGTTTCATCTTCGTCGTCTACCTGGAAAAAGTGGGCTTTTTCCGTCTGGCGAAGGGGGAGGCGGCCGCTCCGGAACGGGTGGCCGGGCAGGCCCCGAGCACGCCGATGTCCTTGATGGACTGGCCGATCGAGGAACTGGAGACGCACTTCCGCGAGCTGGGGCTGACCAGGCAGCAGGCGATGATCGCCGCATTGCTGGCCCGCAAGACGCCGGATACGACCATTTGCGACAACCTCAACATTTCGCCGAGCACATTGAAGACCCATATACGGAATATTCACCGCCGCCTTGGGATCAGCAGCCGCCACGAGCTGGCGTGGCTGGTGACGGCAAATCCGGCGGGCATTTCCGAAACGCAGGGAGGCGGCCGTTAGCCGTATTGCGTTCAGGCTGGCGGATGGCGGGAAGTGCCGTTGCCGCTCGGGAAGGGGCAGTTGAAGCTGAGGAGGCGTTCTTTCGGGAGCGCCTTTTTTGCGTGCCATGAGGTCCTAAGCGGGACCGTGAGGCGGGTATCCCCAAGAGGATAGAGGCGCCGTATTGTCCTTACGAGGGAGCTGCATTGGGTCAGGGAAGCGTTTGCTTTCTGGGCTGGCAGCTTGGTGGCACTTGAAGGCGGCCCGCACCTCGCGTAAGGGAAGGCTAAACGAAGGGGGGATACATGCGGTTTGAAGAAGCTCTTTTGCTTGCCGGGAAGGGCCAACTGATCACCCGGCCCGGATACGGCGTTTCTTTTGCGGCGATTCGGGAAGGGCAGGCCGTGTATGGGCATTTTATCGGAGAAACCGGCTTTACCGATGTGCGCGCGTATGTTTTTACGGACAAAGACAAGAGCGCTACGGATTGGGAGCTCTTCACCCGTGTCCTCCCCGATGCATGGGAAGGCTGCGATGTGCCGAATGGGTAAAACCGTGAGGGCGGGTGTACCACGCTGTCCCCGTTTTCCGCTCGCCAATCGGGAATCTGGAACAATCGGGAATCTGGATGCGCTCTCTTTTCTGAACGGCGCCACAGTGGGTTATGATGAAAGCCGTGTGCCTGCGTGGACGTCCGGCGGACGGGAAAGCGCAGGAAGAGGCACGGTGGGCAAGATGCATGTAAAAGGCCCGGAGGGTATTTCTCCGGGCCTTTTACATGCACCAGGCTGTGGGGAGGCTGGATGTTGAGTTGCAGACAGTTGCGCTATGGCTGTTTTTAAACAGCCTACAATTGCCCATATACGAGCAAATGCCGCGCGGCCCTTCGCTTCCTGCCTCTTGTCCACGCCTGCCGGATTTCCGAGGCACCGTCATAGGCCTTGGCAGCCCCACCCAGAAAAAGGGGTGGGGTTGTACCTGCCGAGCCAGCGGATTGCCCCCGGAAGGAGGAAGCCCTTTTTTTACCGCGATTCGCTGTAGGCTTTTCTGCCCAAGGTGGCTCCCCGTGGTTTTTTGCCGAACTTGCCGGGGCGCTGGCGGCGCTGGCCGGGCGCAAAGGGTTTGCGTGGATGCGGGCTGTCCGTCTCATCGGCGGCCTTCGCCGACACCTTGACCCCGCTTATGAATACACCCTTGTTGAGCGTGGCCAGCACATGCGCGGCCAGCTCGGCGGATATCTCCACGATACTGAAGTTGTTCTGGATATCGATAGCGCCGACGCTCCGCCCCGGGATGCCGCTCTCGCCGGTTATGGCGCCCACCAATGCGCGGGGGGTGACGTCATGCGCCTGCCCAACATCAATGTGGAGCCTGGACATGGGGCCGGACTCCTGCCTGCGGGGAAGCGGCTGCATCCTGCCCTTTGATTTCGCCTCGGCATTTTTGGCGGGGCGTTGCGGAGCCATCGTCAGTTCATCCACTTCGCCGACATTGTCCTGATTCCCAAAATCCCGCTGCATCAACAGTTTGAGCAAGGCCGCGGAGATATCCCGGCTGGAAGCGTCGCCATCCGGGAAGTGTTCGGTCTGGAAATCCTCCACCAGTACCCGCCAGCGATCCAGAGAGCTTTCGGCCAGGGTCTGGCGGACTTCATCCAACAGCTTGGACGTGCGGATGTTGCTGACGTCGCGCAGGGTCGGCAGCTGGCCCGGCTGGATGCGGGCTTTGGTGTAGCGGATGATTTCGCGGATCTTGTACTGTTCGCGCACCGTGACGAAGGTAAAGGCCTTGCCTTCGCGGCCCGCGCGGCCAGTACGCCCGATCCGGTGCACATAGCCTTCCACATCGTGGGGGATGTCATAGTTGATCACCGCATCCACATCATCCACGTCAATCCCGCGTGCGGCCACATCCGTCGCCACCAGAATCTCAATGCCGTCGGTACGGAAACGGCTCATCACCCGATCCCGCTGGGTCTGGTTCATGTCGCCATGCAGCCCGTCGGCCTGATAGCCGCGCTGCTGCAAGTGTACGGTTATCTCGTCCACGCTGCGTTTGGTGGCACAGAACACCAGAGCCTTGCGGAACCCCTGCGAGTCCAGCACGCGGCACAGGGCATCCATCTTCTGGTATGGACGGACCTCGTAGTACACCTGCTCGATGGCGGGGACCGTGAGCATCTTGTGGGCGATGGTCAGCATCTCCGGTTCGCGCAGGAAACGCTTGCTCAGTTCGCGGATAGGCTGGGGCATAGTGGCGGAGAACAGGACCCGTTGGCAGTCCGCCGGGCTTTGTTCCAGAATGAGCTCGATATCCTCGCGGAAGCCCATGTCCAGCATTTCATCGGCCTCGTCCAGCACGACAATCCGCGCCTCGTTCAGGCGCAGCGTGCCGCGCTGCAAATGATCGATAACCCGGCCCGGCGTGCCCACGACCACCTGTGCGCCCTTGGCAAGCGCCCGAAGCTGCCGCTCGATGGGCTGCCCGCCGTAAATCGGCAAAACCGAAACGCCCCGTTTGTGTACGGCCAGTTTGCTCAGTTCTTCGGATACCTGAATGGCCAGCTCGCGCGTAGGGCAAAGCACCAGCGCCTGCACGCTCTTGCCGGAAGCGATCTTTTCCAGAATGGGCAGGCCGAACGCCGCCGTTTTGCCGGTTCCGGTCTGCGCCTGGCCCACGGCATCCTTTCCCGTCAGCAGTGCCGGGATAGCCAAAACCTGAATGGGGGAGGGTTCTTCAAACCCTAAATCTTCAACAGCTTTCAAGAGTTCCTGGGACAATCCCAGTTCTGTAAACGATGCGGTCATGATGTTCCTGTAGGTAAAAATATCAAAAAGGGGGTAAACACAGTCTCATTGCGTTTGATGCACAATAACCATGATTTCCAATACATACTCGGAAAGCGGGGAGCGCCCCGTACGGGCCGGGGTGCGGCAAAAAATACCGTGTGCGGAAACGTGATGCACAAGTCCGTTTTCCGGCGGAGCCTATGGTGATGTTGGCCTTTTTGGCCAGCATTTCCGCATATGGAAGCCTCCGCCATAAACCGGAAAGGGGTTTCCTGTTTCACCCTGCAACGTCCGCTGTACAAGGGAGGGCCGAGGCCTGACGCCATGGAGATGTTCCGGTTTGGGGCTTTCGCCGGGTGGCTGATCGAGGTTCGGAAAAGGACCATTGGTGGCACAGCGGCAACGCCGCATAAGAAAAGGGGTTACATCGTACGATGTAACCCCTTGAGATTCCTGGAGCGGGAAACGGGATTTGAACCCGCGACCTTCAGCTTGGGAAGCTGACACTCTACCGCTGAGTTACTCCCGCAATGCGGTGTAAAAAAAATGGAGCGGGAGACGGGATTTGAACCCGCGACTTCAACCTTGGCAAGGTTGCACT
>OHAU01001648.1_pt1 | contig 24697 bp, 17 predicted proteins | sample 1577181 | NCBI WGS metagenome assembly OHAU01 (sample SAMEA3541472, study PRJEB24748) | human gut metagenome | biome: human gut; feature: human-associated habitat; material: faeces | place: China | collected 2012 | reverse complement strand
CAGCATCAACTCTGCACGCAGCTACCCTTCGGAGACTTCCAACCGCAGTTCATCATCTCGCTATTGAACACCATTGCGCCTTCACCATGAGCCGGAACGACGATCATACCGCCATCGCCATGATGACGGGCGACACCATCCAGCGCCGCCTTCGCAGCCTCGATCGGCTCCTCCTTGGCGTACAGAACACGATCGGAAACCTGATGCGCAGCGACTTCCTTGACGAACGCCTCACCGATGCCGGTGCAGGAGATCGCGACGGAATCGTTGTTGGCATAGGTACCACAGCCCGGCAGAGGCGAATCGCCGACGCGTCCCGGCATCTGGTTGGTGATGCCACCGGTGGAGGTGCCGGCAGCGATGTTGCCGAACGAGTCACGGGCGACAGCGCCGATGGTGCCATGCTTCTCCCATTCATCGCCGTTGGATTGCGCCTCGCGCAAGGATTCCTGACGTGCCGGAGTGATGAAATATTCACTGTCGCACAGTTCGATTCCCCACTCCTTGAGCAAATCATTACCAGGCTTGGCAAACATGACATGCTTGGTCTTTTCCTTGATGGCACGCGCTACGTTGATCGGATTCTTAGACGTGGTCAGACCGCACGCGGAACCGACCTCGCCATCGACACCGGTCATCAGGCAGGAATCCATGGATACGATGCCTTCGCTCGTCAATGCAGCGCCACGACCAGCGTTGAACTCCGGAGCATCCTCCATAACACGGATAGCCGCGCACACGGCATCCTCCGCCGGCGCCCCCTGCTCCAGCAGCGCATAGCCAGCTTCAAGAGCCCTGTTCAAATCCTGCTCCACCTGGGCACGACGTTCCGGCGTATCCTTTTTGCCACGATTGCCGGCACCCGCGTGAATCACCAGCAGAATCCCATCCGGATCAGCTTGGGCGATGTGGACCGTCGACTGAGGCAGTGCAGCTTCGTTCATTGATATCTTCTCCACTCCATTTTTGTTGATTATTCGCAGATATCTTACGTCGTCCTTCGATAAGAAATGACCGAACACGCAAAAATACGTCAATTAGACCGCGTAAAGTCAATTGAACCCGCAAAAGGGACGAACGGCGAAAGGACGGGACGCATATGGCTCACAGGACGGCAATGATCGACGTCGGCGGCGGTTTCCGCGCGATCTACGGTGCGGGCGTGATGGACCGCATGCTTGAGGACGGCATCAGCGTCGACCACTGCTATGGTGTTTCCGCCGGCAGCGCCAACATGGTTTCGTTCATCGCGAAGCAGCATGGGCGCAACCACACGTTCTACACGCAGTACGCGTTCCGCAAGGAATACGCGAGCTTCGACAGCTATGTCAAGAACCATAATTTCGCCAACCTCGATTACGTGTATAGCACGCTCAGCAATCATGATGGCGAAAATCCGGTTGACTACGCGGCTTTCGAAGCCAACCCGACCGGTTTCACCGTGGTTGCGTGCAACGCCGAAGACGGCTCCACGAAGTATTTCGGCAAATCCGACGTGGGCTACGACAATTTCGACATCCTGAAGGCGTCATCAGCGGTGCCGGTAGCTTGCGAACCGTATGCGATCGATGGCATTCCCTATTACGATGGCGGCATCGCCGATCCGATTCCGGTGCAGAAGGCCATCGATGACGGCCACGACCGCATCGTGGTGATACTCACCCGTCCGAAAGACACCGTACGCGAACAGAAGAGGGACATCGGCCCCGCCAGGATTTTGAGGCGCACGCATCCACAAGCCGCGGAAAAACTGCTCAACCGCTACCAGACGTACAACGACGAAGTGGCGCTGGCCAAGGAATACGAGCAGGACGGCCGCGTGCTCATCCTCGCACCGGAAAGCCTGTACGGCCTGAACACGTTGAGCAAGTCGTTCGAAGGTTTGGAACGCATGTACCGCGCGGGCTATGCGGCGGCCGAGGCCATCCCCGCATTCCTAAAAAGCTGAGCACTACCCTCATATGAACACTCCAGCCGATAGCAACACGCGCGAAAACGCCAACACGAACACCGACATCAGCATCACCGCGAATGCCACGGGATTCAGCACGAAAACACTGAACCCGCAGATTCTGGTGACCTTGTGGAATGTGGAACGTTTGGGTTCGTTCTCCGCGGTCGCGCGCGAAACCGGCTGGTCGCAACCGGCCATCAGCCAACAGATCCGCAAGGTCGAACGCGAACTTGACGCAAAACTCGTGCAGCGCACGTCGCATGGCGTGGAATTGACTCCGATCGGCCGTATTCTGGCACGCCACGGGCAGCTCATCGACAATCGCGTCACCCAAGCCGTCAAAGATGTGGAAGAGTACCAGCGCAACGGATCGACGCATATTCGTTTGGTCGCTCCCCCATCGGTATGTTCGTCGTTCGTGGCACGCGTGCTCGTGCATATCAGCAAAACGTCCGACATTCGCGTGAGCCTCATGCAGATGGAGCCGCCTGAGGCCATGGAGGCGTTGGAACAGGGGCTTGCCGATTGCGCGATCATCTTCCAATACAATTCACTCCCCGCTTTGGCCGGACCGGACGATTTGGAAGTCGCTCCTTTCGGCGTCGATCCGCTGATGCTGCTGATCGGCGCGAACAATGCGATCGCGCGCCAGTACGAAAGCTCGCACCTGCCGGTCCAATTGGTTTCGGCACGCAGCGAACAGTGGATCGCCGGCTGCGAAACCTGCCAGGCGAATCTGGTGTCGCTGGCGCGTGCCGCCGGCTTCACACCGGAAATCACACATTCGACCGACGATTTTTGGGCCACGCAGAATCTGGTGGAAGTCGGCATGGGCATCTCGATCGTATCTCGCTTAGCCACAACCGCTGGAATCCAACCCGATTTGGCTGCACTGCCAATCGCCGACAACAACGCATTCCGCACAGTCTGTTTCGTCACAAGAAAAGCGGACGACCGACCGGCAGTGGCCCGCGTCAAAGACGAAATCGAAAGGGCGTCACACCAGTATTTGAAAAACATCTGATTCATCGTTTGATATCCGCGCTTATTCGCAATCGCGGAATACTGCAGCAAACAATTGTTTCCAGTATTTTGCTATATCGTCATAATCAGATTAATAATTGAATAGCAAAAGCATCTGATATAAGAAAACTTCATAACAGTCTTTGCTTTCAGTACAAGAACACACTGTTCGCGCAAGCATCGGTACGTCATGCTGGAACCATGGAAGAAATCATGGAAATGAAGCATCGTACCGGTTCCGGCTTTGACGCCGACGCCATCGACCACACCACCGCAGCCGACCTCGCCGAAGTCGGCTCCGACAAGTGGACACGCTACCCCGGCTGCATCGGCGCATTCATCGCCGAAATGGACTACGGCCTGGCACCCTGCATCCAAGAAGCCATCGACAACGCCTGCGACCATTGCAAACTCGGCTACATCCCCGAACCCTGGAAACAGCGCGTGGCAGCAGCATGCGCAGACTGGCAACGCTCGCATTACGGATGGGATGTCGATCCGAGCATTATTCACGTGGTTCCCGACGTACTCGAAGCCTATGAGATTTTCCTGCGTGAACTGGTCGGCGCAGGCAACAGCGTGATCGTGCCGACGCCTGCCTACATGCCGTTTTTAAGCGTTCCGAAACTGTACGACGTTGACGTGATCGAAATCGAAATGCTGCAAAGCGGCGACGCCGAAACCGGAGAGGCGCAATGGGTGTTCGACTTCGACGCCATCGAACGCGCGTTTGCGGCCGGATGCCATGCGTTCGTGCTCTGCAACCCGCACAACCCGATCGGCAAAGTGCTCACCTTGGAGGAGGAGCTGCGTCTGAGCGATCTTGCGGCACAGTATGACGTGCGTATTTTCAATGATGAGATTCATGCGCCGTTCGTGTTCGAAGGCAAGCACATTCCGTTCCCCACCATCAGCGAGCAGGCCGCATTACAGTCGATGACCGCTACCAGCGCGTCGAAATCGTTCAATATTCCGGGCACGAAGTGCGCGCAGGTGCTGCTTACCAATCCTGCGGATCGTGACATGTGGGCGGTCACGGCGGAGTGGAGCGAACATCAGACCGCCACCATCGGCGCAATCGCCACCACCACCGCATATAACGAAGGCGACCCGTGGTTCCAGGATGCGTTTGCCTATGTGCGCAGGAATTTGGCGTTGTTCGACGAGCAGATGCGTGAAAGGTTCACCGGCGTCGGCTATATCAAACCGCAGGGCACATATATCGCATGGCTTGATTTCTCGCCGCTTGGCATCGACGATCCGGCCGCATACTTCCTTGAGAAGGCACAAGTGGCGTTGACCGACGGGCGTTCATGCGGCGAGACCGGTGCCGGATGCGTGCGCGTGAACATAGCAATGCCGTATCCGCTGCTGGTCGAATGCCTGGACCGCATGTTCAACGCATTGCACGCCGACGGATTATTGTAGGCTTCGCCACATATTCAGTGTTTTCCTCAACCCACGGCAGCATAACGGTGAACGTCGTGCCCTTCCCCACTTCGCTGTCCACCGTTATGGTGCCGCTGGAAAACTGCATACTATCGACATGCGACGGGAGGATGACATGCGTTTGAACGTGAGTACCAGCATTGATGTGACAGCCCGCGAAAAGGCCGGCGATAATCTGCTGTTCTTGGGATTTCACGGATTCAGCAATGATGAAAATGAGATGATCCGCATTATTGATGCGATTTATGATGTTCCGAAGCGAGACGCATCTTCAACGGACAACTCCATTGCTCCTGCCCAGCATCCGAATTATCTGTCGTTCCAAGGCACGTACGAACGTCCTTACATCGGAAGCTACTACTGGTATCCGGATGGATGTTCCGTAGAAGAGCGTCGACGTGAGTGCAGTGCCGTAGGCGACGCCGTCGTACGATTGCTGGATTCGCCCGCATACGCGCATTTCCGCAAGGTACTGATCGGGTTTTCGCAGGGCGGATACCTGTCGTATCGCATGGTTGCGGAACATCCCGATGCGTTCGACATGGCGATTCTGATGAGCCCATCATTCAAAGGCGAAACCGCTGAGCCTTTGCCCGCGACCGGACGCACGCGATTCGCACTCTGCTACGGCAGCGAAGACCGCACAATTCCTTTAGCCGACCAACAGTGCGCGCACAACAAACTTGCGCAAACCGGCAATCTCACGTATTTCGAATATTCGGGAATGGGCCACGGCATCTGCGATCAGGAAATTCGTGACCTACGCGCCTGGCTGGGATTGTGATATGCGCTGCGTGAGGAGTTCTGCGCATCTGAGACTCCGCACGCGTGCCCATAAACTCGTTTTCACCCCTCGGATTGTCATTGAAACCAACTCGGAACTCTTGATACACCCTAATATTTGTCTCCAGGCATAGCAACTTCATAATCGCTCAATCGTCTCAACTCGTCTTCTAATGGGCGGATGCGCTCATAATCCCATGAGACATCGGGCTTCGGAACCACGCCATTCCTGAATTCACCGAGATGTAGACGGCGCATCTCCCTGAGGGAGTCGCGATAGGAAGTGCCCCTGCCTCCAGCAGCTCCTTTGTCTCCTCATACCATCGCTCGTATTTGCGCCAGTCGTAGTTCGGCAGTGTCTGCTCGCCCCATGTCGGGATGATGCGGCAATCGCAATCGTGATGGAATGCGTTGTCCTCGCCGCCTGCGGCCTCTTGGCTGGTGTATGCGAATCCTCGCGAGGCGAGCATCGCGCAAAAAGCGCACGTCCTGCCCTGCGGTACTCGGGCTCATCGTGGATTGCTCGGATCCAGCCGAATGTTACGTTGTGTCTGCAGGCGTAGCGCATTGCGCATCATATCGACTATGAATTGTTGGGCGTCGTCCGGATTGGCCAGGTTTGGCCATAAGTCACTCATGGTGATGACGGCCTTGTTGTTTCCGGTTTTCACGTCCCGGTATTTCAGACCGTTCCAGTCAGTATTGGCCAAGCCGCCCCTCATGGCCCATAGTACCCGGTCGACGTCAGTGAGCCTGTATCGTTCGAGTGCCGGAAGGCTCACGCCGGCATGATTGGCCCATGACTGGCGCACACGATGGTAGTAGTCATCGGCGAGCTGGCTGGCGATATTGGTGTATTCACCTATGAGGGATCATCCCCGCGTATGCGGGGAACACGCCCAGCTGTGTATTTCGTCAAATCGAGGTGGACGCTTTCAGCACTTAATCTGAACACCTTCGGCGTTCAAGTTGAACGCCGTCGGCGGCTGATTCTTTGTCTTTGTTGTTTGTCTGGTTGGCTTGTTTCATGAGGGAGTGCCTGTTCCGGTAGGATTCGCCGTGGAAGCGGATGATCCTGCCGTGGTGCACGATGCGGTCGATGACCGCGGCGGCCATGTCCCCGTCTCCGAACACGTCGCCCCACCTGCCGGACTCGAGGTTCGAGGTGAAGATGACGCTGCGGGTCTCGTAGCTGTCCGCGCCGGCCTAGAACAAGAGCCTGGCCCCGTCGATGTCGATGGGCAGGTAGCCGAGCTTGTCGATGACGGCCAGCCCGGCCTTGCCGATCGTTTTGAGCTCGGTGTCTAATCTGTTGTCGTCCTTGGCCTTCCTCAGCCGCATGACCAGGCTCGAGGCGGTGAAGAACCTGACGGGGATCATGCGCCGGCAGGCGAGCACGCCGATCGCGATGGCCAGGTGGGTCTTGCCGCAGCCCACGTCGCCGTAAAGCACGAGGTCCTCGGCCCGTTCGACGAACTCCAGGCTTTCCAGCTGCCCGCGTCCCCAGTCGGCGGGGAACGAGGCCATGCCCCCGGTCGTAGCCGTCCAGGGTCTTGCTCTGGGAGAACCCGGCCTGTCCGGGCAGCCGCCGCCGTTTGGATTCGGCCCGGCTGGCGTTCTCGGCCTCGAACAGGTTGGCGAGGAAGCCGAGCTGGCCCGGGATCGCGTCCGCGATGGCCTTCCCGAGCACGCTGTGCGTCAACGGCAAGTTGCGCGCCAAGGCCGTGACCTGTCCGGGTGTGGCCCTGGCGACCACTCTGCCGCCGCGCTTGCACGGATGGCCGTCGTGTGTGCTCATGCCCGTCTCTCCATGTATTTGTCGTAGTGTTCCGGATCCTGGCCGCCTGAGGGGCCCTTGCCCTCGAGGACGCGTCGGGCGCATGTGGCGATCGCCGCGCGGTCGATGGTCCGTCCGGCGTCGATGACGGTCTCCACCGCTTTGACGGTGGCGGCGAACCCGCATTCGGCGGCCACGACGCGGATGTCGTCGAGCAGGGACCGCACGGTATCGGGAAAATCGTTCCCGATCGGACTTTCGCCCCATATACGCGGCTTGCGCGCGATGATCGCGAGCAGGCTCGCCGGATCCATCTGGGTCCTCGCCGAGCCCCCCACACGTTCCAACGTGACGATATGCCCTCCATCGAGATCGCGGAGCTCTATCTCGAAGACGCGCACCCCGGCCTGCAAACGCATCGAACGCCATCTCGGGCCGGCCAGATACCGGTTCGCGTCGATGACGACGGAGCCGGTCTTGTCGGCCTTCACGCTCCTCCAGTCACACGGGTCGAACCCGACGCCGGGCAAGGGCAGCATGTGGTCCTTCTCCGCTTCGAACAGTTCCCGCACCGGAACGCCATGCCGGCAGTGGTCCGACCCGGAGACGCGTTCGCACGCGTCCAGCCACACGCGGGTCAACGCCCGGAAGCTCTCGGCCGACGGCATCGGCACCATCAGGTCGCGCCCCGCGAAAGCCGACCGCGTTCTCCATGCTGCCCTTCTCATGGCCGGAATACGGGTCGCGGAACCGGGGCTCGAACCCGTAATGCGCGCAGAACAGGGAGAACAGACGACCCCGGGCGCCATGCCCGTCCTCTCGAACACCTCCAGCAGACCCCGGCACACGCATTCCGCGGTCTCGCCCGGCAATGCCGCCACCCAGCGCATGTCCGAGTACGGGAACGACACCGCCAGGAAACGCACGACCCGTTCCACGCCCGCGACCACGGCCCGGGCCTGGCCGAAATCGACCTGCGCGCTTCCCAGCACCCACTTCAATTCGGCGAAACCGTCCGACCGCGCTCGATGCTCCTGCCTCCAACGCTTGACCCAACGCCGCACCGACGAGTACGAGCCCGTGAACCCGCACTCGGCCACGAGCCGCTCGTACACGCGGGTCGCGGCATGACGCTGCTTGACCGGCATGCGCAGATCGGCGGCCGGCCATCCGTCCACGATGGCCGCGTACCCGTCGTCGACCAGCGACCTGCCCGGTCGGACGGCATTCGATGGCCTGGGTGAATAATCCCCATGGTTAGCGTACCTGACCACGGTCGTGCGCGATACGCCGAGCCTTCGTGATATCTCCTTATGGCTCAGGCCTTGGCGGTCGAGCTGCCTGATACGCTGTCGGACACACACCGGTGTCGTCATTTCCTTTCCTCCCGAGAACCATCAGTTTGGTTGACAGGCACTCGGGAATCCATCAAGGAACCAGACGATGCCGGTGTTCTCGTTCCACCGGCACCGTCACCGCCGGCAATGCTCAAATTGAACGCTCAAGGTGTACAGAAACAAGTGCCGACGCCGAACACCTTTATTCGATCACATACACCTGCCACAGGTCTCTGATGCCCAGTCCTTTCTGAGCCATTTCGGTTTTCATCGCCTCATACAGCTCCATCGTTGTGACACAGTCCGCGATGGCTCGATGTTCATTGTTCGTCAGATTCAGATACTCGGACAAATCTGAAAGCCAGTGATGAGGCAAATCAGGATACAGTTTTATGGCAAACTGCATCGTATCCATGTACTCGTTATTGATGTTCTCTTGGAATCCCGCGGCGAGGAATCGGATATCAAAGGACGTGTTATGACCGACGATGATGTCGTTTTCCAAAACGCGAGGACATCTCCCTTCACATCTTCGATAGGCGGCTTGTCCGCCACCATTTCGTTTGTGATGCCAGTCAGGCTGGTGATGAATCCGTCTATTCCATACTTCGGTCTGATCAGCTGTTCATACCTGTCGGTCACATCTCCACTGCGCACCTTCAGAATTCCAATCTCAATCACCTCGTCATAATAGGCGGAAAGACCTGTGGTCTCCGTGTCAAGCACGCAGTAATCTGACACTATCCTTTTTAACGTAGTTGCTTATTGCTTTTCCTCCTGATTCTCTGATTTCCCGTTCAAGCCTTCGTAACCGTTCCTCGCGGTCAGCCTTTCTGGAAAGTTCGCATTCCCATACGACTATCGCGTTCCATCCGTCAGCTTTCAGCTGATTCTGTACATCCCTGTCTCTTGGATGTATTCTGGTCGAATTTCCTCTGCCAGAATTCACGGCTTGTGGACGGTGTAGTTGCATATCTGCATCCCGGATGACGGTGCCAGAAGCAGCCGTGCACGAAAATCACCGTATGGTATTTCGGAAGAACGAGATCCGGTTTGCTGGGATATCTGCTGTCATTCTTGCGATACCTGTATCCTTTCGAGAACAGATACTTTCTGACGATTTCCTCCGGTCTGGTGTCCTTTCCTCGTATATGCGACATATTGAAATGCCGCTGTTCCTTCGTCAAAACGTCTGACACCGGCATCACCTCCGTATGTCACACTTCCCTGAATATCTTCTTGAAGATAAGCTGTGTCATCACTTCATCAAGCTGCTTCGCCGTGTTTTCCGATTCAATCAGTGCCCCGAGTTCGATGTTGCCCTGCTGACCATGATATGACAGATTTGCCGACGTTATCAGCGTCTTACTCATATCCACGGAGATGACCTTGGCATGCAATGCAGCCATCTTGTCGTCCTCGTTGCTGTAGTCGTATAGTTTGAGAAAATGGCCCCTGTATCTGAGCAGTTTGTCTGCATCCGGCTGCTTCTCAATGTTATTGATGAAGAACTTGACGAACACGCCTTTCTGGCTTTTATCGATAATGGTGTCCGTCAGTTCTGAAAAGTATGAGGAAAGCGAGTATCCGGTTATCAAGATGTTTCTTTTCGATCCCTCGATCATTGACCGCACAACGGTCATCGTAGGCTTTGCATCGATTCTGAACGATGGCGGGGCTGTCACGACCAACGAGACTTTATTATTTCTTTTCATGGTCATGGCAGACCGGATTGTCCCGGCTAATTCCACGTAATCCGTCGGAGACAATCCCGGATATCGTCTGCACAGGATGTCCGTGGCATTATCGGTGCCATTGGCAGCATCCGCCCTTACAGTATTCAGAAGTATTTCTTGTTTTAAATCTCCACCTGACATAGCTCATTCACCAGCTCTCTGAAATACGATGTCTCTTCGCGTCCCGAAAGAGGAACCACGAGTCCCCGGTCAAGCATTCGATTCCCGTTCTCGCATGCGGTTTCTGAAATCATGCAGCACGAATGGCATGCGGCTCCGTTTGAGTTCTTCCCGGCCGGGAGCGTGTTCATGCATTCCGGATCGTTCGTGCATACAAGTGCCTCCTGGAACGCTTCCCTCATGAGGCTTGTCATCTGTTCTGCCGTACCGAGTTCCACGAGACCTCCGAGAGAGCCTTCCTTGTCGGAGCTTCCTGTATAGAGCAGAACGCCTGCCATCTTGTCGTCGAAGTAGATTCTCTCCCTTATTGCTGAAGAGGAGTATCCCGACGACATGGCCATCTGCTTGATGAGAAGATGGGAAAAGGCATGCATGAGGACATAGACGGCGTTGCGATCCGCCTTTATCGTCCATCCCTTTGACTCACAGTACTCCCTGTAGGAGGCGGCATATTTCTCTGAAATTTCTCTGGTCTTCGGCTCGGTCAGCCACTTTGCAAGCGTCTGCCTGTTGAATTCGATGAAGATTCCTTCGCCGTTTATCTCCACTGCAGGAAGCCATCGTTCATCCCTGCCTTTTGTCAGGTAGACGATATTCGGCTGTTCATCCGCATCCGGATCAGGAGCGTCAACCCGTGTGAAACCAAGAAGCACTCGCACCTCGCGCAGTCTTGTTATGCGGATGATCCGCTTGAAGTAGTGCTTGAAGTATTCGGGAAGAGCATCTTCCTCTGCTTTGAAATGCTTCTTGTTGGACTGATAGGTCGGATCATTGTGATGCGTGATGGCCTCATATTCCATCCGCTTGATTTCAGTGAATTCCTTGATGTTTTTCATGCGCCGCTCATAGGCAGCACCGAATTCATCACGTGCATAATCAGAAAAATATTCTTCATAAATCTGTTGAAGGCCTTCTTCTTCGCTGTGTCCGAATCTCACAGCCATCTTTTTCGCCTGTTCGATATCGCGAAGATGCTCATCTATCAGGTTGTACAGGGGGTTGATCCATGGCGGAATAGAAATGGCGCTTCTTGTCACGGCAAAATACACATTCGACGCACCGCGCTGAGACGGAATGACCTGTTTCTCGCAGTGTTCATGTCTGGTGTGTGGTCTGAACGGATGCATACCGCTGCACGACAGTCCCTCGAAGTTCCGGGCCTGCGTGGCTCCGCTCATGCTTCTTCTCGCACCGCAGGAGCACTCCACCCGCATATCTGACAGCGTGGATGTGTTTCCTGTTGAGTACATCCTCATTTTCCCTTTGCAGTCTGTATCTCCGCGATGAACCCACCATCTCCAGGGGAAATCAGACATGTGTCCGTTTTCGCAAATTGTGATGAAACGGGCAGGATAAGCACGCCAGTGGCAGTCAGGGCAGTTAACGCTAAACTTCAGATACTTGTCGAGATCATCGTTGATGATCCCTCTTGCATCAAAAAGCCTCCCGCACTTTGAGCAGACATGCCAGTAAGGAAAAGTCACAACCGGTATGTCATGAGCAAAGGATGTCCTCGGCATATAGAAGGCATCCACATTCAGATAGGATGCAAGCCGTCCGTCTATGATTTTCTTTCCCTTGTCCTTCCAGTACGGGATATCCAGAATGGTCACAGAGTCTTTCACTGCATCCACGACTGCCCCCGGTCCAAAAGTCGTGATGATTTGATTCGGGCGCAGCTCGCCAAGTTTGTTATTGTCGCATCCGGCCATATCATTCCTCCGTGTAATAGTACATATTTGCAGCGCTTTCCACGTCACGCATTGACCGCAGGGTAGGCTTCTCATTCTCGATATGAGGCTGCTCATATCCGTTCATAAGCCTGTTGTACTTTTCCGTTCCCACAACGTAATAACGAAGAGGCTTGTCCTGTGATGCCAGCAACTTCCATTCGTCGATGAATTTGTCAATCTCTTCGCTCGCATCAGCTCTTGCAGAAGGCTTGACGATTTTTACCCGTTCAAGAATCATTTCCTTCACTGCATCGATCTGATTCTGTGACAGAGAATTTATTGCCACAGCATCCTTGTTATTAGCCATTTCCGGGTACAGAAGCCTTATCGCAGAAATGACAAGTGCATGCAGAACACGGTCGCGCGCCCTTGCAGAGAACGGAGTGGCCGTTGTTCCTTCCACGAATCTGTAGAGCTGTGCGTGGTATCCGGTGAAATTCTCGTAATGAGACAAGTCGCGCGGCCGATATGCGTTGTACAGCGTCACGACAAGACCCGGATGAGCACGCCCGATACGGCTTGTCGCCTGGATGTATTCGGAGTTCTGTTTTGGCTGACCCGACACGACCATAAGACCAAGACGATCCACATCCATGCCGACCGCAATCATATTCGTTGCAACTGCCGTGTCCATATGGTCCTTTGCGGTATAGGGCAGCTCAAGCTGGTTGAGTTTTTCCGGTATTTTCCAGGACGACATACGCGATGTTATCTCATCGTTCTTATTCAGATATCTGCGCTTTTCGAGATGGTATCTCTTCTGAATGCGCTTTATTCTGGCGGGAATATCATCCTGCAGAAGGCGTACCGCACCACCGAGTTCACGTATGCTGTTGAAATATCCGATCAGGGTGTAGTACGGATCGATGACATTCTTGTATTCATCCTGCAGGGAATATGTATAGACCGCTTGCAGAATAATGGCATAAGTTCTCAGCAAAGCCGTTTTCACAGACTGCCCGGGAGCACAGATTCCGACATACTTTCTGAACGGGTCTTCCTCAACCGGAATCTCGCGTATGAAGAAGCTGTCGCCGATCTCAAAGCCGTTCGGCGGGAACTGCTTCGTTGTCTTTCTGGCATACAGGCACTTCGCCTGGTTGTCTGCATTCTTGATTGTGGCCGTGGAGACCACGTACTTCGGTTTGATTCCATCATGCGTGCACATGTCCTCGATGATGGTCTCATACGCACCATAGACGGTCCCAAGAGGCCCTGTGATCAGATGAAGCTCATCCTGAATAATAAGCTCCGGCGGGAGAAACGGCTTCACCCGCGTAATCTCTGCAGCAGGAAGACCGGATGTCCTCCTGTGTTTCGGATGTTGTTTTGCACCAATCGCAACATATCCGTCACGACTGCACTTGCGATCAATTCTTCCGAACAGAGCGTTCGTGCTCACGTCCCACGGCAGTCTCGCGAACTTGTCGACTGTTGACAGGATGATGGTCGGGCATTTAGCGTAGATTTCCTCGTCCACCAGGTATACTGGAATTGGGATGCGTTCCCCGATCTTTGCATATTTATAGAACATGCAGTGTTCGTCCGAGCAGTAGATTTCCACGGACTTCCTGTCCGAGTCAATATAAAACTCTTCCTTTGTAAGCGGTTTTCCGCAGAACGGACAGGTAAGAAGCTGCTTATAAAGCAGGTTCTTCTGATTTCCTGTCTGGTAAGGTCTTTCCGGATTTTCTTTCAGATCATCAAATCTGTTCGGAGTCACACTGCCTCCGACCCAGAAACCGATGCTGATTGGCTCTGTTCCGTACCGAGGATAATTTCTCGGATCTCGTCTGACGTTCTCCGCAGCAACAACCATCTTTGTGATACGGTCGCGCTGCTGCGTTGTCAGAAGACGAAGTGTGTACCGGAGGATGATGGTCACCCCGCCGTCACGGTTATATTTGTCAGATTCGGAGGCACGAAGGCGTCTGTTGGCGATGGTAAAGGCCATGAGTCCGAGATAGGCCTCCGTCTTTCCACCGCCGGTCGGGAAGTAAAGCAGGTCGACGACGTCCCGCTCCGGATCTTCCGGATGGACGATTCCCTTCAGATTCATCAGGATAAAGGCTATCTGGAATGGCCTCCAGGCGAATTCATTCTTTGGATTCTTAGGATTAACAAAATCCTTGAAATTGCATTCAATGCCCTTACCGTGCTTCTTCGAATAGTTCTTTATGCTGTTCTGCATAAAGATGACGCTGTTCATGAAACTGAACGCCTCGAATGCGATGTCGTCCGTCTCGATGATCTGAATGCCTTCCCGTATTCTTCGCAATGCGTCCCGACAGCGTCCGATGACGGTATTTCCGATTCTCTCCGCGAACTTCGGATCATTCATCCGAAAGCTTCCTGCGAGCGTGTCGTCAATCCACTTTTCATATGAATCGGCGAGCATGTTCAGTTTCAGTATGGTTTCTGATTTCCTGCCCTTTGCCGCCATCTGCCATGTTGAAAAGTATGTGGGTGAGAATCCTTTGAGAGCGGCACTGACGCCTGGATACTCGTATTCCGGGATAAATGCGGATTCCACATAGTCTGTACGGCCGTTCCCGGTCTTACCCCATACGGCGGCACAACCTCTGCCACGTCCCATGATCGGTCGCTGCTCGAAATAGAACTCGTCAGTCGCAAGAACATGTCTGCAGATGTGTTCCGCGATGAAGACCGCAGAGCCATCCTCGGCATGGGCCTTGATTCCGACCTGAAACATCAGGCCTTCGATGTCACTTGAGGGATTGCTCCGCTTGTTCACAACATAGGCGGTGACAAGGGAATATCCATCTTTCAGAGGAATCCGTGAGACGTGAACGTGTATGTTTGCATCCTGCGCAAGCTGGTAATCCTTTGTGCGCCTGAAATCACTGAACTTCACCCGTACGGTTTCGCTTTCGGGAACTCGCCTGTAAACCGTGCGGTTGTGTTCCTTTTCGTCTTTTCCTATAACCTTTTCGATCGAGCTGACATAGTCACCCCAGCTCACATCGAGGCAGATGCGGTCGAGACTGCTTTCCACATAAAAACTGATGCCGAGGGATGACGGAAGCTGGAACTTTGTAGTAGAAACGGGCTCGTTGTCATCATCCTCACCTGCGGTGAAGTCCTCGTCCTTGCCATAGTCGATATCCGTATCGATTTCCTGTTCGTTCTCGTCCGGTGCATTCTCATCACGCTGCGGCTCGAGCATTCCGACAAGGTAGGCGAAGCGAGGGTTCTCGTCCAACACTTCTTCCGGAGAAAGCGGACCAATCAGGTCGGTTCTGATTGCATCTATGATTTTCTGTCGTACTTCGGCATATTTGAATCTGTCGGCCATTAATCCTCCTCCTTCACGGGATGCGCCGTTCCAAGCGTATATTTGCAGGTGTTTCCTGGATGGATGTTGTCATCGGATATCAGCCGGTATTCCCAGGTCTTGTGATCCGGATCGGCTGTCGAGGCAAAGGTGCACCAGCGAATTCCTTCGCACGCCTTGGAGATGACCCCCTCATTGTTCACTTCGTTCAGAGCTTTCACCTCGACCATGTATTTTCCGGTTGTCGTCTCAACGAGAAAGTCAGGGTTGTACTGCTGTCCGGCTTTCCAGAAAAGGCCGAGCTGATTCAGTGGAGGCTTGATCCAGCGAATCACGTCGGGATCTTCCTCAAGAATGACAGAGAACTGTCGCTCCGTATCGCTGTCGAAGGCATTTGCCGGATAATAGGACTTCTTATATCCGGTGAACAGGTACTTCTTGATGTTGCTCCTGTCAGTGAAAGGCTTGTCGTAGCGCACTTGTCCGTTTTTCTTCACGTTCTTCACGAACTTGCGGAAGACGATGAGATCCTTCTGGACTATATGGATGTCCTGCGTCTTTCTGTCCATGTGTGTGTAAATCTGTTTTTTTATATCGTTCACGATCAGTCCGGCGTAACGGCGGACGATTTTCTTCTTTTCCTCCTCGTCGCCTGGTATCTGGCTGAGGTACTGCTCCACAACATCGATGATGAAGTCGGCATCATCGTAGGAAAGCTCACTGATAGAGTCGAGCAGCATGCATGCCAGCGTGTTCCGGGCATCCTCGACTTCGAGTGCCTGTGCGTCTACTACTGTCAGCAGATGCTGGTTGATTGCGTCGAAACGCTCGATCTTTGCTGTGGCTATCTCAAAGTCCTGTATGGTGCGTTTCACTTCAAAGTGGTTGAACTTCACCTCGGAAGTTGTCTGCACGAGAATTTTTGGTACGGATATGGCTTTTGCCGAGTATTCCGTGACCGTTTTCGCGAACTCCTCTTGCGTCATCGGGCGTTTTCCGCTCTGCGTATCCGGTGTCGTCGAGACAGTGTCAGTACCGGTGCTCTGTGGTCCGGGAGTTTCCCCGGTCTGCATGACTTCCGGAGCTATGTCAAAAAGACTCAGCTGATTGGGATTATCCGACTTTCTGTTCTTCTTCTGCGATGCCATGAAGTTCTTCACGTATGCCTCGTAGATTTCAAGCTGTGTCTGCGGGTTCCGCATCTGGTCGAATGACTTGAGTCCCGTTGACGTGATCGCCTCGTCTATGAACGAGAGTTGCCCGTCCTCAAAGGTGCTCGATACATCCACGGATTCCGAGTCCTCGACTCCGGTCTTGTCCAGGTCACGGTAGCGAAAGATGTCGCTGCTTCTGATTTCGTCGACGAGCTCACGGTAATGGTCGTGCGCCACAATATCAAGCGTGTCCAGATCCTCGTTGCCGGTCTGTTCACCGAATGGCAGACGCAGCCCGCGTCCGATGGTCTGCATGGCAAGGATATCGCTTTTTGCGGCGTTCAGCGGGATGATGGTGAACAGGTTGTTCACATCCCAGCCTTCCTTGAGCTTGTAGACATGCAGCACGATTTCTATCGGGTTCGCCACGCTCTCGATGGAGAGAAGCAGGCGGACGTTCTCCTCGGATTCCTCGCCAGTCTGTTTGGAATGGATCTCGATGACCTTACCCTTGTACTTTCCATTCATGAAATCATCGCTGTCTATCAGGGCGCGGATTTTCTTCGCATGATCCGTGTCCTTGCAGGCTATAAGTACGATCGGTTTCACATAGTCGAGTTCATTGTTGGCGCAGTATTCCCGCAGGACGGTCTTCCGATGCTCGTGCAGTGTGAGTCCGTCACGGATCTTCATCTCCTCAATATCGTCCTGGCTGTACCCGGCGATGTTGGAGCGTCCCATGACGACCGGAATCTTGAGATATCCTTCGGCTGCTCCGCGTGCCACGTCATAGGAGTAGATGACGTTTGAAGGAGATTTCGGCGTGGCCGTGAATTCCAGTCCCAGAATGGGTTTCAGGTAATTGATGGCTTTCACGGAGGCTGGGGCGTAGTAATGGTGTGCCTCGTCCATGCAGATGACGAGGTCGTCGAACTGTGCCAGCACGTCCGCAAAGGAAGCACCGAGTGTCTCCTTGAATTTGTGGAAGTTGAACTGCGTGTCGGTCTTGCTGTTGAAAATTTTCCCGATGTTGAAGATGAAAAGCTGAATCTCTGACATCTGATCAACAAAGAGAGAGCCCTGCTCGTACTTCACTGGGTACTGGTCGTAGTTCTCGCCGTCCCATACCCTTGGTCTGCTCATCTCAGCTTCCAGCCCCTTGAAGATGTACTTCGGGTGCGCAGGGTTGGATTCATTGCGCAGCTTGTCATAGATGGTGTTTCCCGGCGCGAGGATGAAGAAATGCTTGTATCCCTTTGTCTTATACAGATAGTAGATGCAGGCTCCCATCAGGCGCGTCTTGCCGATGCCGGTTGCCATGTTGTAGCAGAAAGACGGGAAGTCAAACTTCGTCCTGACCTTCCTGTTGTTCTCGCTGTATTCAGATGCCGCCGCCTCAATGTTTTCCTTGTCATCACGCTTGTAGTCGCAGTGGGTGCTGATGGCGTCAAGATAGGACAGAGCCTCTTCCTGCGGCGTTCTCAGGCTCATCGCGTATTTGATTTTCGATACCGTTCCTGACATTTACCGCACCTCACTTTCAAAATTGCACTTGTCCAAGAGATCCTTCGGAATCTTCTTCACTTCAATGTTTTCCGGCAGCATCATGTCCGACTGGATCTTCGTCGCGTAAATCAGGAGAGACTGTCCCTCATCCAGGTGCTGTGACAGGGAGCGAACGTATTCCGCATTCACGAACTCCGTCGTCACATGGATGAACCGCTTCTCCGAGGAATGCCCATGGAAGACGTCCTGCGGCTTGTACTTGAATCCCTCGATCTTGCAAATCGCCTCGCACAGCATGTTGAAAGTATAGGTCGGGTTAATCTGGTAAATTGGCAATTTGTCGTTCTTCACGAGCAGGCTCGGTGCAAGCTCATAGAAGTGGTACCCTCCGCCGCCCTGCCAGTTGACAGCCTTGGAGATGCCATTTGTATCTGTGTCATCAATGACAGAGTCTAATCTTTTCTTGCAGTGTGTATAGGCTTGTTCACCCATTTCTATACCAATCCATCTGCGGTTCATTTTATGGGCAACGGCGGCTGTTGTACCTGATCCAAGGAATGAATCAAGAACCCAGTCACCCTCATTAGTAGCTATTTCAAAGCATCTTTTTATCAATGCTTCTGGTTTTTTCCCTTTGGGAAAATCCACACCACCTTCGTTATGGAGATTATTGGACAGTAAATCGTCCCAAAGTGTTGTTAAAGGCTCTCCAGTTACATATCTGCCATCTATTTTCTTCAATTTGTTTTTATAAAAGATAATTCGTTTCCCTCTAATCAGGATGATATCTGAAAGGCCATCACGCTTTTGAACAAAAATCCTATCTGGTTCAGCATTTGACTTATCAATGTATTCTCTTGTCGTCGCTCCAACACTTTTATAATCAGGATTCACAAGCTGGATAACGGATCCACAATGGTCCCTTACGAACTCGTCTATCTTCTGCGGTTCGTTTTTAATAATGGATCTTGCTGCCTTTACGGAAACATCCAGCGAAGAGGCAAACGCCGCCGTTAATGTTGTTATTCTCCAGTTTTCGCACTTATCTTCAATGTTTTCTATGTAATTCCCGTATCGTTTATCTCTGCTACCACGATCGGTAAAAATGCGATTAGGATTCCATTCCGCTTTAACTTTCGAATAGACCAAGATGAAATTAGTCGTGGTAACCATCCCCGGATTGATGGCTTTGTGTCCGGTTGCCGACCCCTGCTTAAACGTAACAAGATATAGTCGATTTGACCTGCCGAATATTTCATCCAAGAGAATAGTGAGATACGGCAGATATGAATCATCTATGTGGACGAACAAAGTTCCATCGTCTCTCAGTAAGGAACGTAATAATTGCAACCTTATTCGCATCAAATTCAGCCAGATCGACATCTCCAGATTATCGTCATAGTTTTCAAAGGCCTGGCCAGTGTTAAAAGGCGGATCGATGTAGATGCACTTGATCTTCCCAGCAAAGTCCTGCTGCAGTGCCTGGAGCGCAATCAGGTTGTCGCCGTGGATCAGCATGTTCTCGCTGTCAGGGTCGCCGTAGGATTTCTCCGTATCCTCCAGGAGAATACGCGGTTCAACCGGCTTCTCCTCGTCGTACTTGCCGGCCCATGTCAACTCGAGTTTTCCTTTTTTCTGCATATCTGCATCTCCTAAAACTTCAGTACAACGCTGATCAGAAGGATGGGATTGTCAATCTCGAGGCTTCTGTTGAACTCGGCAATTTCCCTCTCGCCGTCTGCTCTGAAGCGACTGCCTCGCTCATGGAAGGAAGCCTGGAACAACTCGAGCTTCTTCTGTTTCTGGTCCGCCTTTTTCCTGATGTCTATCTTTTCATAGAAATTATTCGAGGCCTTCTCCTCTTTACGGAGTTCCTCGATTTCCGCGTTCATTTCCTGGTACTGCACGACGAGTTGCTCGTTCTGGATGCGTATCCAGTTCTCAATCTTTCGCCTGTTATATTCCCTGACGGGTTCCGTCTGTCTGTCGAGTTTGTCAAGCATTTCGGTGACGAGATTCCCGTAGGTTTTCCTGAACATTGTGTTTTCATCGTCGGTCGGTTTGAAGTACCGTACTGCTGAATCGTCGATTTTTTCGAGTTCCGGCACAAGGTCGTCCTCCTCGAAATCGACGTATTTTCCTTCCTGATCGCAGAGAAGCAGCACGGGGAACAGGATGCCGGCATTATTGCACATTGCGCCGAGGAACAGATATCCGTGTGCGCCGATGGTCTGTTCACCCCAGTCGTCGACCTTCCAGTACTGAATATCGCTGAATACCTCCGGCTCGGCAACCTTATCCCAGTAGTCGACTTCCTGAAGGTAGTGGTCTATATCCTTCCTTGTGCCTTCGAGTGCCTGTTTCTTCGCGCCGCTGCTTTCCGTAATCAGGATGGAACGGAGCTTGCGCGCGTTTCTGTCGCGTTTCGCGTTCAGCTTCCTGTCCAGCTTGTCGAACGCCTTTCTGAATTCAGTGGTCGTGTTGCAGGACTGGTAGATGTCAAGCACCATTTTCTCAAAGCTCGTACCGGATTCCAGTGCGCCGAGTGCGATGTCGGAAGCGCCGAACACGCCCTCGAACAGTTCGAACTTCTTCGACAGTATCTCGTAGACGCGCTTGTCGGCCTCGTTCTGCGTATTCAGCAGGTTGATGGCGACCACGTCGTTCTGCTGCCCGTAGCGGTGGCAGCGACCGATCCGCTGCTCGATCTTCATCGGGTTCCAAGGCAGGTCGTAGTTAATGACCGTGTTGCAGAACTGGAGGTTCAGGCCTTCCGAGCCGGCGTCCGTGCAGATCAATATCTTCGCGTGCTCCTTGAAATAGTCGACGATGGCGTGCTTGTATTCGACGCTCCTGCCATAGTTCGCGTTCCCGAAGTTCTTCACCTGCCATGCCCGGTAGATTTCCTTTGTCATCGTGTCATTGAAGTCTCCATTGAACAGAAGGATATCATCCTCGCTGTATCCGGATTTTCTGAGCTCCGCGGCAATGTATTTCTGCGTCCGCTTTGACTCGGTGAACACGACAGCCTTCTGAGCTATGCCGTTATCCCTCTGGTATGAGAACCCGATCTCAAGCGCCTGTTTCAGCGCGGTCACCTTGGAATTCGTCTTTATACGCTTTGCAACATCAATGATGGCATTGACCTTGTCCAGTTCCGCCTGAATGTATGCCTTCTGCGCGGCGGTGTCCTCGTCCTCAGTTTCCTCAAAGCCGGATTCATCAATCTCGTCTTCGACAAAGCTCCAGAACAGGTCAAATCCCTCCTGCGCATCAGCCGACCTCGTGCCCTCATACAGTTTCTCGAGCCGCTTCTTCAGCACTTCGAAGGTCTCGACCAAGGCGAAGCTGGATGAGGCCATGAGCTTGCGGATGACGAGGATAATCAGCCCACGGTTGGAAGCCGGTATGGAGTAAAGGGCATCCCCCTTGAGGAACAGGTTGACCCGTTCATATAGTTCGATCTCATCAGGCGACAGTTTAAAGTCAACAGTTCTGCAGATCCTCTTCACGAAATGCATGTAGTCCGCCACGTCTTTTCGCAGGGTTCTGCAAAGCACAGGCGTGAGTTCGCGCTTGAGGCCGTCGTAGTCCTCATCCTTCATATATCGTTGCCGGAACACCTGCTCAGATCCAAAGATCCTCGGATCGATGAAGGAAATCAGCCCGTACAGATCCATGAGTGAGTTCTGCAGCGGCGTTGCTGTCAGAAGAATCTTCGGTATCCCACCTGAAAGAGCGTACAGCCGCTTCGCACGCTTTGTGCTGTTAAGGTTGCGCAGATTGTGGGCCTCATCGATGATGAGGAAGTCCCATTTCACATCCGGGAACCGCTTCATCAGTTTCGATGAGTAGTCATAGGAGGTAATCACAATCATGACACCTTGTCTGTCTGCGAGCTTCCTGTGCCAGTTCTTCGCATCATGCTCGACCGTGAGCCTGTCCAGAATCACAGAACTCAGGTCGAATTTATCCTCAAGTTCCAGCTCCCACTGCTTGCGGAGGGATACGGGAAGCGCTATCAGTACCTTTTTCGCTCCGGATTCCAGCATGTAGCGCAGGACGAGGCCCGCCTCGATTGTCTTTCCAAGTCCTACTTCGTCGGCAATCACCATGCCGCCCGTCTTCATCGCGTCGATGGCAGCGCAGAATGCGTTGATCTGGTGAGGGTTCGGATCGATGTGGGACTCGGACGCAAGAAAGAAATGAAACGGCGACTTTTTCAGTTCCATTCGTTTGAATCTTCCATACTGCTCGAGGAGCAGGTTTCCGTTTTCACTGCTGTCCATCGGCATCCTCCCCGTGAAGCTGTGCAAAAATACCCTCAGCGATGCCCCTTGCCATCAGAGGAGGCACGGCGTTCCCGATCTGTACGAACTGTGACGTGCGTGGTCCCTCGAAGTAATAGCTGTCGGGGAATGACTGTATGCGCGCTGCTTCCCGCACAGTGATGGAACGATGCTGACTGATGTCCGGATGGATGAAGTAGTGGCCGTCCTTGGAAAGATGAGCCAGTATCGTGTGGCAGCATTGTTCATCGCCCTCGACGACCTTGAAGCGGTCGGTGAAGGAATGGCGGTTCTTGTGCGTCTTCAGCTCTTCGGGCAGGTCGTTGTAGTTGAGACGCCTGTGACCGTCGTTCCACAGTTCTATGGCTCTCTCGTATATCCTTATGTCACGCTCGATGTTCGGCCGGCAGTTCTGCAGGGTCAGGACATCGTCCTTCGTGCGTATACCGGTTTCGATCACGTATCTGCTCGGCTTTTTCTTCGAGTAGGTGTTGTTGCTTTCCCCCGGATGAAGTTCAGGGAGATCTGTGAACAGGTCGTTCACCACGGCATTCGCTTCCTTTTCGATGAAATCCGGATATGCTAGGCCGCTGTTCTTGAGCCAGCCGACGATGATCATCCTCCGTCTGTTCTGGAGCACACCGAATGTATGCGCGTTCTGCTCCCGACACTCAATCTTGTATCCGACCCGCTTGAGATATTTCTGCAGGTTCTTCCAGATTGCGCCGCCCTGTGCGGATTCGATGCCTGTCACATTCTCGAACACGAACATACGCGGCTGGTATTTCTTGAGGAATCGCGCGTAAAGCTTGTACAGGTAGTTGCGCGGGTCGTCCTCCATCGGAGTCTCCATGTGGCTGCTCTGGGCTCTGCCGACGAGGGAGTATGCCTGGCACGGCGGGCCGCCGACAATCACGTCTATCTTCCTGATTCCGCGTATCTTCATTATGCCGTCGATGGTCTCGAAAACAGCGGGGAGCGTTTCGTCCGACAGCGTCTCGTTGATGACTGTCTTTGTCACGGATGCGGGAATCATCTTCATGAGCTCATCACGGCTGATATCTCCAGAGAGGTATTTCCCGTATAGTGCCAGGTTGCCCGAGTTCTTCAGGTAGTAGTATGCGCTGCGGGTTTCGAGCGTCTTCGCAGCGTACTCGTTCATCTCGACATGCGTAACCGGACGGAAGCCCGCCTGAATGAACCCCTCGGACAGGCCTCCCGCCCCTGCAAAAAGGTCTATGAAATTGTAGCTGCTCTGCTTATCCGCCTTTGCCATGCTTCTTCCTCACAATCTTCGTTTCCCGTACCCATACGGCATGGGCAGGACGGCAGTCCTGACAGGACCGACGGTCTGGCTTCACTGGCGCAACCGTGTCCCGCTCCGTCCCGCATCGCTTCTCACTTCGGCAGAAACCTCCTCGCACGGCACGGTTTCCGCTATTTCATTCAGTTCTACATCCAGAGAGTCACATATCCGGAGGAGCACGTCGGTCGTAACGTTCTCGTCCTTGCCGAGCTTGGCGAGGGAAGATGAGCTGATGCCTGCGTTCTTCCGGAGATCCGTGCGTTTCATATCCCTGTCTATCAACAGTTTCCACAGTTTCTTGTAGCTCATTTTTATTTTCATTCGCTTTCCTCTTCGTTCCATGACTCCCCGTACAACTCGGAATTTTCATCGGAGAGTTTCAGTACCGAATTGTCCGCCAGTATCTTTCTTGTGCTCTCACGGTAGGAATCCTGCTTGTCGAAGGCGATGAACACCTGTTTTCCGTCCCCGTGTAGATCTTCATGATTCCGTCGATGGCTCCGTCGCTTATGTTCTTCTGAATCAGAGAATCGTGCGCGATGGCCGGTAGCGCCGTCAGGTAGAGGACAGCCAGGTCGTACAACACCATGCCCTTGTAGTTCGCCCCGGTTCCTGTGTCGTCCGGTGTTTCAAACGTGTAGCTGTTGTAGTTGTTGAAATGCAGCCTCGGAGCCTTGCGGGCGTCCGCGTAAAAAGAATCATTGAACTCCTTCATCTTCGCGTTGACGTCATGCTCTATATCCGAAAGAATGCTTGTTATCGCCGATTTAAGCATGTTATCCGCCTTCTTCCTTGCGTCCTGCAGATCAAGGAGCGTCAGATAGGCCTCGCTCTGCAGCTTGAGTGCGTCGATTCTTCCCTTGAGTTCGGAATGACGGTCAAGGAACTCCTTCGACACGCTCCCGACAAAGCCGAGTTCCCTGATCTGGCCGCGAACCGCCTGCAGCTGCTCCTGCAGGGCGGCAATCTCTCCCTGAACCTGTTCCTTTTCAACAGAAAACTGGCCGTCCAGTATCTTCGCCAGCTTGCGATGGTAGCGTTCCACCTCATACAGTTTCCTGACACACTACTCCATCCACACACTGTCAAATTCCTACTGAAATAGACAAGTAACTTTTGCCTCCGCTCCCACACAAACAACAGGTGGGGGGTGTGTTTTCCTCGTTGAAGTTCAA
>OHAU01001647.1_pt1 | contig 24706 bp, 17 predicted proteins | sample 1577181 | NCBI WGS metagenome assembly OHAU01 (sample SAMEA3541472, study PRJEB24748) | human gut metagenome | biome: human gut; feature: human-associated habitat; material: faeces | place: China | collected 2012 | reverse complement strand
GTACTGCCTCCCGACGAAGTATGAACATGAGGAAACCGAAACACGCTTCAACATGGTCGACGGCATCGTCACCGGCGGCTGCGTCGTCCTCTTCGGCATCGGCGCCTGGCTGAGCCTCAGCGCCCTCGGATCGCTCGGCGCTACGGACAGTAGCGGCTACGACCTCGGCGAACTCGGCGACGACGAAGTAATTGAAATGGTCGAAGAAGACTCTGTCGATGATGGCCCGAAGTCACTCGGCGAGCGTCTCGCAGAATCACCGGGCTATGATCGCGATTCGCAGCAATACCACTACTACAAAGGCAACTTCTCGGCTGACGGTAAAGATTTTCCCGTCATGCTGGCGATCGTAATGAGCGGCGATGAAGTCAACTGGGCCATTTACAAGAATATCGGCTACGGCACCGAGCTGACGATGGACGCCAAGATTATGGGCAACTCACTGAAGCTGAGCGGACGAGACGGCGGCAACGAGTTCACAATGAGCCTCACGCCTGTTGGTTCCGGCCTGTTCGGATCCGCAACCTCGGGCGGAACAAGCCTGATTGTCAATCTCAAACCCACCTCCGACACATTCTGACACATCTCCCGAGAAATCCCGATTAATCTCGATTTATCCTGATTAATCGGGATTTATCTTGACCGCCCCATAGCAAAAGAGAGTTTGCATCGCGATGCAAACTCTCTTTTTAGTGGGCGCTGAGGGATTCGAACCCCCGACCCTCTGCTTGTAAGGCAGACGCTCTGAACCAGCTGAGCTAAGCGCCCTTTCCTCTGAAAGGCTCCGCAAAGGTAAGGCCTTTTTTCGAGGCGGCCAAATTTTCGGCGAATTTTTTTCGCGAAATTTTGCCGGAGAAGCTTATTTGTTGATGTTGCTAACGCTGGCGCTGTCGGTGCTACGGCTCGTGAACTTGCCAGACACGTTGACCTCTATCAGAGAGCTGCCGCGGGCGATAGCCTGACCGCTGCCGGCCGCGAGGCGCGAGGCCTTGACGACGGAGCTGCCCGAGGCGTTGAAGTTTATGCTCCGGGCTGTGCCTCCCTTGATTTTCAGCTTGGCAATGTCAGCGACCGTCGCCGAGGCGGCATTGGTGTCAAGCGCGTCGACCGACAGTTCGGCAGTGCCGAGCACATTGGCGTTGAACGAGCGCGATACAAGGCGGTCTACCTCGACCTCAGCCATGACGCTGACAGAGAACGTCGCCGAGCCGCAGCTGACATTGCGGAAATCGGCGCTGGATTTGTCGCCGGCGCGGACGCTGAAAGTGCGGTTTCCGAGATCGAGGTCGCTCTCAACGTCGAGCTCGGCAAGCGAATTGAGAATAAAAGTGTTCGAGACCGGGCCATATAGGTAGGCTTTTACCTCACCTGCGACCGGAGCATCAATATTGAGCATCTGCCCCATCAGGCTAACGTCGACGGCCGCAATTTCGCGGCTGTCGCCGACGAGACGCAGAGAGGGCGAACCGACGCGGTATTCGATTTCAATATTACCCGAGGCATTTATGCCGCTGAAGTTTCCAACGGACACGTTTCGCTCGGCGGCGAAAGCGCCGGCAGCGAGAGCTAAAACTGCGGTTGTCAGAAGAATCTTTTTCATAATTGTATAGTTTATCTAAAAGTCTAACAACTCTGGCGGCACGATTGTTCAGGAATTCAGTGGTTTATTCCATCGACTGCATTTCGACCAGGCGGGTGTAATGGCCGTTCAGGGCCATCAGCTCGTCGTGGGTTCCGCGCTCAACGATGCGTCCTTCGTGCATAACGCAAATCTGCGAGGCGTTTCTGATTGTCGACAGGCGGTGGGCTATGACCAGAGTCGTGCGGTTCTCCATGAGGCGGTCGAGAGCCTGCTGCACAAGCTGCTCGCTCTCGCTGTCGAGGGCCGAGGTGGCTTCGTCAAGAATAAGGATAGGCGGATTTTTCAATATGGCGCGCGCTATCGAGATGCGCTGGCGCTGACCGCCGCTGAGGCGGCAGCCCCGGTCACCTATTGTCGTCTGATAGCCCTGCTCGGTGGCCATGATGAAATCGTGGGCGTTGGCGATCCTGGCGGCTTCTTCGACCTGCTCGGGCGTGGCATGGGCTACGCCGAAGGTAATATTGTTATAAAAGGTGTCGTTGAACAGAATAGGCTCCTGACTGACATTTCCCATGAGAGCGCGCAGGTCGCGCACACGCATCTGACGCACGTCGACGCCGTCGATGGCCACAGATCCCTGCTGAACATCGTAGAACCGAGGCAGAAGATCGGCCAGAGTCGACTTTCCGCTTCCGCTCTGGCCCACGAGGGCGACCGTGTGACCCGGTTTGATATCGAGATTGATGTCGTCGACAACGGGATTGGCAGGGTCGTAGCCGAAAGTGACATGCCGGTAGGTGACCTCGCCGCTGAAGCGGCTGATTTTCACCGGATCGCCCGGGTCACGAATCGGATTGGGAGCCAGCAGAATCTTATCTATTCGCTTCATCGACGCCAGGCCCTTCTGAATGGCGTATGCCGCTTTCGACAGGTCTTTGGCGGGGTTGATGATACTGTAGAAAATCACCATGTAGTATATGAACGACGCGGCGTTGATCGACGACCGTCCGTCGAGAATCAGCGTGCCGCCGAACCAGAGAACAATGGCGATTGTGAGCGTTCCGAGAAATTCGCTCATCGGATGGGCGAGACTCTGGCGCCGCGCCACGGCGTTGGTCATCTCGAAGAACTCCTGAGTGTCGGCCCGGAAGCGACGCCCCATCTTAGGTTCGGCGTTGAAAGCCTTGACAATGCGCAATCCGCCGAGCGTTTCTTCGATGAAACTCATTATGACGCCCCATTTCTCCTGAGCCTCGAACGACTTGCGTTTGAGTCGCTTGCCGACCTCTCCCATCATCAGGCCGGCCAGAGGCAGCAGAATCAGCACGAACAGCGTCAGCTGCCAGCTTATAAAAATCATCGTCGACAGACAGACGATAATCATGACCGGGTTCTTGAACAGCATGTCGAGGCTGGCCATCACACTGGCTTCGATCTCGGCGACGTCGCCGCTCATTCGCGCCATGACATCGCCTTTGCGCTCGCCGGTGAAGAAGCCTATCGGAAGGCGCAGAATCTTCTCATACATCGAGTTGCGTATGTCGCGGACAATTCCGTTGCGCAGCGGAACGATAAAATATGAGCTCAGATACGTGGTTCCGGTTTTCAGCGCCGTCATCGCCACAAGAACGGCCGCCAGAAGCGCCAGCGTCTTCGAAGGCCCGAACGACGCTATCCCTTCCTGAGTATAGTAATAGAAATTATTGAGGATGACCTCTTTGAGATCGCCCTGTCCGATTGCCATATACGAATATCCGGTCTCGCGGATGCCAAAAAGCATTTCGAGAATAGGTATTATAATGGCAAACGAGAACACCGTCAACACCGCCGCCAGAAGATTGAACAGCAGATTGAGACAGAGATATTTCTTATAGGGAGGCACAAAGCGCCGCAGAAGTTTCAGGAAATCACCCATCGGAAATGGCTTTACAAGTGGTTGGGATGTCGAATACCCGACAAAGGTAGTCATTTTTTAGCTAAAAGTTTTGCCATATTGAAAACTATAGCTAATTTTGCCCCGCAAAAAAATTTAGTCACATCTAAAAACAAACAATCAAGACAACCATTCTATTATGATCATCGTACAAGTCAAGGAAGGCGAGAACATCGAGAAGGCCCTCAAAAAATTCAAACGCAAATATGAAAAGACGGGCATCGTCAAAGAACTGCGTCGCCGTCAGGCATTTGAGAAGCCTTCAGTTGCAAATCGCAAAAAGATGATGAAGGCCGTCTACGTGCAGCAGCTGCGCGCCTGCGAGGACTAATCATCGGTCCGCGACCCTACTCATATAAAAATTATAACGGCAAGGGGAAGCTTCGGATTGTTCCGAGGCCTCCTTTGTTGTGTGAGTTTCCAGCCTGGGAAACAACACACCAGCCACTCCGCACTTTTTCACCGCGCCGGATGTTATAGAGGATGAGATGGCTAATCTACGCGACGACATACGCAAGCTCTGGACCGACACTTTCGACGACAAAGCCGAATGGGTCGAGATGTTCTTCACCCGGGTTTATCGCGACGACGACGTCATGGAGCTCAGGCCCGACGGCAACGGCTCGCGTCCGGCAAGCGCTCTGTTGCTTCAACGCTACGCGATGAACTTTCATGGCGCTACTGTCGGTTGCGCCTATATATGCGGAGCGGCGACGCGACGCAATGAGCGCGGCAAAGGGCTGATGACGCGCCTGCTTGCCACATCGCTGCGCGAAGCCCGCGAACGCGGCGACATGCTCGTCACCCTCATTCCCGCCGAAGGCCACCTATATTATTATTACGCCGCCAGGGGATTCTCGACAGTGTTCTACACCCGCAACCGCCGCTACACATCGTGTCACCCTTTCGCAGGGCCCGGCGAATTCACCATTGTCGACGATCCTTATGCCGTCGGCGTCTATGAGGCCTTCAGCCGGATGGAGCACAACATCGACGGGCGCATCCTCCACTCTCAGCGCGATTTCCTCAACATCCTCGACGACACGCGCCTCGACGGAGGCCACTGCGCCATAATAGCCGACGCCTCGGGGAAGATCTGCGGAATCGGTTTTGCCACAGAACGCGACGGCTTGGCCGTCATAACCGACATTCTCGCCGACAACGACGATGCAGAACAGGCCGTTCTGCGCCGGCTCCACGCTTCGCTGCCAGACCTCCCGGTAAAATACCCGGCCCGGCCCGGCAATTGTGAACGCTTTCTGTCGCCGCGCGCCATGGGCCGCATTGTCAACGTGCCGACAGCACTCGAAGCCATAGCAGCATCCCACCCGCGCCTCAGAGCCACATACCGCATCACCGACCCGCTGCTGGCAGAGAACAGCGGCGTCTACAGGCTGCAGGGGGGAACCTGCGAACGCCTCGCTCCCGGCCACCGCGGGCGGCTCGACCTCGACGTCGACATCGATGTTTTCACCCGGGCAGTCTTCTCCGCACCGCCTATCGGAGAGCTTCTCGGCCTCCCCTCGATCAGGCCCGACATGGCCCTGATGCTCGACTAAGGTTGCCAACGGGTGTTAAAATCCCACCCTCGCCATCCCCGACATTGTTAACGAGCGTTAACGCGCGCCATGTTTAGTCAATAATTCTCCGTCAAATAGCTGACAAACTCCCTATCTTTGTCCCGACCCAATAGGTAAACCATAAATTGTCGTATGCAAAATACGCTGACAACCCTCATCGAACGACAAGCGCTGCGGAATCCCGACCGCGAGGCATATTTCACGCGCCGGCCGGGCTCTGCCGAGTGGCAGCCGACAACGTGGCACACCTTTGCCGACAACGTCGGAGCCGCCGCCTGCGCCCTTGAGATCCTCGGGCTGGAGCCCCAGCAGATCCTGACAATCTTCTCGGCCAACCGCGAGGAAATACTGACTGCAGACTTCGGCGCATACGCCAACCGGGGCATCCCGGTGTCGCTCTACGCCACAAGCTCGCTCGAGCAGGTCGAATATATCCTCAACGACACCCGCGCCGCCATCATCTTCACCGGCGACGCCAAGCAATATGCCATCGCCCGCAGCGCAATGGCCAAATGCCCCTCGCTGCGCCAGATAATAACCTTCGACAGCTCTGTCACCCCCGACGCCGACGACACCACGACGATGACATTCGACGCCTTCATCGCCCTCGGACACGCCGCCTCAGATGCCTGCCGCGCCGAGGTTGAAAAACGGCGTCTGGCCGCGAAACCGTCAGACATAGCAACGCTTATATATACGTCAGGCACCACCGGCGAACCGAAAGGAGCGACCCTGCTCCACTCCTGCTTCGACGCCGCCATGGAAATCCATATCGAGCGGCTGACGATGCTGAGCGACAACGACACCTCGGTGACCTTCCTGCCGCTGAGCCATATTTTCGAGAAGGCGTGGACATACTTCTGCCTCGTCATGTCGATGAAAGTGTGGATCAACACCGATCCGCACGAGATCACCGACACCCTGCGTCAGGTGCGCCCGACATGCATGTGCTCAGTGCCGCGCTTCTGGGAGAAAGCCTACACCGCCGTTCAGGAGAAGATAGCGTCGATGGGATGGCTTCAGCGGACAATAGTCTCGCGCGCCCTGAAGATCGGCGAACGCCGCAACCTCGGCTATGTCCGCACAGGCCGCAAAGCGCCCTGGCTGCTCGAACGCCTCTACCGCCTGGCCGACTCGCGCGTGTTCGCCACCATGCGCCACGCCATAGGCTTCGACAACCCCAACATCTTCCCGACCGCCGGCGCCCCGCTGAGCGACAAGATCGTCCGCTTCTTCCATTCGGCCGGAATCAACATCGTCATAGGCTACGGCCTGAGCGAGACAACAGCCACCGTCACGTGCTATCCCAACGTCGGATATGTTATCGGCACTGTAGGAACCGCCATGCCGCGCGTTCAGGTCAGCATAGGCGACGAAAACGAGATTCTCGTCAAAGGGCCTACGGTCATGGCCGGATATTACAACAAGCCCGAAGCCACCGAAGCCGCCTTTACAGCCGACGGATGGTTCCGCACCGGCGACGCCGGTCATTTCGACGCCAACGGCGCCCTCGTGCTGACAGAGCGCATCAAAGACCTATTCAAGACCTCCAACGGCAAGTACATCGCCCCGCAGGCAATCGAAAGCCGCCTCGGCGAAGACCCGTATATCGAACAGGTGGCCGTCATCGGCGACCAGCGCAAATATGTGACGGCCATTATCATTCCCGCCTTCGAGGCCATCAAGGAATATGCCCGAAAAAAGAAAATCCAGTATCGCAATATTGAAGACCTCGTCAAGAATGCCGACATCAGGGCTCTGATAGAGGAGCGCCTCAACATACTCCAGCAGGGTCTTGCCGGATTCGAGAAAATCAAGAAATTCACTCTTCTGCCGCGCGAGTTCACCATGGAAGCCGGCGAACTGACCAACACTCTGAAGATACGCCGCCCCGTCATCAACCACCGCTATGCCTCTGAAATAGAAGACATGTATGTGTGACACCGCAATTTTTCGAAAAATTCTTCGCTAAAAATTTGGCCGGTTCGGAAAAAGGCGCTACCTTTGCGGAGCCTTTCAGAGGAAAGGGCGCTTAGCTCAGCTGGTTCAGAGCGTCTGCCTTACAAGCAGAGGGTCGGGGGTTCGAATCCCTCAGCGCCCACAAAAAAAGAGCTTGCATCTCCGCGATGCAAGCTCTTTTTTCATGACTGCTGTCCCCATAAACCCTATTAGGCCAATTAGGCATATCGAAACGCCCGCCGTGTTTTTTGTTGAAGCCATGAACATCAAAAAAAAACAATTTCGCTCAGGAAGACGACGGCGTCTCGGGTGAATTTACCGTCGAGCTGTCGTCGGCCCGCGTCCGCTTGATAGTCGACGAAGGCTATTGCATCCAGTTCAACAAAGGGGGGGCACGGGCAAACTCTACTACGTGTGCCTCGTCAAGACCGAACGCGACCCGTCGGAAATCGAGATTGATTTTTCATCCAAGGGTTTCACGACTCAGGGCACGAAGATTATCGACGGCAACGGCAACATCCTCGAGAACGGCAGATGCATGCTCTGTGGCGAATACGGCATCAAGCTCACCTCGACCGAATGCACACGATCTTCTCGACCCATCCCGTCGACCCCTACTACTACGTTTCGGTCGGCAACGAATACTAAAAAAACCGTCCTGACCCAGGCCCACGTCGACGCCCTGACAACCCTACGGGCTGCGAATCGACGCAAGCCATTCCAACCTCGGCACCGTCAGCTATGCCGCTCTCGACGTCACGCTCGAGATCGACGACATCGCCGACGACACCGACACCTCAGCCACGCCCGACGCCATCTACACCCTCAGCGGCATCCGCGTCGGCGAAATGCGTCCGGGCGAGATCTACATCGTAGTCCGGGACGCACCACCAAAGAACTTCACAGATAAGCTGCATAAATCATTTTTTCACGGCTAAGCAATCCTGAAGGAGATTGAGTCAAAGTTTGGCTCAGTCTCCTTCGCTTTCCAACCGACAAGCGCCGAAAGTGCGATCTCACTAATCCTCCACCGCCTATACCGCGCATCAGGGCATTCAACCATTTTCGCGACACGCTTCATTACAGACAATCGTAACACGCATCAACACCAGCATAGAGCCTCCCCCCACAAATTCGCGGCAAGCCACGGCAGTGCACGCCGCAGCGAAACGCGAGAGCGCAGGCCGCGAGCCTTGGCTAACGCCGGTTGCGTGACAAGCCGCGGAAAGCGCAGTCACGCATAACTGTATAGTTGATTTTCCGGCGGTTTACTCCCAATGCTATTAAGATTCTTCCGAGTAAATTGGGCTGCCCGAGCGTAGGGACGTGCCTTTGGCACGTTTCACAAGCACCTTGCAATCAGAATGTTGCAATGCCACGTGCCGAAGGCACGTCCCTACACCAGGGCGTTTCCTACGCTGATTTCATCTAAGTTACCAGCGTTGGTCATACACCGCCGGTTGTAGAAATTTCGCACCTCCGGTGCTTACTGACCGCGTCTGATATTTGGTTTGGATACACTTCCCCGCATATATAACCCAGCGGGAAAGATTGATCAACATATGGCATCACCTTGCAAACACGCATACAAATTTTTTATCAAAATTTATTGCGGTTAAGGATTATTATAAAACTTTTTCGCTAATTTTGCGACGCACTCCGTTATGCAGAAGCCCGGCTGGGGTTCGAGTGGCGGGATGTAGACATAATAAAAAGCGTCACTCGACGCTCTTTCTTGACAATTGGAAACTTCGCAACTTTCTCAGGTTAGTCAAGAATGCAGCAGACAGTAGATGTCTTGTGGATATGTTATATCTGAGATTTATCAATGCGCGAGCATTGACAAATCCCAATATTTCATATTTGCGTGAGGCTTCTGCAGGTTTGCTCGTTCAACTAACCGGGCAATGCGAAGGCCTCCAATTGTGGAACGAGCAACTGGTATGGCTCTCACGCTTTTTTTGTTGTTTGGTCAGAATTGTGAGCCGCTGACACAACAAATTCTAAATGCAGAATCTCTTATTTCTTCAAAAAACAAAAAGAACTTATAACGCAGTAATTGCCATTACAGTTGTTCTGATTTCTTTTGCTGCATCGCTCCTTTCTTCATGCTCTTCAACTAAAACTCTCGCTTTATCCTGTCAGGAACGACAAATTGAAATCTATGTCGATGAAGAATATCTTGGCCGGGATTTAGTCTATTACACCGTGCCCAAAGGGCGGGAATATATTGAGGTCTCATGCAGAGAAGATGGTGTTGAATTATACCATCGTCGTATTAATGTCAAGTCTACTAAGAACACACTTATTGAATTACAGATTCCAAAGAACTATAAATATTCCACAAAACCTTTTTAACCAGTTAAACCGATGAAAAAGCATTTATTACTCTTATTGGCTCTAATGGTCGGATTTTCTATTTACGCAGAGAAAAAGGCCAAAGTCATTAAAATTTCCGTCCAGCCTCAAGAAGCCGCAATTTATGTAGATAACAATTTGATAGGCTATGGTTACGGAGAATTTACAAGACCTCCCAAAAAGAATCAGGTCGCAATTATCCGGGTGGAATGTAATGAATATAACACCGCTCATTCGAAATTTTATGGTGGAGATGAACGAAATTCAATCTCGTTTAATCTTTTACAGGATGGTTTTTTCCGTGGTTCAGCAGCCTCTGGTCTCGTAAACAAGTATATGACAATTACTCTTGACCCTCAATACTATACTATTGACAACGAAGGCAATGTTAATAGTGAGTCGGCATGGAAACTGCTTCACCAGATATTACTAAACTATTTCCCTGAAATAGAAACAACAGATTTTCATGGCGGTTACCTCCAGACTCCTTGGAAATACAAGACTTTCAATATGTCGGAAAAACAATTACGCAATCGTGTTACCGTCAGAGACGTGACAACGCCCGAAAGAGTTGCATTCCAAATAAAAATATCTTCGGAAGTTGCCGGAGCTATGCAGGCCAGACATGGAGAATTTGACGAAGTAGACAGATTGCCGAAAGAACTGGAGCCTATGGTAGAAGAGCTTCAGACCCGTATAGGAAAAGCAAGCAGTATTTAAGATTTATAATAACAAACATCATGAAAAAAACTTTACTATCAATGGTTATGATCGTAGCTATTTCTGCTACATCATTCGCACAGAGTTTCGTTGACACCTTCGATGCTAATTCACTTGGCTGGACTGAATGTGCCTTTGAAAGCAATAAGGGGTCGGCTGTAATAGATAAAGGAGTGATGACAATCAAGTCCAAAGGCGAAAACAAGGCAGCAGGGGTATTGCTGACAGCTCTGAGTGGCGTAGCGACAAAAGTTGGAGAAAACACCTTCTTTGAAACCCATTGCTACGCACCTCTCGACGTCAAGAAACCTTTTGAAGTCATTGCCAATGTCAAAATCGACAAACTCGCCAGTGATCGCGTATGCGGTTTTGTCTTTAATTATAAAGATGGAGGTAATTTTTATTGTTTCAATTTTAACGACGAAATGGTAAATTTCACTCGCTACGTTGACAATCATGTAGTTGGCAATATAACGCAGGGAATAAAATGGCCAAACAAAAAGAAACTTGATCAGGAATGGAAACTTGTTTGTGACGGCGACATTCTTTCATTTTTTGTTGACGGCATGGAAATTCTTAAAGTAAAATATATGCCTCTTGATTTTTCAGGTATTGGATTTTACACATTCGGCAAGCAGACTCTGATTGTTGAAGATATGACTTTCACACAGAACTAATCTGACATAACTTCACTTCCCAAAGTGCCGACAAGAGGTCGCTTATAAGCGACCTCTTGCTTATATGTATAGCCTGAAAAGAGACGCTGATATTGCCACTCACCATAGTTTCGTCACTGCTTTTTCAGAGCGTTTGACGTGTTGTTGAACATGATTTTAAGGTTTTTACGTTAAATATTCGTATATTTGCCCCAATCGGGCGTTATATATACAAACAAGACATCCGACCTTAAACATGAAGGATCTTAAAATCATAAAACACGACCCGTGGCTCGAGCCTTTCAAAGGAGCCATCGAGGGCCGCCACAACGACGTCATCAACAAAGAGCGCGAACTGACCCAGGCCTGCGGTTCTCTGATCGAATTCGCCAATGCCCACGAATATTTCGGGCTCCACCGCACCCAGCGCGGCGGATGGGTTTTCCGCGAATGGGCGCCCGGCGCAACCGCTATAACTCTCGTAGGCGACTTCAGCAACTGGAAGCCTATGAAGAAATTCGAGCTGCGGCGTCTGCCCGGCTCCGACGGCGTCTGGGAGACGCGACTGCGTCCCAGCGACATACACCACGGACAGCACTACAAGATGATCGTCGAATGGCCCGGCGGCAGCGGCGAACGCATTCCGGCCTACGCCCGGCGCGTTGTTCAGGACGAAAACACCAAGCTGTTCTCGGCACAGGTGTGGGCGCCCGAGCATCCCTACGAATGGAAAATCGAGAAGTTCGAGCCCGACACGCGCCCGCTGATGATCTACGAATGCCATATCGGCATGGCCCAGCAGCGCGAAGGGGTCGGCACCTACCGCGAGTTCCGCGAGAACGTTCTGCCGCGCATCGCCGCCGACGGATATAACGCCATCCAGATAATGGCGATTCAGGAGCATCCCTACTACGGCTCGTTCGGCTACCACGTGTCGAGCTTCTTCGCCGCCTCAAGCCGCTTCGGCACCCCCGAAGAGCTCAAGGAGCTTATCGACGCCGCCCATGAGCGCGGAATCGCCGTCATCATGGACATCGTCCACAGCCACGCCGTCAAGAACGAGGTCGAGGGGCTCGGCCGCCTCGACGGAACCTACAACCAGTATTTCTACGGCGACGGACGCCGCGAGCATCCTGCATGGGATTCGCTCTGCTTCGACTACGGCAAGAACGAGGTGCTTCACTTTCTTCTGAGCAACTGCAAATACTGGCTCGAAGAATTCCGGTTCGACGGTTTCCGCTTCGACGGCGTCACCTCGATGCTCTACTACAACCACGGTCTCGGACAGGCTTTCGGCTCATACGACGACTATTACAACGGCGGTCAGGACACCAACGCCATAACATATCTGACTCTGGCCAACCTGCTTATCCATCAGGTCAACCCGCGCGCGATCACGATCGCCGAAGAGATGAGCGGAATGCCCGGCCTCGCCATCCCCTTCAAAGACGGCGGCATCGGGTTCGACTACCGCATGGCTATGGGAATCCCCGACTACTGGATCAGGCTCCTTAAGGAGAAGCGCGACGAAGACTGGCACCCCACCTCGATTTTCTGGGAGCTGACAAACCGGCGTGCCGACGAAAAGACAGTGTCGTATGTCGAAAGCCACGACCAGGCCCTCGTCGGCGACAAGACGGTGATTTTCCGCCTTATCGACAAAGAGATGTACTGGCACATGATGGTCGGCGACAACGACATGACCGTAGCCCGCGGCATGGCGCTCCACAAGATGCTGCGCCTCGTTACCGCAGGCACTATCAACGGCGGCTACCTCAACTTCATGGGCAACGAGTGGGGCCATCCCGAATGGATCGACTTCCCGCGCGAAGGAAACGGGTGGAGCTATAAGTATGCCCGGCGCCAGTGGGAGCTCGTCGACCGCGACGATCTCAAATACAAATATCTCAATGCCTTCGACAACGCCATGGTAGAGCTGATCGGCGGGACCTACAACTTTCAGGCCCTTCCGGTGGTGAAGCTCTGGGAGAAAGACGACGATCAGGTTCTGGCTTTCCGCCGCGGCAACCTCGTGTTCGTGTTCAACTTCAGCCCGTCGCGCAGCTTCACCGACTACGGCGTGCTGACCGAACCGGGCGAATACAACGTAGTGCTATCGAGCGACTCCCCGCGCTTCGGCGGCTACGGCAATATCGACGAGAGCGTGGCCCACTTCACCGTGCCCGACCCGCTCTATTCGCCTCTCGGCCTCGGATGGCTCAAACTCTATCTGCCGGCGCGCTCGGCCCAGGTGCTCAAGCTTCGCCGCCGCCGTGCAACCAAAAAGACTAAATGATTGACCGCGAAACGTTCGGAACCCTGACAGCCGACTATGTCACCCTCGGCTGTAAGCTCAACTTCGCCGAAACCTCCACTGTGGCGCGCCTGATGGCCGACCACGGCATAAGCCGCGTCCATGCCGGCGACCGCGCCGACATCGTCGTCGTCAACACCTGCAGCGTCACCGCCGAAGCCGACAAAAAATGCCGGCAGGCCATACGCCACGCCGCCCGGCGCCATCCCGGCGCCGCCATAATCGTAACGGGATGCTACGCCCAGTTGCGCCCCGACGAGGTAGCGGCCATCCCGGGCGTGGCCATCGTGGCAGGCAACGACCGCAAGGGGCTGCTGACAGAATATCTCGACAACTGGCTCGCCCAGCGGCGCGCGCGCAGCTACGTGACACCCGCCGACGACATCACGTCGTTCACCCCCTCATGCTCGCGCGGCGACCGCACCCGCTACTTCCTGAAGGTTCAGGACGGCTGTGACTACCGCTGCAGCTACTGCACGATTCCTATGGCACGCGGCCGCAGCCGTTCGGCCTCGATAGCCGAGATCGTCGGGCAGGCACGCGAAGTAGCCGCCGAGGGGGGCCGCGAAATAGTCATAACAGGCGTGAATATCGGTGATTTCGGGCGCCGCGCCGGCCATGGGGAGACATTCTTCGACCTCTGCCGTGCGCTCGACGACGTCGACGGCATCGAGCGCTACAGAATATCGTCGATCGAGCCGAACCTGCTGACCGATCCGCTCATCGAATGGCTGGCCGGCGAAAGCCGGCGGTTCATGCCCCATTTCCACATTCCGCTTCAGAGCGGATCCGACGCCGTGCTGCGCCTTATGGGACGCCGCTATACGACAGAGCTTTTCCGCCACAAGATTGAAGAGATCCGCCGCCTGATACCCGACGCTTTCATAGGCGTAGACCTCATAACCGGCGCGCGCGGCGAAACCCCCGAGCTTTTCGAGGCTTCGCGCGAGTTCGTCGACTCGCTCGACATATCGCGCCTCCACGTTTTCCCCTACAGCGAGCGGCGCGGCACCCGTGCCCTCGGGCTTGACGCCTTTGTTGTTCCCGAAGTCGAAAAACACCGGCGTGCGCGCGCCATGATAGCGCTCAGCGAGGCTAAACTGCGCCGATTCTCCGAACGATTCATCGGAGCGGTGCGCCCCGTGCTTCTCGAGCATATCGCCGACGACGGTTCCGTTGCCGGATTCACCGACAACTACCTGCGCGTCGAACTCCCCGACGCCGCAGGGCACGCCTCGGGCGACATAGTCGGCGTCAGACTCGGAAAACCGCTCGGCAACGGCGATATGGCCGGGGAGGTGGCCGTATGAGACCGGTGCCCGACACCGACGGCTCGTTCGGCGGCTCGGGACGCCGAATCGGATTCGCCATTCTCGGAGCCGTCGGACACCTTCCGTTCCGGTTTCTATACGGCGTGGCCGACATTCTGTTTGCCCTGGCCTATTACATTGTCCGCTACCGCCGTCGGCTCGTGGCGCGCAACCTCGCCGAATCTTTTCCCGAAAAGACGCCTCAGGAACTGCGCCGGATCGAGAAGCAGTTCTACCGCAACCTCGCCGACTACGCCGTCGAGACCCTCAAGCTCGCCCATATCAGCGACGCCGAGATGCGTCGCCGCATGACCTTCGACGGCGTCGACATAATCGACGAAAGCCTCGCCCGGGGTCGCTCAGTCACGGTCTATTTCAGCCACTGCTTCAACTGGGAATGGGCGCCGTCGGTCACTCTCTGGTCGCGCTACGCCGACGACCCGCGCGTGGCATTCTGCCAGATCTACCGTCCGCTGCGCTCGCGCTTCTCCGACGCCTGGTTTCTGACACTGCGCTCGCGCTTCGGCTCGCGCTCACTGGCAAAAGCCCGGTCGTTCCGCGATCTGCTCGCCCTTCGCCGCGAAGGCCGGCTGTGGGTCACCGGCTTCATGAGCGACCAGAAGCCGAGCCACAACGACCCGGTGGTAGAGGTCGACTTCATGGGACGCCAGACCCCGGTCATAACCGGCACGGAGACAGTGGCACGCAAGCTCGACACGACGGTAGTCTACTGGGACATGTCGAAGACGCGGCGCGGCCACTACCACATAACGACACGCCTCATAACCGACTGCCCGCGCGATCTGCCCGAGCATGAGATAACGCGCCGCTATTTCGCCATGCTCAGCGAAACGCTGCGACGCCAGCCGGCCAACTGGCTCTGGAGCCACAACCGCTGGCATCATTTCGTCAATCTGCCCTCAAAAGAATGAAAAAACCTGTTGCCGTAATCATACTGAACTGGAACGGCGAGAAACTTCTCAGCGAGTTTCTGCCGTCGGTCGACCGCTTCACTCCGCGCCGGATAGCCGACGTCATAGTGGCCGACAACGGCTCGACCGACGGATCCCTCGGACTGCTGCGCCGCGACTTTCCTGATGTCGCCGTTCTCCCCTTCGATAAAAACCTCGGCTTCGCCGCCGGATATAACCGGGCTCTACGCGAGACCGGTTACCGCTACACGGTATTGCTGAACAGCGACGTAGCCGTAAAAGACGACTGGCTGACACCGCTTTTCGACTATATGGAGGCTCATCCCGACGTAGCGGCCTGCCAGCCCAAGATACGCAGTTACCGCAACCCCGCGATGTTCGAATATGCCGGCGCCGCCGGCGGATTTCTCGACCGCAACGGCTATCCCTATTGCCGCGGCCGCATATTCGCCTCGGTCGAACCAGACAACGGACAATACGACGACACTGTCGACGTCGACTGGGCCAGCGGCGCCTGCCTGATGGTGCGCACCGCCGACTATGAAGCCGTCGGCGGTCTCGACGCCTCATTTTTCGCCCACATGGAAGAGATCGACCTCTGCTGGCGCCTGCGCCGATCGGGCCGACGCGTTGTCGCCGTCGGCGACGCCGCAGTGTTCCATCTCGGCGGAGGCTCGCTTCCGGCCGAGAATCCGCGCAAAACCTATCTGAATTTCCGCAACAATCTTCTGATGCTGCGCAAGAACCTGCCCGCCGGACGTCGGCGCAGCGCACTGATTCGCCGACGCCTGCTCGACACTGTGGCATGGGCCAAAATGATGGCGACGTTAGATTTCGCGAATGCCTCGGCTGTTCTGAAAGCCCACCGCGACTATCGCCGGATGGCTAAGGAGCTTCATGAATCGGAATTTGAATCAGAAGCCGGCATCAACGGGCGACCGAACATCCTGACGGCCTTCTATTTCAAAAAAATAAGGCAGTTCTCGAAGCTGTGACCTTATCTTCCGGCTTACTAAATCGAGCACTTAAACGGCTAATATAACTGATATTAGCCATTTTTATGCTTACTAACATAATTTTTTTCGAACCGATTCCAAAAAACTTTTTCTAACTTTGCAGCGAAAGTAAAAATACCATACTTCAAGACCTATCGTTTTTATCATCGCCTTTTACGGTTAAATTTCTCCCGAATCAGCCATGATATTATTGTGTAAGAACCTATTTATTAACCTATAAAAAAAACCAACATGAAAAAAATTTTTACTCTTGCCTGCGCTGCTATCGCAGCAATCAGCTTCAACGCTAACGCTGTAGACTTCTGGGCAATGCCCGGAACCTATAACGGATGGAGCCTTGAGAACAACCTCTTCGAAGAAGTTGATGGCGTGCTCACCCAGAAGATCGCCGAAATCAAGGGCGACTTCAAGGTTGTGAAATACACCGATGAAGTCAAGAACTGGGACATCTCTTGGGGCGTTGCCGCTGCAGGTGATATCGTAGAAGCTAACAAAGATGTCGCCCTGACATTCAACGGCGCAAACGCCAACCTTCCCGCCGGTAAAGTTCTGAAGAACGTCACCGTCACCATCGTTCCCGGTGCCGATAATGCACTCACCATCAAATTTGTCCCCGAATCAATCGAAGATGAGCAGGAAGCATGGTATCTCGTCGGCGAAGCTCCCCTCGAATGGAACTTCAACGACAACACCATCATGACCAAAGCCGGTGACAATGTCTATACCAAGACCGTAGCCGCCGCTACTGCCGATAAATTCACTTTCAAAGTTGACAAAAACGGCGCATGGTCGAACTGCTACGTTCTTCCCGAAGACGTTACAGCTGTTGAGCTCGGTAAGGAATATGAACTCGTAGGCCCAGTTGACAGTCAGAACAATATGCATATCGCAGCCGACTGGACCAACGTAACCGTTACTGTTACCATCGACGGCGAAAAGGTCAAGATGGTCTGCACAGCCGGTGAAGGCGCTATCGAAGCTATTGATGCCGACAACACTCCCGCCATCTACTTCAACCTCATGGGCCAGCGCGTTGCCAACCCCGAAAACGGCGTATTCGTCCGCGTTCAGAACGGCAAAGCCACAAAAGTGATTCTCTAAAGAATAACAACAATACCTGAAAAAGGGGCGCCTCCGCACAGGAAGGCGCCCCTTTGCTATTATCAATAATTCTATTGGCTTTTTTGTTGAAATTTTATATAGCAAAGGAGCGTTCCCGCGAGAGAGCGCTCCTTTGTCGTGGTTGGCCGCGGGTCAGCGGTTGAGCCGTTTCCCCGAAGCCGTGATGACAATTCCGGGAGCATCGGGCTCGACGCGATAGCCGCGCAGTTCGTAGGCAACACCGTCGTAGGCCCGTTCATCGACAATGGCATCGATAATCGTGCTGAGCTAACGCGAACCATAGACCTCCATCTCATATAGGCTTGTGCCGTATTCCGGCATCGCGCGACCCGTTTCACGCATACGTATATAGCGCCCGTGAGTTCCGGAAGCGAGTGCGACGTCTTCCTCGCCCCCCTTTCCGTCGCTGACCGAAGCTGCCTGAGTCCAGTTGTCGCCGTCGGCCGACACTTCTATGTCGAAAGCTGTGGCGTATGCATTCTCCCAGAACAGTCTGACGCGCGTAAGCTCAAACTCATGCTTCAGATCAACGGCAATCCACTCGCCGTCTTTCTTCCATTCGCTCTCCCAGCGTTTGCCGGCAGTGAGGCCGTCGGTTACAGACGACGGATCGTCGGCCCTTGAACTCGATGCACACGCACGACAGCCGAGTGCGAGATTGGCGTCGGCGAGGTTCACGGCGTCGATATAGACTGACTGTCTGATATGGAAGGATAGCTTTTAAAAAAACGCTCCCGCGCCTCACCGGCGAGGGAGCGTCCACTACAGTTAATATATTTACCTTAATTATACGGTCACTTAATAATCATTTTAACACCGTCGACAATGTAGATGGTTCCGCGTTCCATGCGGTCGGCCGGCACTGCGATACCCTGAAGGTTGTAGATCGTGCGGGCTTTGGCGGGCTCGACGGTGATGTCGGTGATGCCGAGCATTTCGGCGGAGTCGGCGTTGTAGAGGCGCACGCGGCGGATAGCTGCGGGATATTCGTGGGCGTGGCCTGTGACATCGATCTGAATGTAGCGTACCGGAGTGTTCTTTTCGAGCATAGTGCGATCGATGACGTTGTCATAGCCGCGCAGCGCACGTCCGGCAACGGTGTAGGCCGCGGTAAGGGCGTTGGGATCGGTGCCAGTCAGGATTTCGAAGTCCGAAGCATGGGCTGTTTCCCAGATAACCTCGATTACGTCGGCGGGATATTCCTTGCCGAGATCGATAGTCAGCTTATAGGGGGCCATATTCTGGTTCTTGGGCTGATACATATCTTCGAGACCGGTTGATTCGCTCTTATTGAGAACCACGGCGGCATTGTCGCCATTGTCGACGGTTGCCGACGCAACCAGAGCGATATTGGCCTGTGTCGAGCCGTCGAACGAACCGATGGTAATAGTCTTGGCAATGTCACCTTCGCCGGCGGTGATTTCTACCGAACCTTCGGCTTCGGCGGTCAGGGCGCCGGTCAGGGCATCGTAGCTGATTCCCGTGCCTTCGACGCTTACGGGAACTGTCATGGCGTCGTCATACTGGTCGACAGCGCTGACAAGGAGAGCTGCGCCGGTTTCGTTGATCTTGACAGCCTCGCCGACATTTGTCTCAAGAGTGATAGCTTTGGCTACCGATTCCTCGGAGGGGCTTCCGTAGAAGTTCACTTCGAAGAGGTTGAGGCCATAGCCTGTGGCGTTGTTCCTGAAACGGAACAGAAGAGTCTTCACATTCTCGAGGTCGCCGAAAAGATTGTCAGTGCGGGCGGCCTGACGGGGATTCTCATAGTAGGTCAGCGCGGGGGTCAGTCCGTCGAACGATTCGGGAACTTCGTCGGTATCGAGCACATATACTTCGTAGTCGTTGCAGTTCGCGCCCTCCCAGTTGAGGCTTACCATATAGAGGTTGAACGGACGCCAGAAGTTAACCTTTAGCCAGTGTTCGTGAGCGCCGGCAGACTCGAAGCCTTCCTCTATTCCGTAGCCGTCGCGGCCTGCCATCCAGCCTGTGGTCATGTTGCCGTCGAAAGCGTTTGCGGCATTGTCGGCGTCGTCGGCGTTCTTGGCGTCGGCCTCGACTGTGAGCTTGCCGCGGTTGACAGCCTCATTGATGTCGGCCTTGAACTCGATGGTCTTTGTGGCTTTGAGTTCTTTCCATGTAGCCTCAACAGTAACAGAGCCTCGTTTGGCAGCGGTAAGGACGTTGGCGTCGATTGTAGCGTCGCCGTCGGTGACTGCGAGAGTGATACCCTCCTGATCAGACCATGCATTTCCGAACTGGTCCATGACAGTGGCGGTCAGAGGCAGACCGACATTTGCGATAGCATCGCCCTCGTAGGCTATGCGGATATCGCTGGCCTCGGGATCTCTGGATGTCTTGCCATAGAGACGCATCTCGCGGAGATTCAGTCCGTAGGGGCTGCCGTTCTCGCGGCTGACAAGGAGCAGATAGCGGACTTCGGTAAGCTCTTTGCCATAGAACCAGTCGGTTCGGGCGTTCACACCCGGAGCGAGACTGATTCCGTAAGTAGCCTCTGATTCGAGAGTCAGGGCCTTCAGGTCGTCGAGGGTCTGAACGGCATAGATGTCGTAGCGGTTCGAGCTTGCGCCTTCCCAGTTGACGGTGATAAGCTCGATGTTATATTCGTTCTGCATATCGAGAAGCAGCCAGTGGAGATGCTCTCCGGCAGCTTCATTCTCGCCATAGCCGTCGCGGCCGGCCATCCAGCCGTTTCCGCCGTCATTGCCGTCGAAAGCGTTCTTGGCATTATCTTCGCCGTTGGCGTTCTTGGCGTCGGCCTGGAAGGTCATCGATTCATTGATGAGATATGTGCTTGCATCGGGATTCGATGTCAGTTTTGCGGTAGCAGTCAGATCTTTACCGTCGGCCGCACCGAAGGCTGTCAGCGTATAGTTGCCGTAGGCCGAGGGAACAACCTCGAACTGGCCGTTGCCCTTGTCGGTCACAGTCACCGAGGGGTCTGACGCCTCAAGACGCAGGTTCGTCACCTTCGAGAGGTCGCCTTCGCCTGTGGCAGTCATTGCCTTTACATTAACAGTGGCGGTCTCGCCGCGGACAACCGATACATCGTCGAGAGCGAGTTTCGAAATACGGTCGGCCAGTGTGCTGAAGTCACCTACGCGCACTTCGAAAATTCTCATGCCCCAAAGGCCGGAAAGTTCAGAATCTTCCGTTCCATAAATGAGAAGATAGCGGCCTGAGAAATCGCCCGTAATATGATCGTCAATATTTCCGGGGCCCTCAAGTGTACGCTCAACAGCTTTCGATTCATTGGCGGTCAGCCACACTTCCGCTATAGTACTTTCGGTGTCGCCGGCAGTTACTGTGGGAGCATCGGCCGTCACATACACTTTGTATGTATTCGGACGGGCTGCCTCCCATTTAATTTCAATATCTTTGAAGGTCTTCGTCTCGCCAAGGTCTATAAGAGCCCAGTCGGGATTGGCTGCATCTTTATTAGCCTGCCAACCCGAACCGTTGTTGTCGTCAACGATAGAGTTGCGGTTGCCTTCTGAATCATTTGATGAAAGAGTCACTGACGCTCCTTTGGCAAGGTTGTCGACGCCGTCCCAGTCGAGAGCGGCGTAAGCAACGCCGGAAGCCATCAGTGCCGTAAGGGTAATAATCTGTAGTTTCTTCATGGAATTGAATGAAATGATTGGAATTTGAATTACTGCCGCAAAATTAGCGCGCCGCAAAAACGATTTCCAAGAAAAAAGCCACACAAAAACTCAATGCGGAATTTTCAAAAGCTCTACAATCGACTCAACATCGCAATCATAAATCCCTGTGAATCTGATTCGATATTGATAATTTTTCAAAAACAGGCCCTAAAAATAAATCTACAACGACGGGCCGTCCATTAAATTTTGACGTTCGGATGGAAATAGGTAAATTTGCCGTTGATGAAACGCCTTGTCTGGATTTTCCTGGCAGCAATTGCCATCGTCTGCGCAGCCGACAACACTCTTCGGCGCCACACCCGCGTCGACATCGCGCTCGTTGCCGACGCCGACACGATTACCTGCGACACAGTCATCGCCACGCCGGGGCAGATTACCGTCAGCGGCTACGACAAGCCGCTGCGCAGCTATGGCGAGTCATTTTTCGTCACCAACGCAACCCGACAACGTTTCTCGGCCGTAGTCTTCGACATACGTTATCTCGATCTTCAGGGGCGCCAGCTCCACAACCGCCGTGTCGCCGTCGCCGCCGACATCCCCGCCGGAGAGACGCGCCGCGTAGACATAAGCTCGTGGGACAAACGCCAGACTTTCTATTACCATCTCGGCCCGAAGCCGAGAACGCGCGGTGTGACCCCCTTCGCAGTCAGAATAACCCCTGTCGCGTTCGTCGTCAGAAGGTCAGCCGAAGCCGCGGACAGCATTTTTTAACACACTTTTAATCTTTCAGGCCCGTAATTTGTTTATCAGATAGAAAAAGCAGCGGAACCTCCGTTGTCTGAACTATTTTCGTTACTTTTGCGAACTAATTCAATCTGAAGCATGACACAACCCTCCGGGCAGACACTACTCGACTGCATCACTGAAAGCATACGCGACCGCAAAGGGCGCGCCATAACCCATGTCGACCTCAGCGCTATCAACTCTACGCCGGCGGCAAACTTCATTATCTGTGAAGGATCGTCGACAACCCAGGTCAGCGCCATCGCCGACAACATTCGTGAGCAGCTGCTCGAGCAACAGGGCATAAAGCCCTACGGATACGACGGATACGAAACCTCCCAGTGGATCGTCATCGACTATGGCGACACCCTCGTCCACGTTTTTCAGCCCGCTACACGGCGTCTCTATAACCTCGAAGAGCTCTGGAGCGACGCCAAAATAACCAATCTTCCCGACTTAGACTGACATTAACCGCATGATAAAGCCTAACAAGTCCAAAAAGCCCGTCATAAAATTCAGTATGTATTGGGCTTACGCCCTGATAATTGCCTTTCTGGTAGCCATGCTCTATATCGACGACAACTCGCTGAGCAAAGAGGTGTCGTATTCGAAATTCGAGCAGTATGTTGCCTCGGGAGGCGTCAAGAAAATAATCGTCACCACCAACAAGAACACCGCCGAGGCCGTGCTGAACGACTCGCTGGCCCGGAAAGTGTTCCACGAAAGCCAATATAAGAGCGGCAGCAACCAGACGGCGAAGATCATAACCGACATCCCGTCGGCCGACAAGCTTCAGGAAAAAATCGACCAGTGGCAGCAAGAAGGCAAATTCCGCGGCGAAGTCAAGTTCGAGAAAAGCAGCGACTTCACCGGACTGCTCTGGTCATTCGGCCCGCTGATTCTGATTTTCGTGTTCTGGTTCTGGATGATGCGCCGCATGAGCGGCAAGGGGGACGGCTCGGGAGGCCCCGGAGGCGTGTTCAGCGTCGGCAAATCGAAAGCGAAGATTTTCGACAAAGACGGCCCCGTTCAGGTCACGTTCAAAGATGTGGCCGGACTGTCGGAGGCAAAGACCGAAATCGAAGAGATTGTAGAGTTCCTCAAGAATCCGAAACGATATACCGACCTCGGCGGCAAAATTCCGAAAGGAGCGCTGCTCGTAGGCCCTCCGGGAACTGGTAAGACCCTGTTGGCAAAGGCCGTAGCCGGAGAAGCCAACGTTCCCTTCTTCTCAATGTCGGGTTCTGACTTCGTAGAGATGTTCGTAGGTGTCGGCGCCTCGCGTGTGCGCGACCTGTTCCGTCAGGCCAAAGAGAAATCGCCCTGCATAGTCTTCATCGACGAGATCGATGCCGTTGGCCGTGCCCGCGGCCGCAACCCGAACATGGGCAGCAACGACGAACGCGAGAACACCCTCAACCAGCTTCTGACCGAGATGGACGGCTTCGGCACCAACAGCGGCGTCATCATTCTCGCCGCCACAAACCGCGCCGACATTCTCGACAAGGCCCTTCTGCGCGCCGGGCGCTTCGACCGTCAGATCTATGTGGAACTACCCGACCTCAACGACCGTGTGGCGATCTTCAAGGTTCATCTGCGCAACATCAAGACCGACGACAGCGTCGACGTAGACCTCCTTGCACGCCAGACGCCCGGTTTCTCGGGAGCCGACATAGCCAACGTCTGCAACGAGGCTGCTCTGATCGCCGCGCGCCACAACAAGCATTCCGTCGGACGACAGGACTTCATCGACGCCGTCGACCGAATCGTGGGCGGTCTCGAGAAGCGTTCGAAGATAACCACCGACGAAGAGAAACAGGCTATCGCCATCCATGAAGCGGGCCACGCCACAGTCAGCTGGTTCCTGCGCTATGCCAACCCACTGATAAAGGTCACCATAGTTCCGCGCGGAAAAGCTCTCGGCGCAGCCTGGTATCTGCCCGAAGAGCGCCAGATAACACCAAAACAGGCTCTTCTCGACGAGATGTGCGCCACCCTCGGAGGCCGCGCCGCCGAAGAGCTGTTCCTCGGCCGCATCTCCACAGGCGCCGCCAACGACCTTGAACGCGTCACCAAGCAGGCCTACGCCATGGTCGTCTACTACGGCATGAGCGACCGCCTGCCGAACGTCTGCTACTACGACTCGACGGGGCAGGAATACGGCTTCTCGAAGCCCTACAGCGACGAGCGCGCACGCCTTATCGACGAAGAGGTGTCGCGCATCATATCCGAGCAATACGAGCGCGCCAAGGCTCTGCTGAAAGAACACGCCGAAGGCCACGCCAAGCTCGCCGAAGTGCTCGTCAGCCGCGAGGTCATCTTCACCGAAGATGTCGAGAACATTTTCGGCAAACGGCCATGGGTTTCACGCACAGACGAGATTCTGGCAGCCAAAGAAAAATCCGAGAACTCCGAGAGCTCCGAGAACCCCGAAAGCTCCGAGAACTCCGAGAGTTCTGAGAACTCTGACAGCCATGTTACTCCCCCGCCGTTCAAGGGGCTGGCCGAAGAATAGAGTTGGCTGTTTGAAAAGTATTTGCTAACTTTGTGGCGTAAACGCGCGCGTGGCGTAATTGGTAGCCGCGTTAGACTTAGGATCTAATGTCTTCGGGCGTGGGGGTTCGAGTCCCCCCGTGCGCACGATTTACCAAGGAGGAATTTCCGCAAGGATTTTCCTCTTTTTTTATAACATTCTGATATTTTCGTAATACTGAGTCATATATTTACATTGACAGTTCGATAGCACCGATAACTCTCAAGCGGCTTAATTGTAAAAAAGTAGGCTGAAAATGGAGGCAACCTCCGTATCTATAGA
>OHAU01001642.1_pt1 | contig 24783 bp, 16 predicted proteins | sample 1577181 | NCBI WGS metagenome assembly OHAU01 (sample SAMEA3541472, study PRJEB24748) | human gut metagenome | biome: human gut; feature: human-associated habitat; material: faeces | place: China | collected 2012 | reverse complement strand
CAAAATAAAAAAACTGCGATATATTACTTTTATCAGTAATTATATCGCAGTTTTTTAGATTTAACCAGTTTAAAAATATAAATTAAATAACATTCTACTCAATCAAAATTCTTCCACTATCATTGGTTTTTTATATAAATCTTCTTTTGCCACATATGTATAAGCTTTCTTGTTATGCTTTCCACCATATATATCTATATATTGAAATTTTAACTCAAATAATAACTCTCCATTATTTCCATTAGAAATATTCGGAGTATCACCTGAAAATTCAAGCTTAATTTGCTCATTTTCTTTAAAATAACGTTGATACGGCTCTTTTATTATATATTCCATAAAATATTTCGCTTCTAACGAATGTTTTATTCCACATTTTATTACTTCAAAATTAGTTGCAATGTTCTGCGTCAGATTAATAATCTCTACAGACGGTTTAGACATAAATCCCGAAAAACCTGCCAACCTTACTTGAAATATAGGCAAATCTTTAGATTCTATCATTTTACGATAATTGTCATTCTGCTTTGATAATGAATAGTTTTGCCACAAAGCTAATATTCCTAACATCGTTGTACTAATAAAAGATAAAATAGTTCCGTAAAATTGTAAAGTATCTGCTCCGTTCCATACTGTTATATATCCATCATTATTTAAATAGCAAGAATTTATTATTAAAGGTATTGCTACTATAAATGTAACGAGCAATATTATAGTTAGTATTAGCAATATGTACCATTTAGTGTACCAACTTTTTTTATTTTGCACTGCATTCACCTCTTCATCGCAATTTATCATTTATCTTGTAAAAAATCTTTTTTTAAGCTTCCAATTTCCTCCTTGAGAGAATTTTTCATATTTTTGAACATTCGTTTCATATGTTTATTTAATTCATTATTAGCCGTTTTACAGTCATATTTTGAAAATTCATTTAATCGCTGATAAACAAATTCTATTGATTCTTTAACTAACTTATAACATTCATTTTTTTCTTTATCTGTTGGGAACTCTTCACCTTCAACTGTTACAATACTTTCAAATAATTTTGCATATACAAATAATACCATTATTTTAGCCATATATCTATTATTTATTTTATCATATGTATATAAATTATTATTGTTGATATAGTCATAAATTATCGAAAAATTGCAATGTGCATAGTTGCATAAAAAAGCATAAAAATCAACAAAATATTTTTTATCTTTTCCAAGTTTCATTTCGGAAGGATTTCTTTGGATATATTCAATAATTTCTTGTGTTCCTCTTGCTATAGCTTTTCCATCTTGATAAATAATTTTTCTTGCCGCAATTAGTTGTGGTATAAAAATAAAGTCATTTAAAATTTTAGCATCATACTCTTCATCAATATATCTACTTGCTATATAGCCTTCAAATGATGTTCTTAAAATAATAAATACATCTTCTACATTTCCTATCTTGAATAATTGTCTAATTGATATTAAACTCTTTATACTTTTAGTGAATACAAAATACTGAAAATCATCTACAAATCCACTTCCAATTTCACCACTCATTTCTGCATTATAAAACCCATACATAAAGCAAGCATAGTTTATAAAATCCCTCCCTTTATATATAAATTTATTTATATACTTATCGCATACGTCCTCATTATTCATTTCATTTTACTCTCTTTCATAATCTAAATTTCATTTTTTCACCATTGTCTTATACCATATATTTTCTTTTTAATTCACGAAAAAAATCTCTATATTTGCCAGAACTTGTTGATAGAGTGTTTATCGCTTTTAATACATCTATTGTAGAATATCTTACATTTAAGCATTTTTCTATTTCTATAAGCATTTCCTCATTTAAATGTTGAAGCATACCTATCATTCCATAATCTTTTAATGCATTTATTATAAGCCTATGAGATTCAGGTAAGCCATCAACATTTAATTTTCCATATGTTTTTGTATAATACTTACTTTTACAATCTTCCAATGATTTAATAACATTTTCTCCAAAATCCCAATCGTTATATTTTTCTTTTATTTCAAGCCCAATATTTACAATTGGCATTATATAATATTCCATTGTTGAATATACGAAAAGCAGTTATGGCAAATCAAACAAACGGAAACGGTTACGGAATATTATCACCGATAGCGCAGAACGCAATCCGCGATATGATGTTAAGACCTGATGTGTACGCGCAGGCAGAGGAAGAATTAAAGGTATTGCTTGCGGATATCATCACCGAGGTTGAAAACGGAATGGATATGAATACCGCCATAAAAGCGGCTTATGAGAAAATCTATCAATCCGTCAATCCGTCATTCAACTATGATAAACAATTTTCACTTGATACTTGTTACAGAGATATTCCCGCCGTTGATATGGCTATGTTTACCGTAGCAAGAAAGTTGCTTAATGATGCACAGAGCGCATATATTCAAAAACAACAGTAAACACAGTAAAACGGGAGATGCCTTATCTCCCGTTTTCTAATGCTGCTTTACAAATATTATATAGCAAATTAAATTCCTCTTTTCCGCAATCTTTTAACAATTCCGCAAATTCATTTTTGAATTGAATATCCGAATTATTTATTACGTCCATTAACAAATAATCAGTTGTAGTATTTAACGCGTTAGTAATGGCTATTAAACTTGGCAGACTAAGTTTTGTAGCACCGCGTTCTATATGCGAAATATTAGTATCGCTTAAATCTGACATTTCAGCTAATTGTTGTTGAGTCAGATTTAATTCTTTTCTGCATTTTCTTATTCTCTTTCCTATTGCGCTATAATCAATTTCCATAAAAATCAACCTCGTTATAAATTTTTTTGGTATTTTAATTGTATATCCTTTTGGGATATGATAGAATAGTGTAAATATCCGAATAGGATATTTAATTAAAATTATTCTGCATTTATATCAAAAAAATTCAAAAGGAGAATGTTATATGTCATATACAGCTTGTTTTACAGGACACAGACCGCAGAGCCTGCCGTTCGGATTTGATGAAATACACCCTGCTTGCATAAAAATAAAAAATCAGCTTGAAAGACTGATTATCGGCTTAATTGAAAAAAGAATGTAACGCATTTTATATCAGGAGTCGCGCTCGGTGTTGATACTTGGGCGGCTGAAATTGTGCTTGAATTAAAAGATGACTATCCCAATATCACACTTGAAGCGGCTATCCCTTGCCGTTCTCAAGCTGACCGTTGGAATATAGTATCGAAAAAAAGGTACAATCGGTTACTATTGTTATGCGACAAAGTAACATATGTAAACGAAGCATATACAAAAAACTGTATGATGGAACGTAATATTTATATGATAGACAACAGCGATTATGTTGTAGCCGTGTGGAACGGCAAGCCGAGCGGTACAGGTAAAACAGTTGAATATGCGGTAAATTGCGGTAAGGACGTATTTTATGTTGACCCTAATACTTTTCTTATGAAAAATATTAAATTCTGATATAGGTCGGCGATATATATTCTCCTTGATTTTTTATTTATATTTACATATAGTTTTGTTAAACACACACAAAAAATTTTAATGATTTTAAGCTATTTTCACAAATTTTTGAGATGTCTATATATGTTCATAAATGGTCTATATTCAATATTGAAAATTTATTTTCTAAAGATTAAAATAAATATATAAGTAATTAAAATAAAGGAGCTAACTATATAAAAATCAAGTGTTTTTTGAAAAAACATAAAATTTAGCTAACTGAAAATGAATATTGAAAATATATAAATAATTGTGGATTTTGTGGCACGCTAAATAACCCCTCTGTGGGAGGTGTTTTGAAAAAGGGGATTTTAATGTTTAGTTATACCAAAAGTTTGGAGTTAAATGGTTGTCTTGTGCTTAAGAGATGATAAATAACTCTTAAGAGTTTTCTGATACAATGGCCTTGAGCGCATCTGTGACCTTTGCCTTCATTTAACTTTTTGGTGTAATAGGCATAGAAAACTTCGTTATTACTGATAACAGGTAAAATAATCTGATACAAAGTTTTTCTAAGATATTTAGAGCCTTTCTTTGTGATGGCTGTATGCTGTGCCGTAAATTGACTGGATTCGTAGTGATATGGAGCAACACCTGCAAATTTGATGATTTGAGATGCTTTTGTATAATTGCAAATATCTCCTAGTTCTGATATAATAGAAGTACCGGAAAAATGTGATATTCCCGGTATGGTGAGGATAGGAGAGTTGTTTTTGAGGGAAAACTCTTCTATCCTTTTGTCTATCTCAGAAAGTTGTTTTTCCAATAATTCAATTTGGCTTACAAGGTGTCTGATTTGAATTTCTTCAGCGACAGAAGGTATGCCAATAGAAGACTTGGCAGTAAGTTTTAGTTGCTTGGCAGAAAGAGAAATTCGTTTTCCTTGTCCTTTGAATTCAAAACATTTACGGATACTTCGTATATCAGCATTTGCAATCGCTTTGGCAGAAGAGAATGCTTTTAAAATATTCATATATACAATCCCATATTTAGAATGAAACAGAGAGTTGAATTCGGGAAATACAATATCAATACATTTTTGAAGACGATTTTTGTATGTGTTTAACTCTTCTTTCAGATTATGATGATGACGGGTTAACTGTTTCTGCTCGTAGAGGTCAAAACGATTTAACGTTGTAACACGATAAGGTTTATTGCGGTGATTAGAGGAAATCACATCGCAGATGGTGAGAGAATCAAGAGGGTCGTTTTTAGTAATACCGCCTTGTAATTTTCTTGTAAGATCAGTGGTTGTAGGATTAATCAGGGCAACGGTATATCGTCTGTCGAGAAGATACTTAAGTAAGGCAAAGTGATAATGACCTGTATCTTCCATGCCGATAAGAAGTTCCGATTTAGTATAGCTGCTTAATTTTTGGATGAGAAACAAGAAACCTTTCAGATTATTAGAAAAATCAGAAGGAGATAAAAGTATTTCTCCAGAGTTTTTATCAATTATGGAAAAAGTGTGTTTGTTTTTACCAATGTCAATTCCGACTAAAATCATGATAATACATTCCTTTCAAAAAAATATGTAATGTGTTTATCCACAACACTTGTTCCGTAAAACCTGGTACAAGATACGAATTCAAAGACTCATCTAACTAATCATTACTAAGAAACAAGGCGTGGTAAGAACCTCCTTCAAGTAGTCAAAGCCACAGGAATAACATATAAATCCACATCACATGTTTATATAATACCAATGTATCACACCGTAATCAACCACGGATTAAAAGGTTGATAGAAAGGAGAAAGGTATAATGTAAATGACTGTTAGATGAGTCTTTTTTACATTATACCAGGTATATCAATGCAATCAAAAAAAATTTTGAGTGGTTTGCTATCCGCAGTTATTTTTACAAGCGCTTTGCCTGTTTTCGCAGCAAACGACAATTTTACTGAAAATACTAAACCGCTTATAGAAATCACCTTTGATGAAAATGGTACAAAAAGCGGCTCGTTTGCGGCAACAATCGGCGGCACTGTTAAAGAACACGGAACTGTTGATTATGTTACAACAGAAAATGGCACAAAAGCATTATCGCTGACGAGAAATGCCGGTAATTATCTTGAACTTCCGGACGGAATATTAGCAGAAAAAGAAGCCGCCACTATAAGTTTTTGGTTAAAACCCGGCAGTAACGATAATAATTGGGCGTTTATGACAACACCTATCACAAACGGCTCACAGCCGTCAGGCAATAAAGAACAATATCTTGGTGTATTTACAAAGACAAACTCTATTACTGCCGAGCGTTATAATAACAGCGGAAAACGTCTAAGCAACATTACAGCAAGCGGAGATTATACAGAATGGCGGCATATAGCAATCACATACGAAACCAACGGAACCAAAATATATGTAGATGGAAAACTCGAAATTTCTGATACTGCTGCTGTTGATATTAAATCGCTTATGACATCTGATGCGAAAACGTGGATAGGACACGCAAATTGGGGCGAAGGCGAAGGTTTTAGCGGTACGATTGACGATTTCAAGCTGTATGGAACAGCACTTGAAGAAAACGAGATAAAGGAACTGTCAAAAGGCAAACTGAATGGTGATGCTCCATTGATTGATACAACTCCTGTTAATATCAAAAAAAGCGTCGGAGGAAATCCCGTTATAAAAACTGATGGCAGCGGAAATATGATATACTCCGGCGACCCTGCAGCAGTTGTTATTGATGATACTGTTTATCTGATAGTAGGACACGATGTAGCAAAAGCAGGCGGCGGATATAATATGCCTGATTGGTTGTACTATACGTCAAAGGATATGGTAAATTGGAGTTACGGAGGTGTATTGCTTAATCAGGCTGATGTCCCGTGGAGAAAATACCGTAACGACGCTTGGGCAAGTCAGATGATACCTTATACAAATAAGGAAACGGGTCAAACACAGTATTATTTCTATTTCTGTACAAGACACAATGAAAACTATGACAACGGTTATATTCAGTATTCTATCGGAGTTGCTGTTGCGGATAAGCCGGAAGGTCCATATACTCCGCTTGATGTTCCTCTTGTTGACGGCGGAATTACTGTTGGAGGCAGACCACATAGTTATGAAGATATTGACCCTACCGTATGGATTGATACAGACGAGAACGGAATGGAACACCGCTATCTGATGTGGGGAAACGGAAGCTGTTATATGTGTGAGCTTAACGAGGATATGACATCTGTAAAGGATATGAACAACGACGGTGAAATCACTATGGGAGATAAACAGCCTGACGGAACATTTACAGGAGATATTAAATATGTTCAATGCGAAAATGAAATAAGCGGTCAACCGTTTACGGAAGCGCCGTGGCTGTACCGCAGACAGGACGAAAAAGGAAACTATTACGGTAAATATTATATGTTCGGAGCGTGGGGCTGGTCGGAAAAAATGGCGTATGCCACAGCCGACGACCCGTGGGGAACTTGGACATTCCAAAGCGTAATAATGGAGAATACATTGACATCAGGCACAAATCACCCGTCTGTAATTGATTTCAACGGTAAAACATATTTCATTTACCATTGCGGCGCATTACCGGGCGGAACAGGCGGCTCAAGAAGCGTTTGCATACGAGAGCTTGAATGGAACAGCGACGTTACAATCGGTCTTATGGAAGAAACCTCCGCAGGACTTGGAGGTTTTACAAGCACAATACAAACGAATGACGGAAAATATCTCGGACACGATAATTTCAAAAATCCGCAGGATAGTGGCGAGGGTATTTATAAAATTGATATAAAAGCCTTTGACACGGCTATGAATACGGATACGGCTTGGGAAATTGTTTCAGCAAGAAACGTTCCTGACGGAGCAGATGCGGATAATTATGTTTCCATACAATCAGAAAACAGAACAGGATATTTCATAAAGTCAAGCGTAAGTGCATATTCGGGTGAGGTGGAAACAAAAATCGCATCTGATAATGTAGGAACAATGGGAGCAAAGATGAGCTATAAAACAGTAAAGGCTCTTGACGGCTCGGAAAAAATATCGTTTGAGAGCGTGGCTTATCCGGGACAATTTTTATGTTTTGCTGACGGCACACTTAAAACTGTCGCGCCCGATGAAAGCGATTATGCGTCCTGCTCGTTTAATATACTGCATAATACAGCTGATGACCATAAAGCAAGCATAACAAACGAAACTGTAAATAAAGAAAACATAACCTTTAATCTTAATAATGCCGACGGACAAACTGTTACAGTATATATTGCAGAATATGATAACGGAACTCTCGTTCAGGCTGCTTGTGAAAACAATATGTCAATCACAAGCAATAGTCAAACAATAACCGTGCCTTTCATCAAAACGGATAATAAAAATGATACGGTGATTTTTGTTTGGGACGGTATGAAACCTGTTACAGATAAAAAAAGTATAGAATAAACATTGAAAGCTGCCTATGAGGGCAGCTTTTTTATCGGTTTCTAAACAGCGGATTATCAACTTTATAATTAAATTTAGCTTTATATTCACTCATACTGTATCCTGTATAATCCTTAAATATATGATTAAGATGCTGCGGTGAAAAATCAAAATCCTCATATATAAGGTATAAGGGTCGGTCAACATTTTCAAGTTCATCTTTCAATTTTTCTGCCCGCATACGATTTGCAAATTCGGTAAAGGTCATTCCCGTATGCTTTTTGAAAAGGCGGCATAAATGACGCGGGGTAATATTGTGTATTTTCGCAAGCTCGCTAAGTGATACCTTTGAATGGATATTTTTCTGTATATAATTTTCTATCTGACCTATAATCATATTTGAATTAGCCGCAATACTCATATTCTTTGACGCACTGTATATACGGAATATATTTATAATAATGACAGGAAGAAAATATTTTACAGTGTATTCAAATGCAGGCTGATTATAAGCGAAATCATCAATAACGCGAACCATCATATTTCTTATAAACAATTCATTTGTATCGTGAGTATAAATATACGGTATTTTTCCGATAAGAAAATCAGATATGTCAGGGAAGTCATTTTTGAGTTTTGATAATTTCAATGGCAGATAATCAGGTAAAAACGAACAGGAATAAATTCCTACGGCATTATCGCCTTTGGCTTTTTTGTCTTTTGCAAAATTGAAAGAATATAACTTAAACTCCGTATTTGGATTTATCAGTAATATATCATTATCAAAAAGCTCAATACTATCGCTGCCGCATTCGAATTTACCGTGATGCTGTGAAGCGTGAGCAATATATATAAGCATAATATTAGGATTTGTCTGTAATTCTTTATCTGCTTCAACAGAGGTATGCTCAACAAACATACCGCCGTGTTTTTGAAGCAGTTCGGTGTCATAATATAGTTTATACATAAACTCCACCTCCAAAATGTTGTATTTATTTTAGTATATCAGCTTTTTATCAAGCTGTCAAATTGTAAACATTGCACAAAAAATATAGCGATACTTATACAATATATATGAATTTATTTTATGTCTAAATATATTCGAAATAGGTCTATATAGCACTTGAGATTTAAGTCCTGCGGTAATATAATTAAATTAAGGCAAAAAGTATAAACAAGCCTTTCAAAATAACAGCAGCCGCAAGCGGCTTCGTTTGCGGCTGCCCTCTCTCTTTCAAACTGTATTTAATAATAAGTTAAATAAAAAATATATCAAGGAGGAAAACAAAATGAAGGTAAAAAGACTTATCAGTGCAGCGCTTTCGGGAATTATGCTTCTGTCGTCAGGCGGCATTATTCCCGTTAGTGCGGAGGAAACAACCCAAACACCGCCGGAATTACAGCGGCTCACGGAGGACACAAGGCTGTTTGACATAACGGATTATTATACAAGTCCGGGCGGCACAACACAGCTTACAGGCACAGACGAGAATGGTGCGGGCTGGACGCTTGCAGAAGGAACTACGCTTGACAATGATACAAATCATTTCTTGGGTATGCACGCAGGCGATACTGTTATGGGAAACGGCTACGGAGCAGACATGGATTGGATTGCTATGAGTTTCAATATGGTAGCTAATTCAAGCGGAGATTTTGCTATATATGATACGCAAGATAAAGGAATTATCGGCAACTGCTATGCTAATTCTTCAAAGAAAGACGACTATTTTTGGATTGGACACGGAGAACGCAGCTATGGAGGAACGATTGCAGACAGTCAGCCTGTAAACAGATTTTCGCATTATCTGAAAACAGAAGTGGCAACGGCATCGGGTGAAACAAAAACAGGTAGGTTTAATCAGTCGCTTAAAACCAATCCTAATTCTATTACTTGTTCAATCGTTGTGGAAAACGAAAATGGAACGGTATCAGAGCTTATAGACAGCGTATTGACTGCAAATTCCGAAAATACTGCTGTTGATGCCGAAGCAAAAACATATACAGGTGATTATTATACCGTAAAAACCTATCAGAATAATGATTTAATAAGCACGGAGTATTATTCAGGACATATTGACGGTATAAAGAAATTCAGCCATAAAGGAACGAACTATTACGGAAACCTCAAAATTTACGGCGGAGTAAATACTGAGCCGGAGAAAACACCGACTATCGCTATTGATTACACAAACGAAAAGCTGACAGGCTTTACGTTAAACGAAAAATATACAATAGACGATACGGAAGTAATACCTACGGAAACAGACATTGATATAACAGAATATATCGGTAAGACAATTTCTATTATCAAAAAAGGTAATGGCACAAATACAACGGACAGCGAAGCACAGTCGTTGATTATTTCATCACGTCCAAATGCTCCATCTGTTAGCGTAGCTGCGCCGGAAACAGCAACCGGACAAGGCAAAATCACAGGCACGACAACGGCTATGGAATATAAGTCAGAAAGCGGTAATTGGACGGATTGTACGGCTGATAATACGGAAGTATCGACAGGTAAATACAGTGTTCGCACAAAAGCGACGGATAATGCTTTTGCAAGCGCAGAAGCAAGTGTAACTGTTCCGTCATATACTGCGGTTAAGGAAACAACACCGACTATCGCTATTGATTATTCAAATGAGAAGCTGACAGGATTTACTGCAAATGCAAAATATACAATAGACAATACGGAAGTAACACCTGCAACAACAGACATTGATATAACAGAATATATCGGCAAGACAATTTCAATTATCAAAAAAGGCGACGGAACAAATACAGCAGACAGCGAATCGCAGTCGTTAGTTATTTCCGCCCGCCCCAATACTCCGTCCGCATCTGCCGAAAATGAGCAGACATATCAGGGGAATGACGGAAAAATTACAGGCGTTACAACAGATATGGAATATAGAAAGTCCTCAGAAAATTCGTGGACAGCTTGCGGAGGAACGGAGATTACAAGTCTTACACCGGGAGAATATAAAGTACGAATAAAGGCAACAAACAGCGCATTTGCAAGTATTGAACAGACATTAACAATAACTGCAAAGCAGCAGTCTGTTACCCCTCCCTCACCTCCGATAGAAGATAACGAAATGACAGCGTATGTGTTCGCATATTTCCGTCGTCCGCCGGGACAGCGCGATGACGAGCGTATTTGTCTTGGAGTTAGCCGCGACGGATATTCTTTCCGTACATTAAACGGCGGTGAGCCTGTATTTGCACCGAAGAAAACTCATACGCCGACTTTACAGTATGAGGCGCTGCGCGACCTGTTTATTATGCGCGGCGAGGACAGTAAATTTTATATTGTCGTTACCGACTTGTTGGGAACGGCTAATCCAAATCATCAGATAACAATTTATCCGTCAGATGATTTAGTAAATATAGAGCGAGGTATTGTAATAGATTACAGCAAATATACAGGCTTTGAAAACACAACACGCGCGTGGGCACCACAGATTATTTGGTGTCCTGAACATCAGAACGCTGACAATACAAAAGGCGCGTATATGATTTATCTTGCAATCTGCAAGGGCAACCCTGCCACAGAGTCAACAGATATGTATAAGCATTTCACAACAGATTTAAGCGACCCTACAAAGTACACTGTACCCGAAAAAATGCTTGCGGGTGAAACAGAAGCGTCTATTGACGGTGATATTATATATGACGAAAAACATAATGAGTATATAATGTACTATAACGGTCAGCAAATTGCAACGTCCAAAACTATTGACGGTACATACACAAAGCAGAATAAAACAGTATTCGGAGATACAAGAGCAGTTGAAGGCTCAAATATGTTTAAGCTGAACAAGACGGGCAAGCAGACAGAGGATAAATGGATATACTGCGCTGATGGCGGTTCATTCGGCACAGGCTTCAATATGGCGGAAACTTCCGATTTTACTACATACAAGGAATTAAAAGCTGCTGACGGTGGTTTCGACTATGATTTTACGCCGCGCCACGGCTATGTAGTACCGATTACGGAAAGCGAGCTTAACAAGTTAATGGATACATACGGATATGTTGACCTGCCTGATAGATTTTCAGAAAATCCGCTTGTTAATGTAACGCTTCCCTACACTGAAAGAGGATATAAAATCGCAGGAAATATTACGCTCCCTGAAAGTGTTGATGGAATGTCAATTACTTGGACGTCAAGCGACAGCGACACAATCAATACGTCAAAAACGGAATTTACAGCGGAACAAAAAGCGCAGTACGGAGCAAATTATACTGAAATTCCCGCAGGCAAGGTTACAAGACCGACAAACGCAGATAAAAAAGTAACGCTTACCGCAGCAGTTACAAAGGACGGTACGGAATACACAAAGAAATTTGTCGTAACGGTTAAGAAAGCTCCTCAGAAGAATTACGCGCAGATGGACGCAGACGGAGATTTCAAGGGTTACCTTTACGCATCATTTATTGAACCGCCAAAAGACGCAAACGGACAGCAAGTATATTTTGCGTCATCGGACGACGGCAGAAATTGGACTGATTTGAACAATAATAAGCCTGTTCTTACTTCAACAATGGGTACAGGAAGCACACGCGACCATTACATAGTACGCGCACCGGAGGGCGACCGTTTCTATATTATAGCGACAGACTTAAACTGCTTTGCAAAGAACGGAACTTGGACGCAATATGCAGAAGCAGGAAGTAAATCGCTTATGATATGGGAGTCTGACGACCTTGTGAATTGGTCAAAGCAAAGAATGGTACAGATTGCAGACGATAACACGGGTTGCGCGTGGGCGCCCGAAGCAATATATGATGAGCTTACAGGCGAATATATAGTTTATTGGTCGGGACACGATATAAATGAAAACAGCGCAAACTACGGTAAAAAGGTGGTATATTACTCCAAAACAAGAGATTTCTACTCGTTTACACCGCAGAAGCAGTATGTAATACCGGCGGACACAGACGGAACAGCAGAAGGTACAAGCGATAATTTTATTGATACCACTATGATTAAGGGCAGCGACAATAAATTTTACCGTGTTACAAAATATGAAGGAACAAGCCCGACACGCGTATTTATGGACGTTGCCGACTATCCTCTCGGAACCTTTACAAGAGCAAATACAAATCTGACAACAGACAATGCCCTGCTTGGTACAGAAGGTCCGGGTTGGTTTAAGTATAATAAGGACGACGCTGAAACTTTTGGTGCAAAATACTGTTTAATGCTTGACGGCTATAACGGTCCGAATAAAGGCGTTGGTTTCTTCCCAACAACAGTAACAGACCTCAACGGAGGCGACAGCTTTACATTTACAAGACTGATGTCAGGCTTTAAGATGAGAACAAACGCAAAGCACGGAGGTATTATTCAGCTTACACAGGAGGAGCTTGACAGAGTAAACGAAGTGTATAAATCATACGAGCATAACTATGTTGATGAAAAACCGACAGCGGCAGTATCGTATGACTTTGAAAACAATGCGCTTACAGATATTGCAAACGCAAACTTTACGACAGGCGCAAGTCTTGTATCAGACAATGAAAAAGAAAGCAAGGTTTTATATCTTAACGGCACGGCAGGCTCATATATGGAATTTGACGCGCCAAAAGACGAAAATAACAAGGTTCTTGAAGAATATACAGTTTCCTTTGACGTTAAAAATCAGACGACAGGTAATTTCTTTAACTTCTATATAGGCGATGGCTCAAGCAACAGAACAGGAATAAATTATCTTGGCGTTAAAGCGACAGATAGTATTCTGATTTCGACAAAGGACGCTTCAACTGAAAAGAAAGTAACTTTGGCAGCTTCGGGCATACAAAATAATTGGTGTCATTTTGACATAGTTGTATCTAACGGTATTGTTCAGGTTTATGTGGATAATGTCTTAAAGGGCTGCTTGGAAGGTTATATGATGTCAGATATAAACGCATCAAAAATACGCTTCGGCTTCTCTGCTTGGAGTCCCGATAAAGCGTCCAACGCTTATTACGATAATATCACAGTTTATCCTGCTGCATTGTCAGATACAGCTATTCGCGGAAAGGTTGATGAGCGTCCGGCGCTTGACGCAAATACAAAAAATCTATTGTTTGCTATGAATTTCAACGCTGAGAATTCAGACGCGATAAAAGGAAAAGCAACCGTAAACGGTAACATATCCTACGGAGCAAGCGACGATGGCTCAAAGGCGGCGTATCTTGACGGAGCGTCCTTCCTGTCGCTTACAAACGCAGACGGAACTCCGCTTTTGAAAGGTAAAAACAATGTTGCTGTTACAATGAGGGTAAAGCCGGAGCAAAACACCTCGTCAGCTTGGTATTTCTATACCGCGCCAAATGCAAACGCACAGACAGGTAGCAAAAGATACTATGCGGGACTTCTTAATAACTATACAAATATGATTTCTGAGCGTTTTCTCAATAATAAGGATATGCCGACGGTTACAACGCCCGCTTCCACAGGAGCGTGGCAGGATATAACGCTTATTATAGGCGAGAATAAGCAGGAATTATACGTTGACGGAAAATCTGTCGGCACAGCGGAATATAACTATACTCTTTCACAAATTCTTGGTACGGACAACACGCAGGTTACATATATAGGTAAAGCAAATTGGGGCGACGGTGAATTTTTGAAGGGCTATGTCGACGATATTGCGATATATGATATGGCTCCGCTTGCAGAGGTTGAAAATGCGTCAAATATTAAAAGCGATATAGAGCTTCCTACCGCAACGATAGAAAAAGACGGCTATTCGCTTACTTGGAAAAGCTCAAATGAAAGCGTAGTTTCAAGCACGGGTAAGGTTACTCGTCCTCAGACGGGAAAAAATGAAATCAAACTTACGGCAACGATTAAATTTGGCAACACAACTCTTGAAAAGACCTTTGATGTTACTGTTAAGGGATATGATTATTATGATTTGAAACTTGATGTACATAACAAAAAGGGTGTTGATATTCAGGAGAATATGTATGGTTTGTTCTTTGAAGATATTAACTATGCCGCAGACGGCGGTTTATATGCTGAAATGATTGAAAACCGTTCCTTTGAGGAATTAAAGCACAGCGGAAAAAATCAAGGCTCCGGAGCCGCTCATCTTTCACCAGGCGAAAAGTGGAGCGCGGTAAGCGGAACAATGGCATATAAGACGGAAAAACCGCTCAATGATAAAAATAAAAATTATCTGTCATTTACGGGAAAATCATTCCAAAACGATGCGTATGAAGGTATGTTCATAGAACAAGGCAAGCAGTACAAGGTTAGCTTTTACGCAAGAAAAGGCAGCTATACAGGTGATTTCACCGTTAAGGCGGGTAATGGCTTCAGCGAGAAAATAACAGACGCAGACAAGGTATCAAGCAAGTATGATAATAACGGCTGGGCAAAATACGAAAAGACTGTAACCGCAACGGGCAGCGCGAACAAAGCTAAATTTGTAATAGAGCTTGATACAAGTGCGACAGTAGATTTTGACGTTATATCCGTAATGCCCGGCGACGCAGCGTGCGGATTATTCCGTAAGGATTTGGCAGATAAATTAAAGGCTATGAATCCGGGTTTTGTACGCTTCCCCGGCGGCTGTATAATAGAGGGCTGGGATTTGGAAAACCGTTATCAATGGAAACAAACGGTAGGTCCGATTGAAGAAAGAACACAGAATTGGAACCGCTGGGCTTCGTCAGGCTTTGGCGATTATAATCAGACCTTTGGTATGGGTTACTACGAATATTTCATATTATGTGAATATCTGGACTGCGATCCGCTTCCTGTTCAAAATGTCGGATTATCGTGTCCGTATAATGCGGCACGAGAAACAGTTCCTATTTATAAGACGGACAGCGAAGGAAACGAAACTGACGAATATACGGAAGAATTTTGGGAATATGTGCAGGATACGCTCGATTTAATTGATTTCGCAAACAGTACAGATTTTGAGAATAACGAATGGGCGTCGCTCAGAAAGTCTATGGGACACGAAGAACCGTTTAATCTTACTATGGTAGGTATAGGAAACGAACAATGGGAAGCCTACGGATACCGTTGGTATGAGAGATACGAAATCTTTGAAAAAGAAATACATAAGCGTTATCCCGACATTAAACTCATAGGAACATCAGGTCCGACAGTTGAAACCGCTTCATATAGGGACTCTTGGAAATGGATTAGAGAAAAACAGGCAAAGAACGATAAATTCACCTATGCGGTTGACGAGCATTATTATATGTCGCCGGAGTGGTTTTTGGAAAATGACGACTTCTATGACGATTATGACAGGTCGGCAAAGGTATTTGCGGGAGAATATGCAGCGCATACAACGCGCACAACAGACCCCGTAAAGAGAAATAATCTTGAAAGCGCACTTGCGGAAGCAGCATTTTTAACAGGCGTTGAAAGAAATGCTGACGTTGTATATCTCGCGTCATACGCTCCGCTGTTTGCAAGAATAGGTTATACGCAGTGGGCGCCTGATATGATTTGGTATGACGGCGCTTCAAGCTATGGCTCACCGAGCTATTATGTTCAGAGTATGTATTCAAACAATAACGGTACATATACGCTTGAAGCTGATGCAGAAAAGGATTATAAGATTTATCATACGCAGTCTTATGATGCGAAAACAGGCGATATAATCATTAAAATTGCCAATCCGCACGAGTATGAGCAGAGAATAGGTATAAGCGTTGACGACAGCTTTGATATAGCAGGTCAGATGTCTGTCGAAACACTTTCGGGCGATAGTCTTGATGATGTAAACAGCATAGCAAATCCCGAAAATATTGCGCCACAAAAGGAAACGCAAGACTTTACAAACGGTATGGACTATACCTTACAGCCTTTGACCTTTGCGGTTATTCGTATTCATACAGATAACGGAAGTCTGATGAATTTAACTAAATTCTCAAATGCAGACGGAAAGCTGTCATACAAGCTGACGCCGGGCGGAAGCTTTGACGAGAAGGAATATGATGTATATTCCGCTGTATATAACGAAAACGGAACGCTTGTAAGGGTACTTAAAAACAATTTCAGCGGTGAGATTGATATTGACGATACAAATAATTATGAATTAAAAGTTATGGTATGGGAGAAAGACACAATGAAGCCTGCCGATAATTATGAGGTTATAAGAGAAACAACAAATAACAATTCATCATACAAGCTGATGAGCTATACTACTACCGGCTCTGAATATTACGCTTGGTATAATAACAGCGAAGCTAATACAATAGGAAACAGCCTGCATTTGGCTGTTTCCTCAGACGGCGGAGCGTCATATCAGCCGCTCAACTCAAATGTCGGAGTATTATTTGCCGAAGCTGATTATTCCGAAACCTCATCTGATACGCTTTACGGCGACGCAAAAATGCTCAGAAGCCCATATTTGTTCAAAATGAACGACGGAAGCTACGGCGTAATAACCGCAAGAGCAGACGCGGCAGGCGCGGCAGACGTAACGGACGGTAAAGCAATGATTTATACCTCAAAGGACTTGACGGAATTTGATTTTTTAGGTTATATTCCGCTTGATACAAAAGCAGTATATGAGCCTGCTTGCGTATATGAAAACGGCGCGTATAAAATCACTTGGGCAAATGCTGACGGCGGCGCGAGGAAAATGGCTGTAACAGAGAACTTTAAGACAATCGGCGATGTTACGGAAACTACTGAAAAATACAACAAATATAAAATAAATATAGATGAAGCGACGGCGGCGACTAATGTATTAAACATTTCAAAGTCAGTTTATAACGAATTAAATACAAAATTAAACGCACCTGAAAATACAGGTATAAAGAGCTTTGAGGATATGACCGTAAGCAAAAATTCAAACGTAACGCTTCCTTCAAAGGCAACAGCAACGTATAATGATGGTTCAGAGCAGGAATTTAATGTTGCTTGGGACACTTCAAAATTTGATACATCAAAATCAGGTGAATATACCGTAAGCGGTACAGTGCAGACAAAGGATTATCCGACAAACTTTCTTGCAAACCGCGCCGACCCGTGCGCTCTTAAAGCAGACGGTAAATATTACTTTGTTGCAACGCGCGACAGCGGCGGTCAAACGGTGTTAAATATCCGTGTTTCCGATACGCTCGACGGTATAGCGACAGCCGAAGACCATACGCTTTATGAAAAAAGCGGCAGCGGACTTATATGGGCTCCCGAAATACATAATGTAGACGGAAAACTAATGATATTCTTTGCTGACAGCAATACCAATTGGAGCGATGTTCAATGCTCGGTAATGATACTAAACGGCGATGACGCAGCAGTTAAAGCAAATTGGTCAGCGCCGCAGAGAATTAAATTAAAGGACGGAACGACAAATATTATAGACAACGGAATTTCCCTTGATATGACTTGCTTCAAGTGGAATAATAAATGGTATCTTGCGTGGTCGCAGAGAAGGGTAAACAGCGGCAACAAAAACTCACACGAAAGTGCAAATATTTATATTGCCGAATATGACCCTGTAAATCCAACCAAACTCGCAAGCGATACAGCGGTAATATCACGCCCAAAATTTGGGTGGGAACGCTCTCGTACAGCGGTGGACGAAGGTCCGTTCACTATTGTAAATGATGGAAAGCTGTATATGACGATTGCGGCAAACGGTACAGATTCCTCATACGGAATTAAGCTAATGACATTAAAGGACGGCGGTAATCCGCTAAATCCTGAAGATTGGAAAACAAAGGGCTACCCCCTTCTTTGTACGTCTATGAATACAGCCGAACCGGGACCGGGACATTCGAGCTTCACGGTTGATGAAAACGGCGACCCCGTTTTAGTATATCATTGGGGCAGAAACGGCAGCGGAAGAACAACATCGATTAAGAATGTGCATTTTAATACAAATGGTGAACCTGTTTTGAATATTCTAAGAGGCGAGCAAGTAAAAAATGAGTATAAAGATGTTACGGTTAAAGTTATAGTAGAATAAATCAGTATATCAGCGCCGTATTATGCGGCGCTGATGTCATATAAGGAGAAATAATAAAAATGAAATTCAAAAATTTTATATCAACAGCAGTTGTTTTTACACTTTCCTGCGGATTATATACGAATGTATCATTTGCGGCATCGGGCAACAAGATAACGGAAAAGACATATTCGTTTGTAGCTGATACAATTAAATCAGACGGCGGCGCAAACAGCGGAGAAGTTCAGGAATGGGTTATTACTTCCACACCTCAGTATTTTTATATAGACACAGTAGAGATTGGTGCGATTGAGTCCATAACAATACGGTCAGGCTATGATAATAATTCTGCGGTAACGTCAGTTTACACATACGACAACAGCAAGAATTTGGTAACAGAAGAACAACTTAAAGGCTTTTGTACAGATGATACCCGGCTTGATTTAATCGGGTCAATATCGGATACAAAAAAGGGTCAATGGGGATATAGAGCAGGAGTAATTTCAGCGGAAAATATAAATATTACAGAGGGCGGCAATTTATATGAACTAAATAATACATCTCAAAAATTGACGGTTAATGATAATATGGGAAAGAAGGCGATTATTGTGGGAATAGCAGGAGATATAGGCACAAAAGCATATTTTGATAAAATTACTATAAAATATAGCCGTCCGGTAGACGCGCCAACTCCGTTTATTGAAGCAATACGCGGTGATGGAATAAAAGATAATGCGGTCGAGATTGATAAAAATAATAAATCAATTATTGTACCTGTAATACCGGGAACAGATATTTCAAAACTCAATCCTGAAATAGTTATAGATGATTGCGCTTCCGCTTCTTTAACAGACGGAACGTGGGCAAACGGTACTATAACGGTAGAGTGTGGAGATGACGTACAAAAATGGTCTGTACAGTGTGTAGATAGAGGTAATCCCGTACTAAACGGTTTTTACGCTGACCCTAATATTGCTGTTTTTGGCGATACATACTATATATATCCCACAACAGACGGCGGTACAAGCTGGGATAGTACATATTTTAAGGCGTTTTCTTCAAAAGATTTGGTTAATTGGAAAGATGAGGGTATAATCTTAGACCTCAAAAATGTTTCGTGGTCTGGAGGTGTAAATGCGTGGGCTCCTACGATAGCGGAGAAAAACGGAAAATATTATTTTTATTACAGCAGCAAAAATAAAGATAACAATGAGAAAAGTTTAGGAGTAGCTGTTTCTGACAGTCCAACAGGTCCGTTTGTAGATAAAGGCGAACCGCTTACTGACGGAACAAATCTAAGAGGTCAGATTGACCCTGCGGTATTTACCGACGACGACGGACAATCATATTTATATTGGGGTAACGGCAGCACTATGTACGCTGCAAAACTTGCTGATGATATGATTAGTTTTGACGGTGATTGGGTTAGTATGAACCCGCCGCATTTTCGTGAAGGCTCGTTTGTAATCAAGCGTAATGGTATTTACTATTTTATGTGGGCTGCAAATGATACGCGAGAGCCTGAATATGAGGTATGGTACGGAACTTCTACCTCTCCTCTTGGTCCGATTAACTGTGCAACTCGAATATTAACTTGTGAAAATACAGATGATGAACGCATAAAGTCAACAGGACATCATAGCGTTATAAACATTCCAAATACAGACGAGTGGTATATATGTTATCACCGCTTCAACATATCACATTATGGAGATGCAGAGGGGAAAAATACAGAAGCAGGCAATCATAGAGAAGTATGTATAGATAAAATGGAGTTTAATTCCGACGGCAGCATTAAGCCAATCACAGCAACGCTTAACGGAATAACAGAAAAAATAAAAATATCTCCAACTCATTTTGAAAAATGCGAAATAAATAACGGTCAGCTTGAATTTAAGCTAAAAGCAAATGACACACTTAATGCGGATATATATACGGCAATATATGATTGTGATAATGTTTTAGTAAAAGTTTTTAAGAATGAATATCAAGGCAGCGTATCTGTTACTGACGGAGAACAATATACAGTAAAAGCTATGATATGGGAAAAAGGCGGAATGAAGCCAATAGCTGACACTGTTATTTATGGAGAGTAATTATGAAATCAATAACAATAAATACAAAAAAGCAATTAAATAAAATCAGTCCTCTTTTATATGGTATATTCTTCGAGGATATAAACTATGGCGGCGACGGTGGTTTATATGCCGAGCTTATCGCAAACCGTTCCTTTGAATATTACGACAGGGACAATATTACAGATAAGCATAAAATGTGCTGGGAGACTTTAATCGGTACAGACTTTGAAATACGGACATATAGACCGATAAATGATATTCATACACATTACGCACATATAGTCGGTAAAAGCAAAAGCGGAATAAGAAATACAAGCTATGGCGGCGAGGGCTTTGCGTCTGATATAAATAAAACTTTTATCTTTTCCTGTTATGCAAGAGCAGATGAAAATACAAAATTATCGGCAGTTATTGCAGACAGAAAAGGCAAGATTTTTGGAAAGATTGAATTTGATTGCGCTGATAAAGAATGGCATAAATATGAATTTGAAATCATCACAAACGAAAAATGCAAAAACGCGTATCTTTCAATAATATTGCCAAACGGCGGAGAGGCTGACTTGGAATTTATATCGCTGTTCCCAAAAGACACCTTTAAGGGCAGAAAAAACGGTATGCGTAAGGATATTGCAGAGATGATAGCGGATATGAAGCCTAAATTTATGTGTTTTCCGGGCGGCTGTATTGTCGAGGGCAGAAGCTATGACAATATGTATAATTGGAAAGATACAATCGGCTCTGTTGAGAAACGCAAAACGAATTGGAACCGCTGGCAAATGGAAGAGTACAGAAATCTCGGATATAATGCGGACGACTATTTTCAGTCCTACGGTATAGGCTTTTTTGAGTATTTTCAGTTTTGCGAGGATATAGGAGCGAAGCCTATTCCTGTTGTAAACTGCGGTATGACTTGTCAGTGGCACGAAGCGTTATTGATTGATACGGATAAACTCGAACCGTTTATTCAGGACGTGTTTGACCTTATCGAATTTGCAAATGGTGATGAAAATAGCGAATGGGGCAAAAAACGCATAGAAATGGGTCATAAAGAACCATTTAATCTTGAATATATCGGTATCGGCAACGAGCAATGGGGTAAAGAGTATTTTGAAAGGTACGAAATTTTTGAAAAACGCATAACGGAAAAATATCCCGATATAAAGCTGATTACAAGCGCAGGTTGGAAAAATCGCGGCTGGGAATATGATTTAGCGTATGATTGGTTAAGTCAAAATAAGGATAAGGCATACGCGGTTGACGAGCATTTTTATAAAGAGCCGGAGTGGTTTTTAGATAATATAAACCGATATGATGACTATGACAGAAGGCTGCCGAAAGTATTTATCGGCGAATGGGCGGCTCATCTGGACGCTGATAAAGGTTCTCCGATAAAGGACAGGAAAAATAATTGGTATGCGGCTCTTTGCGAAGCAGCGTTTTTGACGGGTATTGAAAATAACGCCGACCACGTTGTTATGACCTGCTATGCTCCTCTGTTAGCAAAAGAAAATCATAATCAGTGGCAGCCGAATTTGATATGGTTTGACAATGAAACCGTTTATGGAACGCCAAGCTATTATGTGCAAAAGCTGTTTTCAGAAAACATCGGTGATTATGCGGTTGAAGCAGTGTGCGAAGATACTGATTTGAAAATAACAGCGGCAGTAAAAGATGATAAGCTGATTGTGAAGATAGTCAATATATCGGCAGAGGATAAGACTAGCGAGCTTAATGTGGACAGAGGTATAAAAGAAACCTGTAAAACAATATCCGTATCGGGAGAGCCTGATGACGAAAATTCGGTAAAATATCCTGTTTCTATCTGTCCTTCTACGCAAAAATTAAAGGGTAATGTATATGAAATAAAGAAACAATCAGTAATCATTATAGAATTGCAGCTATGTTAAATTTTATATTTTATGGTGATGTGATTAAAAGTGAATGTTACAAAGGTAAACCTCTTTGAATTAACTCAGATATATTTATTAAAAAAATCGAATTAGTAAATTCGGCTTTTATACCCGTAAATGCGAAAAATGACAGTTTAACAGCGAATAACCGAGAAAGTGTAATATTGTGTGTATTTATGACACATAATATTACACTTTTTCTTTTTTATACGATAAGAATTAAGACCAGTCAAATTATATTAAATTCCGATTGCAGAATACATCATAATTCTTTATATATCCCCTATATAAGTGTTATTATCTCATTTCAACGGGACAAGCCTGTTTTTTTCTACCCTCGACCTCCGAATTTGGCGCAAAAATAAGGTCAAAATATGGAGGACGATTTTATGGTAGAAATTGAAACCTTTTTTTCAAAACACCCCCAAAATTTGGGAGTATTACGCGGTATGATGTATTTGCAGAGAGGAGGTACGATAGATGCAGAGCGATTTATCTACATTTGCAAGACGAATGGAAATTCGTTCATTGATAATTAAAGAACAAAACATATCACAGCTTGAATTATCAAGACATTTTTCTGTTTCGGAAAAGACAATAAACAGAGATATTATTGCTTTAAGCGACTATGTACCTTTTAGTTGCGATACAGGCAGGCACGGCGGATTTACCCTTGTTGATAATTACAGACCTGACAAAGTGTACTTATCACACGAGGAGGAAGCAGTTATAATTTGAACGCTATAAACTGCGAAGAAACATACTTATATAGTTAGTTTATAGTTTGTTGATTAGCGTATTTATAATAACCATAGTATTGATATGTCTTTCTGCCCATGAAGTATATTCTTTGTTTGGAGGACTACAAAAAACACAAGAAGAAATAAGATTATATGTTACAGATGGCATAATGCATTGTTTTGAAAATGACGAAAGCCTTGAGAAAACGAATCGTCTTATATATGACTTTTCGAATGATTGGATGAACAAATGCAGGGTTCAGACGCAAAGTGAATATAACGAGTATAAGCAAATGTTTATGCTTGCGTTTAGTAATTTATTAAAACATCAAACGAAACATGAATTGGGAAAATTAAAGGAATATTGTGTAAAAGATATTTGTATTTTTCTTGAAGAAGAAAAGGGTATAATAAAAGCGCGAGGTATAGAATTGTTGGTTTCTGTTTATGAATGTCTATCACAATTTATTAATAGCTACGATTTTTGCGATGAAAGTATGGGAGAATTCAATCTTTTTCAGAAGTATCTCGTATATTGGGCGAAGCTCTAAAATCTATGCCTTGCGAATTGATTGGAAAAATGTTTGATTGGGAGAATATTTCTTATATGGTAGCTTTAAGTACATTTTGTTCAAATCAAGATTATAAAGGTCAAATATTAACAGGTGACTTAAAGGATATGTTAGAGTTTTCAGAGTCAATAGGTCACATATTAAAATTTAAAGAATACTATTATAAGGAACAAATTCGTGGCATTCTGCAAGGTTGGGGAAGATATATGGGACAACCGTGTTTTTATTTGTTACATACAATGCGTGAAGATTTAAAAAATGAATATTTTGAGTTTGTATGTGAAAATTATTTTTTTTACAATACCATTTCAAGAAGATGAATTCGTGGAGTATATCAACAATGAAAAAAAGCTATTGAATTTTTCAATCGGAGTGGAATTTATAACGAAAAAGAACAATATTGGTTTATATATAGTCGAAAATGATGAATAACATTATGGTGCAGATATATTCTTGGACTATTTTATGCTGTTAATCCAGGAATATGTCGATATTCATAAAGCTCACATACTAAAAACGCTAAAGATGATTTGAAAAAAGACGCAGAGGCTATGCAAGAATTGGAGATGCTGGGAAAGAATCTTTAAAGTATAGGCGAGATGGAGGTGCGGACATATTCTTGGACTATTTTATGCTGGAGAGTGTGAGATTATTTCTGTAAAATTAATTTTTCTATGATAAAATACTTAGT
>OHAU01001638.1_pt1 | contig 24826 bp, 22 predicted proteins | sample 1577181 | NCBI WGS metagenome assembly OHAU01 (sample SAMEA3541472, study PRJEB24748) | human gut metagenome | biome: human gut; feature: human-associated habitat; material: faeces | place: China | collected 2012 | reverse complement strand
CAAAACAGCCGCTTTTACCGTGCAAAACCTACGCTTTTGGAACGCAAAACAACAGCTTTCACATTGCGCTGATAATGAGCGAGTTACACAAAAGCTACGCTTGCGAAAAATATTTACATACTTTTCGGGTGTCAGAAGCATAATTATTGCCGAGCGGCAGAGAACGAAAGGGCGTGCAGCCGAAGCGATGCAGAGGTTCGCTTACGTGGGTAAAATGAACACCCTGCATAGGATTCGGCTTGCCAAGTTGCGTGTATTACAGGCTGTTGCCCCTTTCTTGTTGCAGACGAACCATGCGGGCAAACTCGCCGTTGCGAGCCAACAGCTCGTCGGGCGTGCCCTGTTCGCTCACCGTTCCGCCGCTAAGCACCACGATGTGGTCGGCATTGCGGACGGTGCGCATACGGTGGGCGATGATGATGACAGTCTTGTTGCGCACCAGTTCGGAAATACCCGCTTGTATTTTCGTCTCATTCTCGGCGTCAAGGCTTGCGGTGGCTTCGTCGAGAAGTATGATTGGGGCATTCTTCAGCAGGGCGCGGGCAATGGAAATGCGCTGCCGCTCGCCACCCGAAAGGGTTTCGCCGTTTTCGCCGATGACGGTATCGTAGCCTTGCGGCATTCGGCTGATGAAATCGTCGCACTGCGCCAGTCGGGCGGCGTGGCGCACTTCCTCGTCGGTGGCGTTGCGCTTGCCGATTCGGATATTGTCGGCAATAGAGGCATTGAACAGCAAAACGTCCTGAAAAACAATGGAATAGTGTTTCAGCAGCGTTTCGGGGTCAATCTTCGAGATGTCGTTTCCGCCCACAAGAATTTGTCCGTCTTCGATGTCCCAAAAGCGTGCGGCGAGCTTCGCAGTAGTGCTTTTGCCCCCACCCGACGGCCCTACGAGGGCGGTAACGGTGCCTTGGCGTGCCGTGAACGAGACATTGTGAAGCACTTGCTTCTCGGTTTCGTAGGCAAAACTTACGTTGCGGAACTCGATGTCGTAGTTGTCCAGTCGTATGGCTGCACTTCCCTCCTGCGTGGGCATGCTTTCTATTTCCTTCATACGGTTGATGCGCACGTCGAGGAAGGAGAGTAGGGCAAGGTAGTTGCACACTTCGATAATGGGATTGTAGACCATTGCCGATGCCAAGAGGTAAGCCAAGTAGGTGAATACCGACACTTCGCCCTGCTGCAACAGCCACGCTCCCACCAATATAACGGTGGGCATGCCGAGCTTGAGCAGCATTCCGGCGAGGTTGAGGAAGACTCCTGCCACGAGTTCGCCGCGCACAAGCTCGTGTTCGTAGCCCTTCAGCCGCTTGTCGAAGCTGCGGCAGTATGCCTGTTCGCCACTGTACGACCTTATTTCCTGCATACATTCCAGTCCTTCCTGTATCTGTTCGGTTACGCCACGCTTCACTTTATAATGCTGAACGAAGGCTTTGTGCAGCTGACGGCGCGACAGCAGCAGTGTGGTTACGGCGAGCGGAACAACCCAAAAGAGGGCTAAAGCCAAGTGCCAGTTGTAGGAGAACATACCCACGCCGATGATGACGACGCTCAGAGCCGACGCAAACAGCTGGGGAACAGCGTGCGAGAAGGTTTGCTCGAGCATCGTGCAGTCTTCCATCACGGTAGAGGTGAGGTCGGAAAGGTTGCGCTCGCCGAAGAAAGCGAGGGGCAGTCGGCGCAGCTTTTCTGCCACTCCGATGCGGCGTTGCGCACTCTCGTTGTAGACGGTGGTGTAGGTGCTGTCGTACTGAAAGCGAGCCAAGAAGAACATAAACACTGCCAAGAGCACTGCCACAAGCACATAGAACCACAGCGTGTGCGGCTCGGTGGAGGGCTTGGCGTCGATGTATTCCATGAGGAAGAAGAACAAATAGGTGGGCGGCAGCATCAATGCGAGGTTCATCAATGTAGAGAAGGCGATGCCTTTCCGCAAGTCTTTCGCTCCTTTTTCGGTGAGGGCGAACCGTTGTTGAAGATATTTTATCATTGTCTTGTGTCCTTTCTGTTTAGGTTTATAGTTTCCATGCCACCGACTTTTGGTATTCGTTCCACATCTTATAATATAATGTGGCTTGCTCCATGAGCTGTTGGTGCGTGCCCTGTTCGGCTATTCTGCCGTTGTCTACCACGACAATGTTGTCGGCATCTTGCACGGTGGTCAGTCGGTGGGCTATCATGAGCACGGTTTTTCCGCAAGTCAGGTGGGCAAATGCCTGCCTGATAAGGTGCTCGTTTTCGGGGTCGGCAAAGGCAGTAGCTTCGTCGAGCACCACGATGGGCGCATCTTTCAGAATGGCACGGGCAAGCACTATGCGCTGCTGTTCGCCACCAGAGAGGTATGTTCCCTCCGCTCCTATCACGGTGTTCAGCCCCTGTGGCAGCCGTTCGATGATTTCCCGACTCTGCGAGAGGTCTACGGCACGGTTCACCTGCTCGATGGTTGCATCGGGATTGCCGTAGCGTATGTTCTCCAAAATGGAGGTCTTGAACAGTCGGGTGTTCTGAAACACGAACGACACGTTGCGCATCAGCACTGCCTTATCCATGTACCGAACGTCCACACCGCCTATTTTCAAGCTGCCTTCGCGCACGTCCCAGAAGCGTGGAATGAGCCTTGCGATGGTTGTCTTGCCGCTTCCGGACGCTCCCACCAGCGCAACGGTCTTGCCTTGCGGTATGTCGAGGTCGATGTGGCTTACGGCATCGCGCTCCGCCGCTTCGTATCGGAACGACACATTGCGCAGGCTGACGTCGAAGGCTGCCGCTTTCTCGGGCTCGTAACTCTCTGGAAGCGGCGGCGTGGCGGTGAGTTTCTCCAATCGGTCTACCGCTTCGTTTGCCAGAAAGAGGTTCTCGCTGAGGTGCATGGCTTTCATTACGTTGGCTGCAATGATGGGTGCGATGAGCACATACAGCACCATATCGGAAACGATGATGGCAGTCTCGCCGCCGTGCCCTATCAGTATGATGCCCGTAGGCACAAGCAGAAAGGCGAAAGCATTGATGGCTATGGTGTAGGCGGACATGGGCGTGCGCCACAGAAGGGTGTATCTGATGACGAGGTCGCGGTAGTTGATGATGCTGTCGTGAAAGCGTTTGAACGAGAACACCGTCTGTTGGAAGACCTTCACGACGGGTATTCCGCGCACGTATTCCACGGCTTCGGCACTCATTTTCTCCTGTGCGTCGAGGTACATACGCTGGAAATCGTTGTTCTTAGGGTTCATCATGTAGCCCATGATGCCGAAGGCGCACACTATCGGCACCATTGCGGCAATGCCCAACTGCCAGTCTACGGCAAGCAGAAGCACTATGATGCCTATCGGAGCCACCACGCTGCCTGCCACATCGGGCAGTATGTGTGCCACGAAAGTGTGGGTCTGACTCGAATCCTCGTCTATTATCTTGCGCATGCGCCCCGTGTTCTGCGTGTCGAAAAAGCCCAACGGAACACGCATCAGCCGTTCCATGGCAGTGCGCCGCATATTGGTTTCGATGCGGAAAGCGGAAAGATGCGAGAGCATGAGGGCGGCGAAATAGAGCAGAACATTCGCCACCGACATCACGAACGCCGCAATGGCATAGTCCCATACGGGCGTATCGGCAAGGTTTCCGTCGGCAGTGAGCAGCGTGCGCACCACCAACCACAGGAAAATAAAGGGTACGAGCGACAGCAGTCCGTTCACTGCCGACAGCACAACCGAGCAGGGCAGCAACGGCTTGCGCCCTCCCATGTAACGTCCTAAGCGTTTCAGTATTCTTATCATCTTCTTCTATATATGTTAAAAGGTTGTTATTTCTACGGTTTCATCAGTTCTCTCCACCCTGCCATACTATAAGCGGCATACTGCTCGAGCGCACGGTTCACCTCGCTTTCGTCGTAGTCCTCGTGCTCCACAAGTTCGCAGAAGATGTTCACCCACATAGAACTCGCAATGTGCAGGAAGAAGGGCGATATGTCGATGTTGATGTGCGGATAGCGCACTTTCATCAGTCGCAGGTATTCCTTGCCTGCTTTCAGTTGGTGCTCGGCTATTCTCTCCTTGTACCCTGCGAGCGATGTGCCTTCGGCATTGAACAGCAACAGGCGCAGCTCGGGGCGGTAAAGCCTCACCATTCGCTTCATTGCACCGATGTATTCGTTCTGAAAATCGAGTGCGTCGAACACCTCTATGCTGAGGTGCCGCTCCTCGTTGTGCGACAGAATGTAGCGGTTCAGCTCGTTGAGCAGCGGCCGCAACACCTCGCAGAACAGCTCGTCCTTGCTGCGGAAGTAGTTGTACACGTTACCCGTAGCAATGCCTGCACGCCGCGCCACCGTGCGGATAGACGTGCTGCGTGCGCCGTGAGCGATGAATTCCTCGCGCGCTACGGCAACGATACGCTGCCGAATGTCGTCTTTCAGTGTCTGCATACGCCCATGAAAACTTTAAATAATGAACCAAGTTCTGTTTTGTTCATAAAAAAATCGCACCGTTTCGTAATCGAACGGTGCGATTGATTGAACGAGCCTATTTGCGCTCTTACTATATAAATATTGTGTATTCGCATAGTTGCAATGTTTATTTTGCAAAAGTAGCAAAGATATAAAAATGCCGCAATACCCAAAAATAAGTATTTTATAAAAGCATTATCGCTTTGTTGGAGCATGACACATCACGTTCCTACATTGAAGATGCCGCTCTTTTCAGTAGTCTACTGGCTTGTATTACAGAGCATTAGGAACGTAAAAAATCAGATCTTTACACTTTCTTATTGGGTATTAGGAACGTGATAAATCACGCTCCTACCCTTGCTGAAGTGCTGTTTGCAATGCCTTTTGACACTATAAAATATCTTTACAAATACCATTTTGACTCGTCGCATGTAACTTGTTGATTATCAACAACTACGCTTTCACGTTCCAAAACCTATTGTTTCGCATTGCAAAAGCGTAGGTTTTGCAAGGTAAAAGCGGCTGTTTTGCGATGCAAAACAGCCGCTTTTGGAAAACCAAAGTAAAACACCCGATTTTCTGTAAATATATTTCGTAGTAGTGGCAAAATAAAATGGGGTGTACGAATAGCTAATTCAAGGTTGCAGACAAAGTAATGTAAAGGGAACGTGGGGGCGTGATTCAGCACATTCCTAAACCGAAGACAGTGCCTTTGTAGGTGGCTATCGGTTTGTCGCATTGGGCATTAAGACTTAATAATAAGACCCTTACGCTTTCTTGTGGAGCTGTTAGGAGCGTGAAAGCTCACGCCCCCACTATCGTGTTAAATATTTATTGTGAATACAAAGGGTAGCAGGCATACGACGTTTCGTACACCTGCGAACCTATTTTATTGCTTTACAACCTTCTTTCCGTTCACGATATAGATGCCCTTTGACAGGTTTTGCAGTTCGTCAGACAGGCGGACACCGCTGATTGTGTAGTTGCCTTGTGCGGCGGTTGCCGTGGTTTGGGCAGTCGGTGTGGCAATGGCGGTTGCGTCTTTTGTAATCTCCACCTCGGTCTTTACAATCTCTCCGTTCAGGACAACGCCGTGCAATGAAGTGTCGAACGCTGCTCCTGCAGGCTTGGTGATGTTGCAACCTATCAGCGTGAGTGTTGCCAGGTCGCGGATAGAGCCTCCTTCTTTTCCCTCTGCTTCAACCTCAGCATTCTTAATGGTGAGGTTTTCCGTCGTGCCGTCGACTCCTGCAATGCCGTAAGCTTCGCTATCAGCCTCCACGGTACAGTTTTCGATGGTGAGGTCGGTTGAAAAAAGAAAGATGGCACAGTCTTTTTCGCTTTCTACTTTGAGCGTTCCTCCGCCATTAATGGTCATCGGATTTCTAAGCGTAATGGCTGCTTTATGTGCTTTCAGCTTGTTGATGCCGATGACTTTCAGCGTCATACCGTCTATTTTCGAATAGATTGCGTTGATGTTTCCTTCTGTAATTATCTCGGCATTCTGCAATGTAAGAACGTTGGCAGTGGGGTCGTAGCTCACTGTTCCACGTACGCCTTCGATTACGGAGAGGTCGTTGCAGTTGGCAGAGGTTACCTTCTTGCCTGCAATTGCAAGGTCGTAAGCTACTTGTGCCTTCGTTGTTGTGGGCATTGCAAACAGTGCGACGAACAGCACAACTGCGGCTGCATACACGTTCTTAAGTAAGTTTGGTTTCATTGTCAGTAGTGCCTCCCTGTTGAAACTCCTTTCGAGAGCAACGCCGTTTCGGAAGCGTGGGCGTTTGATAAGTTAATGATAATGTGATTTTATATTGCTAGTTAATGTATTATATTTTCGCAAAAATAACGCTTTTATTTCTTAATTCCAAGTATTTCGTAATATTTTTTTATTCTCTTGTTGTATAGCTGGGGAGTTTTGGGGCGTGGGTTGCAGTGTTTTTTAATTCTACAAATATCTTTGCAAATATTGTTTTGACTCGCCGTTTGTAACTATTTGATTAACAACAACTAAACTTTGGTGTTCCAAAACCTATTGTTTCGCAAAGTAAAAGCGCAGGTGCTGCTTTTTAAAGATTTTATTTTTACAAAGTTGGAGGGGGGGTGCGGGTTTGCTTAGGTTTTCTAGAACTTCTAGGAAAACTAGAATCTCTAGAGAAAAACTAGATTTTCTAGAAGAAAAAACAAGCACAAAAAAAAGAGAATGCTCCGCTTTGCGGTGCATTCTCTATTATTTTCCGGGGGCTGATACCGTCCAACGAGAGAACTTACAAAGTATATGTGGACGGAAAACCGACCCAGAGACCACTTCAGGCTTCACAGTTTTCGGTGGCTCGTGCGCCCGTTGCTTCACAGTAAGGAGTACACTACTATCTAATCAAAACTATTAAAATACGTAATTCAAACTTATAAAAGCCCTCGAAAACAGCTTTGCTGCAACGAGGAAATATCTTTTAGACATATTCCCGCAAAAACTATGCCACGGCAGATTTGTGTAAAACTGTCATACTTCTTGTGGTTTCTTGCTGTCAGAATCTGCCTTGATTGTTCTTTTTATGAAGCGAGGCGACTCCCCGAAGACAGCTTTGCTGCGGCGAGGAGTTGCCTTTTTGTTGTTGGTTTCTTACTTCTCGAGCTTCTCTGCGTTCATTATTACCTGAACGTGGTTGCCCGATTTCAGTACGGTCTTGGCGATGTTGCCGAGTGTCTTTGGCGACATTGCCTTCATTACAGCGTCGAAACCGTTTGCCTTGTCGATGCCGTAGGTAGCGTAGTCTGAAAGTACATCGAGCCAGTAGCTGTTCAGTTTCACAGCGTCAGTGTGGTTCTTGTAGATTGCTTCCTTCGCACGTGCAACGTCGTCGTCGGTTACCTTTGTCTGTGCATCGAAGATAATCTCCTTTGCGAGCTTCTCGGCAATGGCTGTCTTCTCTGGGTTGGTAGCCAGTTCGCAACCGATTGTGATGTAGCTGCCAGTCAGGTCGTTCTCAAGACTTACTCTTGGCATTGGTGTGTAAACTGCACTTTCCTTCTCGCGGATAATCTCGAACATCTTGTTCCACAAGTACTGGCTCAATGCTTTTGAGTTGAGCAGGTTGTCGAGAGTGTATGGCACCTTCTCTGAACGGTAGGTGTCGATTATCTTGCTCTGTGGGTTCGACATCTTGAAGCTGAAGCTCTTCTGTACCTTACCCTTTGTATAGTTGCGCATATCGACAAGTTCTGCCTTCTTCTTGCTTGATGGAAGCGAAGCGATATACTTCTCGATGAGTGGGCGAATGGTTGCTTCGTCGAAGCTTCCAACGAAAGTGAAGGTAAACTCGCCTGCGTTGTTGAAGAGTTGGCGATAGAGTTCGAGCGCACGGTCGTAGTCGAGGTTGTCGAAGTCCTTAACGTCTGGAGAGAGCGCATCGAGCTGCTTGTTGTGGTTGTAGTAAGCCACAGAGTCCTGCATCACCACTTCTGGCTTGGTTGCCTTGCTCTCGAACTGACCCTTCATGTACTGCATGATGAGCTTGTAGTAAGCCTCGTCCTTCTTTACATCGGTGAAGCTGAGGTTTATCATCTGCATCAATGTTTCGATATTCTCGTTCACGGTAGAACCGCTGAGGTAGTGAAGGTCGTTGCTGATACCTGCTTCTACGGCGGTCATCTTTGTCTGTGCCATATTGGCAAGGTCGTTAATGCCCTTTGTTCCGAGTCCGTGTATGCCTGCAGCATCGTCCCAGAGTCTGCGCATGGCGAGGTTTTCTTTCTTGCCGATGCTCTTTCCGCCCGCTGCGGTAGCCATCATAAGTATTTCGTTTGCCTTGAGGTCGGTCTTCTTCAAGATAACCTTTGCACCGTTAGAGAGTGTCAGCTCTTTCGCGCCGAACTGCTTCAATGGCTTTTCGCTTACTATCTTGCCTGCCTTAGGCTCTTTCAGCATCATTGGTTCTTCCTTCGTATTGTCTACGTAAGCTTCTACCTTCTCGGCACGTGCAGCACTAACGATAGCTGGGAGTTCAGCCTTTGTGAAGCCTGTCTTGCCGTCTTTCTCCTGAAGAATTACGCTGATGGCGAAGTTCTTCTCGTCTGTGTTGATGATGCTCTTAGCCAATTCGTTGATGTTTGCGAGTGGCAACATTGGCAGAATCTGGCTATACATCTCGTATGTCTGCTCGATGGTGCTGTAAGGTTCGCCTTCGAGGAAGTTCTTGATGAGCTTCTGTGCGTATGCATCGTTGGTTATGGTAGCACGGTTGTTGTAGACGTTGTCGAGCGAAGCCTTGTAAGCCTCTTTTGCGTGCTTGAATTCAGACTCGGTAAAGCCGAACTGTCCGATGCGGTTCATTTCACGGATAATCTGCGCCATTGCTTCTTTTTCCTTGCCAGGCTTTGGCACTGCTATGACGGTTTCAGCATCGCGGGTGAGCGTATGGCCTGCATAGCCTTCCATAGAAGCCTGCGCGAACGTGATGTTTGATTCGGGAGCTTGTGCTATTTTCTGCATGCGGTTGTTGAACATGAGGTTCACAAGGCTGTACATTGGCGAGAGATAAAGGTATGGGAGAGCCACTTTCTCTTCGGGAGCAATGTAGTCTGTCTTGCGATAGAGCTGGAAAAGCTCCTGCGAAACTTCCTGATGGCTGCCGAAAGCATAGAGTGTCTTCTCGTTGTCGTCCACCATTACAGGTGTAGCTTTGGTAGCTTCCTTCGCTGGTTTCAGTCCGCTGAACAAACGCTTGATGCTTGCTTCTATCTTTGCAGGGTCGATGTCGCCCACCACAACAATTGCCTGGTTGCCTGGGAAGTACCACTTGCGGTAGTAAGCACGCAGTGTTTCAGGGTTGCACTTATCGATAACGTCCATGCTGCCGATAACTGTGCGGCGGCCGTAGATGCTGTTAGGGAACAAGTCGGCATTGGCAGCGCGGAGCAAGCGTTGTATGGCATTGTGGCCACGATACTCGTTGTGCACCACGTCGCGTTCAGTTTCAATCTGGTCGGCTGTGAGTGTAAGACCCTGAGACCAGTCGCTCAGCACGAGCAAACAAGAGTCTACCTGTGCAGTACGGTTGGCAGCGATGCCTGTAAGGAAGTAAACAGTGTGGTCGGCTGTGGTGTAAGCGTTCCAGCCACCGCCTGTCTTGTCCATGAACTTAACGACAGAGTCGTCTGGGAAGTTCTTTGAACCGTTGAAAGCCATGTGCTCCAACAAGTGTGCGAGTCCGTCTTGGTCGTCGCGTTCCTGAACTGCACCAACCTTGTGGGCAATGTAGAAGTTCACCTTTCCTTCAGGATAGTTGTTCTTACGAATGTAGTAGGTCAGTCCGTTGTCGAGATGTCCTACCTTGACAGCTTCGTCCACAGGAGCCTTAGGCATGTCTGCCATTTCGTTCTGTGCTGTTGCGCTGGTGGCAAATAGCACGAGCGCAGCCATAAAGATGTTTCTGATTCTCATTTGATTTTAGTTTATTGTTAAATTGTTCGTTGTCTTTTCTTTCTCGTCTGCTATGTTTTGTTTGCTTCGTAGCGTTTGTCGAATGTCGTCTGTAGCGTGCAGTGGTGCAAAAGGAGTAAGCCTTGACGAGAGCGGAAGTGCTCCGCTCTCGCTGCGGCAACCTCAGATTTGCTTAACTACATAATTTAATCTACAAACTATTATTTACTTTTTTACATTTATCTTTCTTGTTTCCTGCGCTACTCCTGCTCGCCTTCGCTGTATTCGAGAATGTCGCCTGGCTGACAGTTCAATGCCTCGCAGATGGCGTTGAGCGTGGTGAAGCGTATGGCTTTGGCTTTCCCCGTCTTCAGAACAGAGAGGTTGGCAAGGGTGATATTCACCTTTTCGGAAAGTTCGTTGAGCGACATTTTCCGCTTCGCCATCATGACGTCAAGGTTTACTACTATCATCTTTGTTCCTTTCCTTACACTGTTAATTGGTTTTCTTCTCGCATTCTTACACCGATGGCGAATATTTCATAGATAATGAAAATGAAGGGGATTTCAAACAGTCCGTTAGGGAAGTCGAGCGAACCGGCAATGTCTATGGGTTGCCCGGCAAGACTGAACGACTGCTGTATGAAGTACACTTCAACCAACGTGATGCCCCACCATATTATATAATAGGCGAGTATGGAGAACGCCATTATGCGTATCAGTTTTAAATTGCGCGTCAGGAAGATGTTCTCTGAGTTGCGGAAGCGGGCTATCAGCTTGAACGACAGAACCAATACCGTTATCAAGAGTACCACCATAACGAAGTAGCACAAGGACTTTACCGCAATGAAATAGCGTGGCGACTGGTAGTTCACGTCTGCTGTGCGTATCCACACCTTCGCTGGCTTGCCTGTTTTCTGATTTACAAAGGTAGCAGGCTCAGCGTTTAAATCTGCCTTGAACGAGATGGTGGCGGCTCTTGCCCACGCCTCGCTCTCGTCCCTTTCTTGCATCAATTTCTTGTATTCCTCCGAATTTGCATAGTTCTTATCGCTCCGTATCTTCGCTTCTATGTCCGCACTTCGCACACCAGCAGTGAAACCGCTGACCATATCCTTGCTCACAGCATAGAACGAATAGAGTATAACGGCAGACATAATGCACAGCAAGATGGTGCAATAGAGATTCAGTCGCTTGTTCATACTTCTCTTTTTTATCTTCTATATATAATAGGTGTAACTGCAACGTGGCAACAACACCTTCCTTTCACGTTGCAAATATAGATAGAATATTTTTAAGTTCCAAATAAAAAACGACAATTATTTATTGTTTAACAATAATTTTATACCAAGTAAGGGAAAAGGTTATCTATATTTCAACATCATCGAGCATCGGCATTGAGTATTTTTCTGCTCCACGAAAAACTTAAAAAGCGTTTAATAGTAATAATTACAGTATATTTGTTTGCAGTATGAAATAAAAGTATTATCTTTGCCAATGGAAAATAAAAAAAAGATTAAACATGGAAAAATCAATTGTAAAATACTTAGGTAACTTCAGAGTAGAAGCTACTTACGAGACATCAGGACAGACCCTTACAACCGATGCAGGCAAAGTATCGGGCGGTTTGGGTGAGTATGCAACACCAGCAGACATCTTGGCGCAGTCGCTCGCAGCGTGTGCCTTGACCACCATTGCTATGCGTGCATTCCGCGAACACATCGACCTCACAGGCACATACGCCGTAGTGGGCGAGATTGTAGAGAACCCTGAAACGATGAAAATAGAAAGAATCGACATCGAATTCCACGTAAAGGGCAACCTCGACGACAAGATGCGCAAGAAGGTTGAGCAATTTGCACACAAAGGCTGCTACGTAGGCAACTCGCTCACGACAGAGAAAAACTTCACTTTCGTGTACGAAGACTAAATCGAAAAAGACTGAAACAAAAAAGGTTTCAAATACTAAGACTAAAAATAAATTGAACTAAGACAAACAAAACATAATAAAGAGGAATTAAAAAAGAAGGGAGTTAAGGCATCTTAGCTCCCTTCTCCGTTTCCGCTCTATCGTGTTGAAAACAACCCATATAAGTGTAATTATTTTTCGCAAGTGCAACTATCGCATAACCACCTCGCTATCAACGCATTGCAAAACCTATTGTTTCGCATTCCCAAAGCGGCTCTTTTGCACGGTAAAAGCGTAGGTTTTGCATCGCAAAACAGCCGCTTTCGCAACGCCAAACCGAAATTCTTGTTTTTCTTACGAACTATCTTTACAAAATCAAGATTATGTTTAAGTTCTGCGTTAGAATTTATGGGAACCTTTTAAGGATTTAGATTCCTAAGTAAAATCGGCTTCCCCTTGGGCGTTAGAAATACAATAAGCCACGCCTTTACACATAAAATTTACCCCTTTAGGGTATAATTTGGTTAAACAATTATAAAATTATACCCGATAAGGACTTTTTATTTTGACACGCTTAGATATTTCGTATATTTGTACCCGAAAGGGTGTATAAGTATGGAACAGAATAAACTATCGCTCACCATCAAGCAACTGAGAAAGGAATATCGCCTGACACAGGAAGAATTGGCTTTCAAATCGGGAGTTGGTCTTCGATTTGTTCGCGAGATGGAACAAGGCAAATCCACATTGCGAATGGACAAGGTGAACCAAGTTCTCGAATTGTTTAATATGGAATTAGGTGCAATTCCCATTTCCAAAGAGCAACCAATGAAGAAATAATAGCGATGAGACAAGGACAAGTATATGTCAATGACAAGCTGGCAGGCATCATCACGGAAGATGAAACTGGCTACAGCTTCATTTACACGCAGGAGTATTTGGCAAACAACCGCCCGACTCCCGTCAGCCTTACATTGCCTTTGCGCACCGAAGAGTATCGCAGCAATGTGCTGTTTTCCTTCTTCGACGGGCTCATTCCCGAGGGGTGGATGCTCAACATAGCAGAGCGCAATTGGAAAATCAACAGAAGAGACCGTATGGGACTGCTTCTCTCTTGCTGTCGGGACTGTATCGGCGACGTGAGTATCGTACCCATAGAACGGAAGGAGGAAGAAAGATGAGAAGATGTTTGTGCTGCTATAAACCATTACACGCAGGAGAGGTGGACTACCATTCTCGCTGCGCTAAAAAGATGTTCGGCAGTTCTGTTGCTCCTGTGTTGCCATATATGCGTAAAGATATTAATGATTTGGCGCAGATAGCGGTGAATCGGCGAACCACGATAACAGGTGTTCAGGCTAAACTGTCTATGGATATTGAACACGATGGAGCGGGCAATCCACAGCGTCTGACAATTGTCGGCGTTATGGGAAGATATATCCTGAAACCTCAAACCGAAAGATTCGAGCGGTTACCCGAGATAGAAGACCTTTCCATGCACTTGGCCGAAATAGCCAAAATACCGACCGTTCCCCACGCACTCATTCGCTTTGCAGACGGAGAACTGAACTACATCACTCGTAGAATAGACAGAACCGCCGATGGAAGAAAACTTCCCATGGAGGATATGTGCCAACTTGCCGGTAAGCTCACGGAACAGAAATATCAAGGAAGCTACGAAATGATAACACGCATCATTGACCAATATTCTAATGCATCGCAATTAGATAAGGTGAATTACTGGCAACAGGTTGTGTTCTCGTGGATTATCGGCAATGCCGACATGCACCTTAAAAACTTCTCTTTATATAGCCCTGACGAAGGAAAATACATTCTATCGCCAACCTACGACCAAGTGTCTACAAAGATAATAATGCCAGAAGACACGGACGAAATGGCGTTGGTGCTCAACGGATTTCAAAAGAAACTCCTCGTTTACGACTTCCGTGAAGCTATGTTGGCTACGGGTATATCTGAAGTTGTTACCAACAGAATCCTGTCAGGCTTTGCCAAACACAGAAACAAATGGACAGAATGTATAGATGCTTCGTTTATCAGCGATGCACAGAAACAGCAATATAAGGAACTGATAGATTGCCGATTGGAAACCTTAAGTAAAGAATAAGACTTCAAAACCTTCCTCCTGCTGGTACTTAAACGAATTTCTGTCATCATAAGTTAAATATAGTTATAGAACAATACTATTTCCATTGGAAATTTGTTTATACGAAACAGACGCCTTATCTTTGCATTAGTTTCCAACGGAAACATAAAAATGAGAGTTAGAAAACATACTGATGACAATTAATAATAGTAACAAACAAAAAAGGAAAGAAAGGAAGACGAAACAGGAAAGAGAAACAGAAGTGAAACCAAAACACTGACAGATAAATGAAAAAAAGAATATTCGTAGCCGTGGCAGCCGTGGCATTCACACTCAGCAGCTGCAACACATCGGCAAAAAACAAAACAGAAAACAACAAGCAGGAGACTGCACAAACTAAAAAAGAAAAGAAGATGAAGACAATAGAAATGAACGAAGCAATGTTCAAGGAAAAGGTAATGGACTACGCAACCGCAGGCGACGCATGGAACTTCAAGGGCGACAAGCCTGCCATCATCGACTTCTATGCTACGTGGTGCGGCCCATGCAAAGCCACAGCCCCCATTCTCGAAGAGATTGCACAGGAGTACGACGGCAAGATTGACGTGTACAAGGTAGACGTAGACAAGAATCAGGAACTATCGGCACTATTCAACATACGTTCCATACCATCGCTGCTGTTCGTACCAAAGGAGGGGAAGCCAACCATGTCGGTAGGTGCGCACCCCAAAGCCGAACTCGAACGAATGATAAAAGAAACTCTTTTGAAGTAAGACAACACACGAAAAACGTATGGACAACAACTGCATACACAAGATGCACAACATCTTTCGCGCAGTAGTGGAATTTGAAAGAGCATTGGAAACCACATTCGGCATGAACATCAACGAGCTCATGCTGCTGTGTATGCTCGCAAACAAGGAAAGCCTCCTCGCTGGCGAAATAGCCAACGAGATGGGGCTTACTCGTTCGAATGCCTCGAAAGTAATCGCTTCGCTCGAACGGAAAGGATACTTGGAACGCCGAACCTGCAAGCACGACAGCCGCTGCCAACGATGCAGCATCACGGCGCAAGGAAGGGAACAGATGGAGCACGTGAACTGCGAATCGTTTCCCACACCGCCCAACCTCGCTGCCTTCATCAACCCATAAGTGCAGGAACGCCGTGGCAAGGCTGCTCCAAAGGCTGAAGAAAGGGACATTCTCCCCCACGCTCGGCAATGCAAAAACACCGCAGCACTGCCTTTCCGAAATTCCGAAACAAGAGGTTTCGCCCCCTGCCTGTAACAAGAATAAACGGTGTAAACCTTTCAAAAAACTCCTCTACAACCCTTATAGCCTACCTATTTTTAGGTAAGCAAGATACGTTTTTTCCCATTTTTATTTGGCGTTTTCGGCTTTTCTATGTATTTTTGCAGGCAAATTATTAAATACAAACCAGTATGTATATAGACCCAGCCTACCAAAAACTACTCGATTGTGGCATACGCCCATCATTGCAACGCATAGAAATTATGCGCTATTTGCAGACACACAAAACGCACCCCACTATCGACGACATATATGTAGAACTGAAAAAGCGTATCCCATCGGTAAGCCGCACCACCATATACAATACCCTCAGAATGTTCTCTGAAAAGGGTGGAGCACTTATGATTACCATCGACGAGCATCGTGTTTGCTACGATGGCTGCACCACACCGCACGCACACTTCTGCTGTAAAGAGTGCGGACACGTGTTCGACCTGCCCGATATGCAGCCCCCCGCACCGCAAAGCCCATCTATCGACGGCTTCCGCATAGACGATGCGCAGCTCTACTACAAAGGCATCTGCCCAGAATGTCTGAGTAAGAAAGCCGAAAACCTTTCCTAAAATAGCGGAAAGGCAGACAAAAAGATTTAACTATATAAATATATAAACTGCGACAAAAAAGTGAAAATATTTGTTAATTAGAGGTTTACACCCACGTTTACGCCTCGATTAACAAGTAAAGTTCCTTTTTTGTCGCAGTTGTTTTATAGTCTGTTTCCAAACAACTTCCCTATTTGTTGCCGCAATATGGAAAGTGCTTCAAACACAGCTTGTTACGCCTTACTTAAAAGAAAACGACACAATACAAAAGCAAGCCGCACAGCTATGTTTGAAGCTGAACCTGCCAGAACGCAGGCACCACAAAGCCACTGAAAGGCAGAGAAAACACCACCACCACGCAGCCATCTTCCCTTTCCGTCGCCACCGACCTCCCAATGTGTCGCAACTCGCTGATATTCACTCCCTTTCTGTCGCACCAAACCTACTCGCTTGTCGGCTGCTTCTTCCGCAAATGTCGGCTGCAACCTACTATTCTGTCGGCAGTTGTGCGCAGAACGTTCTCAATATCAAGCTGTTGCACACGCTTAAATAATCGGTACAATAGATTTAAAAATGATTGTCTAAAGCCTCCGACGGTAGTTTCGTCGTGTCTTTAAGCATTTTCTTCTTCGCCACGTTCGCCTCGCCTGCCTACATACACGAGCCCATTCCCAGCGTAGTGGCAATAGCCGAAAGCACCGAAAGGAAAAGCTGAACGATGAATTTCCATTTTTCTTTCTTCATAATTCCGTCATTCTAAAAGGTTAATAAACTAATTTTCAACACATAAACGCTCGACGGATAGAAGGAACGGAATACGTTCCGCCCCCTCCGTTCGCCGCCGCTGCTTATGGGTGTGCCTGCTCGCCGCCAGTAGAGTCCTCGCCCTTCTTAGGCTTTGGCGCACCTGCATACTTGTCGAGCTCTTCCACCTTCAAGCCCGTAACAAACTTCTTCACGCGCACCTTGTCGGCACCCACACGTGTTTCGGGCTGGAAAATAACGTGCGGACGCTTGATGTTCTTCGCCACCGAGAAGTCTTTCACCTCCTTCGCACCCGTAGAGCGAATGGCAATCTTGAATGCGCCGAACCCTTCGAGCTTCACACGCATACCATTCTTCAGGTTGTACGACATCTCGTTCACCAGCGCACTAATCACAGCCAAGATGTCTGCCTCGGTTACGGTACAACGGTCGCTGATGCGTGCTGCAAGTTGCTTGGTTTCAATGGTGCCCATATGTGCCGCACGTGCATACCAATAGCCGTTACGAGAGCTTGAACTGTTTTTCAACTGATACATTTTGTACTTGATAGACATAATACTTAAAAATTAAAAGGTTAATAAAAAAATGAATTTATAATGTAATTAAGGTTCTCTTTTTGTTTCCCGAACGATGCGTTTCCGTGCCACGACAATGCCCAAACAGCTATGCCACAGCTTGTTAAGCTTAGCGGAAACGCTAAAAACAATCTTCCCAATGTGTCGCCAGTAACACTACTTCTTCCGCTTGAAGGTTACGTGCAACCACCGTTTGCGCTTTGTTCCAAGCGGTTCCAGCAACACCTGCTGCACAGCAGAATGTTCCTCGAGAATGCGTCCGTAGCGCATCGCCATCGCCGTGTCCGACACATATATGTCGGCAGCCTCGCCCCGCAGGTGCTGCGAGTTCCACACTCCGCCCACCGCCTTGTTCAGCTTCTGGCAGCGGTAGCCACTCGTTATAATCACCCGCCCCACCCTTCGGCGCAGCGGTTCCAGCACCTCCGTGCACAGTGCCCGCAGGTTTTCTATCACCTCCTCGTTCGTCAGCCCGTCTTCGGGGTGTGCGTCAGGCTCGTTCTCTATGCCCAATCGGATAGCCGTGCCCGACCGAAAGAACTCGCCCACCGTGAAATGTGGCGATAGATGTTCGTCAAAAGTTAATTTCATATTTTTGTCGTATTATATGTTTTTATAATTTTGTTTTTACATTCTCAAAGGTTTACGTATCTATATATATAAATAAGGTGTGGCAGCCTCGCCGCCTCAACGTTTCCCGCACCCCTTGTTCGTTTACGTTTGCAAAGGTACAACATCGAGAAACCCATATCAAGTATTCTGTGGGTAGTAAGCTGGGGAGTATTGGCATAGCGGTTTCGCACCCTCGCCGATGCGTCAAACCGCCCCTACCTTCTCGCCCCTATACCTTATTATATATAAGCGGAACAAGCCACGAAACTGTAAACATTTTTTGCAACCGCAACAATCGCATAACCACCTATGCACCAACACTTTACAAAACCTATTGTTTTGCATTGTAAAAGCGTAGGTTTTGCACGGTAAAAGCGGCTCTTTTGCATCGCAAAACAGCCGCTTTCGCATCGCCAAACCGAAATTACCGTTTTTTGTCGGAATTATCTTTACAAAACGAAGAAAGCCACCACGCTCTGGCGTTGCCCCATCGGTAGAAACAAAAAAGTGTGCAAACAACTTGCACACTTTTCTCAACAACAGCAGCAATGCCCCATTCCCAGCGCATTGCCCTGCCCCACTTTTTAGTCTAAAGTCTTTATAAAATCTTTCAGCATTGACCCATCGTCGAGCGAAGGCGAGTAGTTTTCCAAGATGTTCAACTTTGTATTGCCCAACATTTTCTTTAGGTCTTTCGCCGTGTTGAGTACGCAGATATTGCCCGCCAAGCCGCACACGTCGAGTTGTTCAATCTTTAATGCCTCAACCAACCGACAAATTACGCTTGCCGATTCTTCGTTCTGCATAATCGAATATTCTTCTTTCGCAATGTTATTGCCCTTATACAATAAGGTGAATCCGCCTTGCAGCTCGTTCAGAGCCACCAGCAACGTTTGCCAAATGGCAGCTCCTGCCGAGTGTTGCACGCAGTGTCGTGGCCACAAGCCACCCTCGTCGGCAAACGAACAATGGTGGTAGGGGTGCCAATCGGCAGTAACCAGTCGTGCCACATACTCGTTGCCGTGTTCCTTTACATACGCTGCCAGAGCGTCCATAGCCTCTGCCGCCCCCGTTACAGGCAACGAACCGTTTACGAAATCGACCTGCGGGTCTACTATCAACAATATCTTTCCCATCGCTTTCATTGTCTTTACATTGATGCGGTCAGGCCGAACCATACGCCCGAACTGCATTTTTACGCACAAAATATTTCACTGCAAATATACTTATTTGCTCCGACATAAAACCATAATCGCCAAATAAGTTCTACTTTGGCGTAGCGAAAAAGGCGCAAAGCTATGGTTTTGTTCTTTTATTTTAATATCTTTGCAGTATATTTACATAAAAATTAACTGTTCGCCCCAACAGTACTGCAAAACGAATAAGACGATGACAAGCAACGAACTCAAGGAACTAAAAGAGCGTCTGTGGCATTCTGCCGACATTCTTCGCTCTGGAGCGCATCTCGCTGCCAACAAATACGGACAGCCGATACTCGGCCTTATCTTCCTGCGCTATGCCGACGTGCTCTTCAAACAGCACAAAGAAGAGATAGACGCAGAGTATAACAAGCACAAAGGAACCCGTATGGAACGCAGCTACAAGGACATTGCCATTGAAAAATGCGGTTTCTTCCTACCCGAGTGTGCCTATTTCGACTACCTCAACGACGCCCCCGACGATGCCAACAAGGCCTTGCTGGTGAAGCAAGCAATGGAAGCCATCGAGCAGGAGAACCCTCGCATGGACGGCGTTTTGCCCAAAGAGGTGTACGGACAGCTTGTTCCTGCAGAGGAACCAGAGCTGTTAAGCAGAATCGTCAGGGTGTTTAAAGACATTCCAGAGAACATCAGCATCGACATCTTCGGGCAGATATACGAATACTTCCTCGGCAATTTTGCACTCGCAGAGGGGCAAGGTGGCGGTGCGTTCTATACGCCAGCCAGCGTTGTACAGTACATGGTGGAGGTGCTGCAACCCACCACTGGCGACAAGAAATTCCTCGACCCAGCCTGCGGTTCGGGCGGTATGTTCGTTCAGGCAGCACGCTATATGCACCGCCATAACGCCACCAACGAACAGATAATGCACTTCCGTTGCTATGGCGTAGAGAAGGAACCAGACACCGTAAAGCTCGCAAAGATGAACCTTTTGCTGAACAACGTACGCGGCGAAATTACAGAAGCCAACTCTTTCTACAGCGACCCTTACAATGCGTTCGGGCAGTTCGACTATGTTATGGCGAACCCACCGTTCAACGTAGACGAGGTTGTGGTAGACAAAGTAGCCGACGACGAACGCTTCTACACCTACGGAGTGCCACGCAACAAAACCAAATCTACCCGAAAAGCCTCCGACAAAAAGGAAACCGTACCCAATGCCAACTATCTGTGGATAGGCTATTTTGCCACCGCACTCAACCAAAACGGCAAAGCAGCCCTCGTAATGGCGAACTCTGCCAGCGATGCGGGCGGCAGCGAATTGGAGATACGCAAGAAGCTCATAGAAGACGGCATCATCAGTCAGATGGTAACCCTGCCCAGCAATATGTTCTCTACTGTAACCCTGCCAGCCACACTTTGGTTCTTCAACAAGCAGCGAACCAAGAAGGACGAGATACTCTTTATCGACGCACGAAACATTTTTACGCAGGTAGACAGGGCACACAGAATGTTCTCAGACGAGCAAGTTAAGAACCTCGGCATTATCTCTCGACTCTACGAAGGCGACACCGATGCTTTCTGGGCATTGGTAAACGAGTATAAGGCAGAGGGCAAACAAAGCGAGGCTGACTGGCTTTTGGAACGCTGGCCCGACGGCAAATACCAAGACGTTGTGGGACTTTGCAAAGTCGCAAAGCTTGAAGGAGAAGACGGAATAGCCGACAACGACTACAGCCTGAACGCTGGACGCTACGTAGGAGTGGTGATAGAAGACGACGGAATGACCGAAGACGAGTTCCGAACTGAAATGCTATCGCTCAACAAAGAGTTCGAAAAGCTCTCCGAAGAAGCCAAAATACTGGAACAAGAGATAGAAAACAACTTGAAAGAACTGTTTGGGGAATAGTGTATGAAAACTATAAAATATCTTTCTGACTTCTATGATTTCCAATACGGAAAGGGAAATAATAATCCAGACAATGGAGGTCAATACCCTGTATATGGTAGTAATGGCATAATTGGATGGTATGATAAGTATAATAGTGAAGATGCACCTGTAATTGGACATATTGGAGCAAACTGTGGTTCTGTTGTATGGGCGAGTGGAAAACATTATGTCACGTATAATGGCGTTATTTGTAAGATAAAATCAAGAGTTAACAGTAAGTTTGCTTATTATACGCTCCTAAATTCGCATCTTGAAACAAGAACACGAGGAGCTGCACAGCCATTTATTTCCTATGATTTACTTAATAGAGTTGCAGTTTATGCACCTGTAATAGAAACGCAAAACAAGATAGCTTCCATTCTCTCCACCTACGACACGCTTATAGAGAACAACAACCGCCGTATTCGCCTATTAGAGCAGATGGCAGAGAACCTTTATAAAGAGTGGTTCGTCCGCTTCCGCTTTCCAGGACACGAGAAAGTAGAAATGGAAAATGGCTTGCCGAAAGGGTGGAAGGTAGAGAAACTCGGTGAATATGCAAATATCTCAACAGGCAAATGCAACCGAGAAGATGCAGAAGAAGATGGTATATACCCTCTTTTTGATAGGTCTCAAGAAATCAAGAAAAGCAACAATTGGATAAAAGACTGCGAAGCTATCATTGTTCCTGGCGAAGGAACGTCCTTTATTCCACGCTATTATAAAGGCAAATTTAATCTGCATCAGAGATGCTATTGCATAGAGCCGACAATAGAAAACACTGGGTTTTACTTGTTCTATTCAATTATGTTAAATCGCAAGTATTTCCTTTCTGTCGCTACAGGAGCAACTGTTCCTTCACTAAGACAGAAGAATTTTACAAATATGAAGCTTGTTATAGCAGATATGAAAGTGATAAGAAAATATAATAAAATCGTAAATATCATATCATTACAGATTGATAAACTCGCTCAGCAAAACACCCTTCTCACTCGTCAGCGCGACCTTCTTCTGCCCCGTTTGATGAGTGGTAAACTCGAAGTAAAACCATAAACAGATACCTTTATGAAATCATTCATTAGCGAAGACGACATAGAACAGAGCATTTGCAACAGACTCTCGCAACCCGAATATGGGTGGGAACGCATAGAATGCAACCCCAAAGTAGCTGCACAAGACGATGTTAGCACTACTGGGCGTGGCTCTTCGGCAGAGTGTATTCTGCCCGAAGTGTTCTTGAATGCCTTGAAACGAATGAACCCTCAAATAGATATTGAGGTTTTAAAGCAAATTGTTCGCGACTTCAGAAGGGACTACACAGCCACCGATATGGTGGACACAAACTACAAGTTCTACAACCAAATACGCAACGGAATAAAGGTTAAGGTAAAGAAAAACGGCAAGGAAGACTTCGACATTGTACGGCTGATAGACTTTAACAACGTTGATAACAACGACTTCCACTGCGTCAATCAGATGTGGATTAAGGGCAAATTCCGTTACCGCCGCCCCGATATTCTGCTGTTTGTGAATGGTTTGCCTGTGGTGTTTATCGAACTGAAGAACTCCACCGTAAAGGTTGAAGAGTCGTATAACAAGAATCTTGTGAGCTATCGGAAGGACATTCCGAACATATTTGCACTGAATCAGATATGTGTTTTATCGAACGGTTTGCAGACAAAACTGGGTGCATGGAACGCTGGCTACGAGTTTTTCTTTGAATGGTTGAAGGTGAACGACGAGAAAGAACAAACGGACAGAGAACAGATTGCCAACTCGCAGCTATCAATAACCCGCCTTATCGACGGCCTTTTACGCAAGGAACGCCTGCTCGACTACATCGAAAACTTCATCTTCTTCGACAACAAACGCACCAAGATTATAGCCAAAAACCACCAATATCTCGGCGTAAACAACCTGATGAAGAGTGTGGAACGCAGAGAAGAACTAAAGGGAAAGCTGGGCGTTTTCTGGCATACGCAAGGGTCGGGGAAGAGCTATTCGATGGTAATGTTTGTTCGAAAGGTGAAACGAAAGCTGCACGGCAACTTCACCTTTCTTATTATTACAGACAGAGAAGACCTCGATACGCAGATACACAAAACCTTCGTTCGCAGCGAGGTAATAGGCGACAAGGAAGAGAGCCAGCCCAAAAATGCAGCCCAACTGCGCGAGTTTCTGGGTGGCAACAAGCCCATGGTGTTTACGCTAATACACAAGTTTCAGTACGACAAAACAACGAAATACCCCATTCTTTCCGACCGAAACGACATATTCGTATTGGTAGACGAAGCCCACAGAACGCAATACAAGCAGCTCGCAGAGAACATGCACACGGGCTTGCCCAATGCCAACTACATTGCCTTTACGGGGACGCCGCTGCTCGGGTCGAAGCGTCTGACCAACCAATGGTTCGGCGACTACGTGTCGGAATACAACTTTGCGCAAGCCATAAAAGACGGTAGCACCGTGCCGTTGTACTACAGCAGGAGAGTGCCCGAGGTGGGACTGGAAAACAATTGGCTGGATTCTGACATCGACAGAATTGTTGAAGAAGAAGACCTGAACGACCGAGAGAAGGAACTATTGGAGAACTCTTCTGCCCGAATACTGGAGGTTATAAAGCGCGACGGACGTCTGGAGCGCATCGCAAAAGACATTGCCTACCACTTCCCAAGGCGGGGATTTCTGGGCAAGGGCATGGTGGTGAGCGTGGACAAGTACACCACTGTGAAGATGTACGACAAGGTGCAGCACTACTGGAACGAGGAAAAGAAAGCACTGATGAAGGAGCGCAACGCTGCCAAAACACAGGAAGAACGCGACAAACTAACGGCACGGCTCGACTATATGAACAAGGTGGAAATGGCAGTCGTTATCAGCGAGGACGCCGACGAAGCCGAAAAGTTCAGCGCACAGGGGCTGAACATAGACCTGCACCGCAAGAAGATGAACGAGATTTCGCCAGAAGGAAAGGACATAGAAGACCGATTTAAAGCCGACGACGACCCGCTCTGCCTGGTATTTGTTTGCGCCATGTGGCTCACAGGCTTCGATGTACCGTCGCTGTCTACCCTCTATTTGGACAAGCCCATGAAGGGACACACCCTTATGCAAGCCATTGCGAGAGCCAACAGAGTGTATGCTGGCAAACCGTGTGGCGTTGTGGTAGACTACGTGAACGTGTTTAAATACATGCAGCAGGCTCTGTCCGACTATGCTTCTGACGGCGACGAGGACGGCGGAGACTACCCTGCAAAGGACATAGAACAGCTGATACAGAACATCGACGCATGTATTGCAGAGTGCGAAACCTTCTTGGAGAAGCTGGATATTCGGCTCGACAAGATTATCGACGAACGAGATACGCTCGACAAAGAAGAGCTTTTGCTATTGGCATACAACAAGATTCTGGAAAAAGACGAGTGGAAAAACCGATTTAAGGTAATGAGCAATCTCCTCTTGAACCTATACGATGCTGCCAAGCCAGAGATATTCGAGCAGGGCTGGTACAACGAAAAGTTCGCACTGTTAGACTATCTGAACGGCTTGTTCTGCAACAGAATAGACGACGAGAAGCTAAGAAGGGCTAAGCAAAAAATGTCGTACACGCTGGACGATAGCGTTACGGCAATAGTTGCCGAAGACCCAACGGAATACGTAATACACCAGGGCAAGGTGATAGACTTGAGCAAACTCGACATCGACAGCGTTCGGAACAGGCTCTGCAAAAGTCCGTACAAGGCGGTGGAAATAGAGAATATACGCACCATTATAGAAGAAGCTTTGGAACAGCTCATCAACAGAAACTGCACCAGACACCCTTTCTCGCAACGGTATAAGAACATTATAGACAACTATAATGCCGGCGGAAGCGAGAACGAAGAGTATTACGAAATGTTGCTCCAGCTGATTGAAGACCTTAAAAAGGAACAAGGAAGGGCGACAGACATGGGATTGGAAGAGGAGGAACTGGAAATATACGACCTTCTTATACAAGATAGACGCGAGTTCGGGATAATTTTAGCATGAAAAGAGTTCCAACTGCCTTGATTTTTC
>OHAU01001637.1_pt1 | contig 24830 bp, 30 predicted proteins | sample 1577181 | NCBI WGS metagenome assembly OHAU01 (sample SAMEA3541472, study PRJEB24748) | human gut metagenome | biome: human gut; feature: human-associated habitat; material: faeces | place: China | collected 2012 | reverse complement strand
GCCACACCCCCGAAGCATTTTGGGGTTTCTGATAGCCTCCAAAATCCCTACCTTTCAAGAGAAAATTTCACACCTTGGGGTCTCGACCGACCACCACCCGCGCCACCGCGAACGGGCGGTAATCCGTCTGTGTGCGTGCCGAAAAATGCCTAACACTTTAGCAGATGTTAATCTGCCATAGTGTTAGGCACTTGAAGGCACGTACTCAGACGACCGCTGACGGGCATAAAAAGTGTGTTGTCGTGTTTTAGCGGACTTGTCCGCCATAGCACGACAACACGCTTTGTTGCCTAAAAAGGCACGCTGTGCGGTAAAACGGACTGGCGAGGCACGTAGCCTGTCCGCCAACAATAGAGCCTGCATCTTCTTTCGAGGTACGAGAAAGGTGATGTAGGCTTGACGGACTGACTTTGAAGCATGAAAAGTAGGTCCGCACATGAAAGAAGCCCAACCTCCCTTGAAGCATGAAAGGGTGGATTGGGCTTGAACGGAATGGCTTTGAACCCTGAGAAGCCTTTCCGCTAAACAGTGGGCTAATCTCCTTTGAAGCATGAAAAGGTGTTTAGCCCATTAAAGAAATTCAAGCATCGGAGTCCCGACGATGGCACCACCAAAAGGCAGCTAAGGCTGCAAGGAATACCAAGGTCAAGATTAACTTGACAGGAAAAGTCCATGGTCTCGCCATGGACTCCCTCTGCAGAACTTGTTTTAAGGAAGAATGCCGAGTCGCAGCGAGGCTGTCTTCCTCCCTTGTCTCTGTCTTGGTGCTCTCCTTTCGGCTTGACGAAAGGTGTGCGCCATAGATACGAATGGATTGCGGCTTTTGCCGGGAAGTCCTTTGCGCCTTGTCGTTAGAAGCACCTTGCAGCGCATGGGGAGCTTCGATAGTTGGAGTCTCTGCTCCAACCCCGAAGCTCACGATGCAGCTGTCGAACAAAAGTTCGGTGTGCCGCCACACCGAATCAATGCGTGACGTTTGCCACTGATGCCGCTGCACCTGTACAGCGGAGTCCGTGGCAAACGTGTTCGTACTTGTGACTTTGTGCGTACTGCGGCACGAAGTGAGTAGGCACAGCCACATGATTATGGGAAAGAGACTGGCTTTCATAGGTCTTTATGCACATTGAATGATGGGCAAGCTTTGCTTGAATATTTGCAATTTGCACAATGACGGCTGCACTCGGAAATCTTGAAGCCAGCTTCAGATTTCGCTCGTTGGCACGTCATTTCATTATGCCCATGCACAGTTGCATGGGCATAAACGAACTGAAGTTGCTGCACGAGTTGGCGAAGTGCCTGCTTCTGTTGTGGCGTGCGTGTGTCCTTGGGCGTTTTTCCGTCCTTGGCCACACCACCAATATAACAGATGCCAATGCTGTGGGCATTATGCCCCAGGCAATGGGCGCCAGCTATGTTCTCGGCACGCCCCTTGTGGACGCTGCCGTCCCGATAGATGACATAGTGATAACCGATGTCGGCAAACTTGCGTGCCAAGTGCCAACGACGAATGTCCTCCACCGTGAAGTCCTTGCCTTCGGGAGTGGCAGAGCAATGAATGATGATTTCAGTGATGCGTCGCATAGTTTAGGAGTTTAATAAGTTTAATGAGTTTAAGGCTGCGCTTGGGTGGGCTTTTGAGGTTGCGAGTTGAGCTTCTGCTCCTCGTCCTTGATAGCCTTGTCAAGCGTTTGCATAATCTTGCCTTCAAACTGCGTGACCTTGCGTCCATAATAGATGCTTACTCCGAAGATTGAGCCAGCATAGATGAGACATTGTGAGAAAATCCACAGGACAGAGTCCGAGATTTCGCCTTTGGGCGGTGTGATGAACCCTGCGACTGCAAGGGCATAGCCGCCTACGAGCATGGCGAGGGCGGACCAAAATTGAATGCTTACTTTGGGTTTAGTCATTGTTCGTTACATTTAGGTAAGTATTATCAAACGTTCAGCTTTGCCTGAACAGTTTTCATCTTGTTTTCCAAGTCGTCCACGCGCTCGCCAAGCGTCATGATCATGTTGTAGAGGTTTACCAAGTCTGTTGAAGTGGCGTCCAATGTCTTTTTGTCCTCCTTGCTCATGAGGCCGTCCTTTGTGGAACTGGCTAACGGAATGGCGTCCGTGTAAAGCGCATTGAACTTCATGCCAAACTGCGAGAGCACGTACTTGTTCGTGTTCACGTCCCATGCCATGCGGTCAGGGAACAGACAGCCCCAATCCTCGGCATAGCTTATCGTCTTGCGGTCGCTGCCCGTGAAGTAGATGGCACGCTGGAACACCTTGGCGTGGTTGAATATGATTTGTCGGCAGTAGTCGTTCTCGATGTTCTGAAAGAGCGTGATACTCATGTGCTTCTGGTACGTGAGGTGCGCCACCACAATTTCGGCATTGCCCGAAATTGAGGGATCGCGCAAGGCATTGAGCGCAGCTGTCTCTTCCAAGAAATTACCCAACTCCTTGACGCGCGTGTTCAAAGCCTTCTGCACATCGGTCACGGCACGTGTGGTGGTCAATCCCGGCACGCTTGCCGTAGCCATAGGCAATGTGACGCTGAACAGCTGTGTGCCTGCGGCATTGCTTGCCGCCAACACGCGCGAACTGCCTGTATAAGCGAGGGACGTGGCTATGGTGTCTGTGACAGCGGACACCGCCTTGTCGATGTTGCAGACGTGGTCATAATACTTGTTGAGCTGCTGCACCTGTGCAGCGGTCATCACGCCCGCACTCGAAGAGGTGGCGGCAGGGAGGGCAAAAGCATTGTTGATGCTTTTCAGTTCCCCCGTGACCATATTCAGGAGCGTGGCAGAAAATGCCACACTCACCTTGTTCACGTCCCCCAACTTGAAGTGCTGAATGACTTGCTTGGCTTCGCCCAACTTGGTTTTCCAAGTTTTCAGGGCTGCGATGTTTGTGTTGCAGTTGGAAATGGAATGCTTTGCCTCTGTCATGTCCTCGGTGCAACTTGTAAGGCTCTGCACCTGTGCAGCGGACATCACCCCGGCTTGTGCGGTGGTGGCGGCTTTGAGAATTATATTGTCTGCCTGTCGTTGCAGCACACCGCTTGCGGGGTTGCCCTGAATGACGGACAGACAGACCTTGTCTGTGCCGACAGTTCCGAGACTGATGCTCTGCAACAATGTGGAGAGTTTCAAAAGATTGGCTTTCCAAGCCGTGAGGGACTGCAAGTCCGTGTTTGTTGCGGCAGCAGAGAGCAAGTCTGCCAAGGCTTGCAATATCACGCCCAAGTTTTCGGGCGTGATGGCGGCTTCGGTGCTTAATGCCCGAAAAGCCGTGATTTGCTTGGTTATGTTTGTCGTGTTCATAAGCTAATGATTGTATCTGAGATACTTATCGTCCAAAGATTGGGCTACCACGCCCACAAATTCTTTTGCCATGTTGTCGGCAAGGAAGTCCCTTAGGTTCATGACGGAAGCATAATACTTACGCGAGAACCAAGGTTTCTTTTTGCGCTTGCGCTCCCTGCCGATGTCGCCATTGTTGCCTCGTGGGATTTCCTTACCCGTACCAAAGTTCTGCCAAAGTCCATACTCTAAAAAAGACTGACTTAGTCCGAGTTCCATGAACCGCCCGTCGGCACGGAGCGGTAACGACTTGGGCGAAGTGAGCAAGGCGCCTGTGTCAATCACATCGAGCAAGGTCATTTGCTCCTTCCATATTTTGAGCATGGTTTCATTGAAAGCCGTGACGAACTTTTCGCGTTCGGAAAAGGCACGTTGCTCGGCATCATTCGTTGTTCCACTCATCGGCATTGAATCTTAAATCCGTAAACGTGTCCACAGCAATTTGGAAGTAGGCACAGGCGCAGCCCGAAAAGAAATACTCGTTCATCTCGTTGAATGTGATACGTTCATCAAGGTAAATGCACGATTGTTCTAATCGTGTCCGTTCAAGAATGAGTTGGCTCATGAATTGGCGGAACAGCTCTCGGAGTTTTTCCATGCAGCTGAGCCTTGCCTCCATGTCATCAATGGCATGGCGCATGGCAAGAAAGATGGTTTTGACGCGCCTTGTGCGTGGGGTGTTGGCGAGTGCGATATAGCCTTGGCTCATGTCGCTCACGCAGACAAAAGCCGTGGTGCTTTGCATGGTTTGAAGTGCTTCTTCAAAGCCTTCCAAGCCCGACACGCGGGCAAAGGCAAAGCCTTGTGCGGTGGCAAGCTTGTTGCGAGCCGTGAGATCGCGGAAGAAGCTTGTGGCATTCCAATTGAGATTTGATTTCATAAGGTGACATGATTAGATATTTATTACTATCTTTGCGATGTGAGGGATGGGGCAACCTTAAGAGACCCGCTCTCATTCCAGCCAAGGCATTTGCTTTGGCTTTTTTATTTAAGTTGATTACGTAGTTCTTGTGCTTCCTGAGCCTTGGCATCAAGTTCCGTTAAGGCACGCCAGCAATCCATTTGCAGAATGGCTGCCTCCTTGGTGATGTCGCCTCCTGTGAGCGCACGGATTTGTGCGTTCATCGCCTGTCGGAGTTCCTCTCCGACCCCCAAATCAGCACTCCCCAAGAGATTGCTTTTCTCTTGGGGTATGTTGGTGAAGAAATGTGGGAACATACGGGTGAAGTTCGCTTTGACGGAAGCGAACCAATAGAATACAGAAAGCAGTTCTGCTTTCTCCAAATAAGCATTATCCGAAAGTTTCGGATAAAGCAAATGCGCCATCTCTGCAAGGCATTACATGCTTTGCGTGTGCAGGAAGCCTTGGTAATAGTTCTCGCAAGCGAGATAATCCTCAAAAGGGACGGCTTGCAAATCGGCAGCGACTGCCGATGCACCGCAAATGACAGAAATGCGCACAGGCTTGGGAGCGAAGTTCTCCAAGAATACGAGTTGTCGCGCAGCAAAAGTGACTTGCCAATCGGCAAGCACCACTTGGCGTTTGCTTTTTCTGTCCTTGACCAAACAGGAGTGTTTGTCTGCATGACAAAGCACAACAATTTCAGCCCATTTGCAAACACAAAGGGCTAACACCTCATTCATCGGCAAATCGCGTGCGACTTGTCGGAAGAAAAAAAGCAATTGCTGGTCGGACAATTCCGACCATGACTTGGGCAGAGAAATAGAAAATGCTTCCATACCGCGAAAGTATGGAAGCATTGTACTTATAGAAAAGACGAGTTAGTAAGCCTTGAATTTGAATTTATCTACATAGAAAGGCATTTCCTTATTGGCAAGTTCTTGCATTCTCGTAGCACGGAAGTCAGGGTGTTTGGCCATTGCATTCATGAGCCAAGTTTCAAAGATGAAACTTTCAACGAAAGGCACAGATCTTTCGTAGCCTGTAACCATATTCGCCCCAGTTCTTCTCTTGAAATACATGATGTCATCTTCGTTCGTGTTAAGTGTAAGACAACAGCCGAAATGAACGTTTACAGGGCGTTCCTTGAAAATACCCTCATATTGATCTGCAAAATCAATCAAAGAGAAAGGCTCCTTGTCTTTATCTTTTTTGTCCGCAGGAAAGGCAAAAGCCCCAGGGTCGCCATGAATGCACAGATATACAATGTTGTAATCAAAATAAGATTTGTTTCTTAGATGTTCGATGTAATACTCAAAATCCTTTTCGCAACATACATTGCGAAAAGTGTAACTATCAATTCCACTATGGGGAGCGGTATTGAGTAGAAATTCCAACAAAGGTTTCACGTAAGAATCTGATTTCAGATCGTGAACCGACTGAACCCATTCAGTTTCAAGGCAGAATATTTTGCTCATTGTTGTATTGTTTTGCTTGCAAAGATACAACATTAGAACCAATACCCACCTTTCCTTTTGTCATTCTTATATCCATGATTTTCAAAGAGCGCAGCGGTTTCCGACTGCTTCCACTCCTCAAAAATGCCATCGGGAGCATTGCGGAGGGAGTTCACGACCTCAATGCAAGATGGTATGGGGACTTCTCCTTCTTCCCGTAACATATACAGTTCAATTGCGAAGATGTGCCTCCAGGCACGCTTGTAGTGTGGCGCAGATGGGGTCTCGCCCCATTTGCCCAACAACTCTGCTTGGCGCAAAGCCGCCAAGAGTTCACAGGAGAAGAAATCATGTGCCAATCGTTCCTCGATGGCGATGAGTTTAGAATGCAATTCCTGGTAACGCTGCCAAGAGTGGTCGGTGCTGCCGAGTTTCCGAGGCAGATCCAACCACGGGTAAAGCGTCTGCACGAAGTATTGGCATGGGTCGCTTGTCGCCCATGCTTCCGTATTTGCCAACAAGGGAAGCAAGATAGAAAGCGTGTCGTCACGCATTTTCTCCAACGACAAGAGCAAGCGTTCCACGCGCTCCTTGCTGGCAGGGGCTATATTGGTGTTTGAAACAACACCAAAGCCATTGGGCGTAAGCACCAAATCCAACTGTGGAACGGCATGGAGCATGGCTTCTGCCGCCACCGCCATACGTGCGTAGTGCAACAACTTGTTGTTCGCATTATCTGAAACAGAGAGCAGTTCCGTAAGGACTGCCTCAGAGAGGAACGTGGTCGTGAGCCACGCTTCCGCCACCTCCAAGTACGGAGCAATTTTATCAAAGAGCAAGGTCTCGCCTTGCACCGACTTCAGCACATTCGGCACGAATTGCAGAAGCACATTGTTATCGGGTATCAACAGAGACATAGTAGTTTTGAGGTTTTAGGTTATGAGGTTATAAAGTTACTCTTCTGTGCTTACCTGCTTTGCGTCCTTATTTTCATCGAGTGTCGTAAGCTGGATAAACGGACAGTCGGGATAAGCCCCGTCCCACTTGTTGAACCTTATAATCAGTCGGTGCACATTAAACAAAAGGTCGTGATACGGCTTTTGCAGCGCCTGTGCAATCGTATAAAGTTCGCGCTTGTCGCTGCCCGAATTATTAGTTTGCGATTTGCCCGGCACAGAACCCACAAGGTTTGAGTGCACACGCATGGTAAAGCACATCATGTTCACCGCCTCGATGATGTCCGTAGCCCAATCGCCACCCTCCTTGTCCGTTTCAATCTTGTTGATCACCACATCATGCTGTTCCTCCCCATTGGGAGACACATAAAATTCCGAGAAAAGCACCTTGCCCGAGTTCTCCATGCCCGTGAGGAAATTGATGATGTTGTCCTTTTCCTCGTTCACTCGTTCCTGCTGCTTCACGCGGTCGGTAATGCCCTCCGCCTTGAAGATATTGCTCCAAAACGATTTGGCAATCTCAATGTGGTACTTGATAGGTGCAGAGTTTTTCAGTTTCGCTTCCTTTGCCACCCCAATGAGTTGCTTAATGTTGTACCACTTGCCCTTGAAGAGCGAGGCATAATAAGGAATGGGATAATACGTGCTGTCAGGTGTCGGCACACGGCTGACCACGGCAAACTTGCGTTTGCCCTTCTTCACCTGTGCTTGCAAGTCCGTCCACGGACTTTGCGGATTAAGCAGTGAAATCACCTCCACCTGTTCTGCCCGCACCGAGTTGCGCCAATTCGCGTACAACACCTGTGGTATCACGCCCTCCTTGTTTGCTGGCGCAAAGCGAACATAGCAAGCCTCCTTGCGCAGCACCCTCACCACCTTGTTGCCTTGTTCATTGAGAATAATCACGCTCACGGCAAAGCCGAAGTGTTTGAAATCTTGGCAAACACCGAGGAAATAACTCGCCATGTCGTTATCCAAGAAGAACTCCTCGACCTCGTCCACCACTTTCCGTTTGCACCATTCATCTGTCTGGTACACCAGCCCCGATCCATAGCACACCTCTGCATTGAACATTTGGCAAGTGCTCAGTGTTTCATCACTCTCAATCAAATTGATAATGTCATACGGCATTTGGTCGTCCGCTCCCCAAGGCATATAGCTCACCTTGTCGCTCACATGGCGCGGTGAAATCTCCTCCGCCTCCTTGAAAACTTCGCTGCTCTTAGTGGTGAACGCTGCCGCGGCACGATAGCCGGGCAGGTCGTTCACGCCTGTTATGTGTAAGTAACTGAAATCGGTCATAGTCTTGCGTTTTTAATGCAAAACTATGGGCGATGGAGTATTTAAGAAAAGACGAGGCTATTCAGCCATTGTTTGCACCTTGTCTTCTATAAATTGATACGTCAACATTCTTATATATTATGCGGCACAGAACAAAATGATGCAGGTATTGATTCTATCAAGCTTGAAGAATATACGGCAGTTTTAGAAAATAGAATCAGCTTGGATTCCATAGCTGGAATTTATAACGGAGTGTTACCACCTATTGTTGAAACAACACTTACATTAAATGCTGGTGGTACTTATTTGAGGGCACGGACATTCAAAGAAAAGCAGAATGAACAGGAAAGGTTAAAAGGTTCTTTCCAAGTGCTTGACGGCAACATATTGATGCTTGTGCATCCTGCGAGTGGGGACAATATATTCTATAAGGTGATGGAGGACAACAGTATTATTTTTATAGACTCGTTTGGCAACGAACCTAAAAAAGTGGTTAGGAAAAACTACATTCTAAAAAAGAGAAAAGGGTAAAACGTAAATAAACTGTGTTAAACTATAATTATTATAGCCTGACACAGTTTATTTCATACTCTATGTAAATTACAAATTGTAAGTTTTCAAATATTTTTTTGATACACTCTTAACAGAATCTCCTCAATTGGATAATTCACGTAAACCTTAATAGTTTCCTAACGATAATAATAAGTAATAGCAAGATTCCAACTATGTACAAAAACTTAATAAATCGTATTGTATTTGCTTTCTCCTCATCAATTTCAATACATTGGTAATTGTCTTTAATCTTATTGTATTCATCGTTGTCTATATCTTTAAATGATATGTCAGGATGTCCTTTGTTTCTATTATAACCTGTTTCATACGATACTAAATATTTTATGTTATTCAAACTGTCAGTACATTTCAGTAATACAGAAGTATCATTATAAGCATAACCCAAAAAATTCTTTATTCTAAAACTGCTTTGTTTGTATCTAAAACCAATACCCACTAACTCAAAGCCGTCTTCATCAAGTAAACAAAAGCTCTGAGGATAATCAAAATTGATTTTTGGTGTTAATCCATATGGCATATTTTTATTACAAAAACTACACTCTACTCCATAATAATACCCAGTTTTATCGTATCTAAGATACAATAAAACAAGTACAAGAAACAATACTCCAAACCCGCTAAATTTCATTACATTTTTCATAAAATAGTCCATTAAAAATTGTAGAGTTTAGGCTGGCAGCCGAAAACTGCCAGCCAATGGATAAATCTATCAAATTGTTTTTTGAAAAGAAAAGTAAAAAATGGCTCATGAATATCCGTGGACATACATTTTTTGTCCACGGATAATAGTTACCAACAGTTATCAAGCTACATGTCTAAATATTTTATATGCTTCAGAACCTTTGGCGTTTTCATAGGAATAAATTCCATTAAAACTAAAGGATGTTCCCTAATAATGTCATCTACTATATAAATGTCATTACTAAGTAAATTTGATATGTCAGTAAAGAATTTACAGATACTAAGATGGACAGATTCACTATTAACGAATCTTGCATCAATATCCATTTCTAATATTTTTTCATTATTTAAATACCACCTTAATAAGGGAAAATCTTTTAAAAAATAGTAATTATAGCATCACTATTTTTTTCTAAATTCATATCGTCTTTTATGTGAAACAATGTGTTATTAGATATGTGTTTGTAGATAGAGTCCCAAGCTCCATCCTGCAAATGAAATGATATTACATCTCGTATATAATCATCATCTACATAATATATTTTTTTTCTTATTTCTTCCCAATTCATAATAAATATGTATTAATTTTTTACATCTTAAAATTGTAAACTTGCTCATTAAGACGCTTTGTTTCAACGCCATAAAGTGTGGCAAGGTCACGGTCAAGCATAACTTGTTGTCCTCTAATGATTTTTATTAGAGGCTCTATATTGTCAACACCAACCAACTGGTCACGATTTGTGACCAGTTCGCCGTTATCTGTCTTTTCCGTTATGTCTGTCATATTTATATTCATTTTCAAAATCACAAATTGTGACCTTAAACGTATTGTTGTTATATTGCGTACAAAGGTAGTGCTTTTAGCCTTTAAGCCACTATTGCACAAACCCTTTCTTTGAAAAGAACGTTAAATCAATAGTATTATTGCGATGATTGTACTTCGATTAACATAAAGCACTAAAGCAGCCAATGGAGAACAAGAGCAAGGAAGCCGTGGAGACCAACAAGGACATCGAGCAGATGTTGCTTTCCATCCAAAAGGCTTTCGATGTGCTTGTTGAAAAGAGAACGGACTTACCTGTTCTTACCATTCGTGACGACACTCGTTCGCCAGCCTCATTACGCTGGAGGCAGGTGTGCCGATGGAGACCATCTGCAAGATACTCGGTCACAAGGATGTGAAGATGACGCAGCGGTATGCGAGAGTGACCCAAAAGAAAGCGCATCCTTCGTTTCACTTGTCACAACGTTGTTTTCTTTCATTTGCACGTCTCCTCGAAATAGTACTAAAAAAATAAAACAATATAATCAATAAAATTATTACATGGATAGATGTAAATAATACCAAATAGAACCACCACGTAAACGCTGCTCCACCAGCCCCTTTATAGATCATTAAGTAGTACAAAGGAAATGAATAACCAACAAACACAATGGCATTTATTGAACATTTTTTGTGACTAATAAAAATCCATTCTATTAGTAGCAATATTATGCATATTAAAGAAATAGCATATAGGATTATATTATCATTCATATTTTAAATTATTATCATTAGCATAAGAAAAAGTCATATTGTCTTTATTAGCCAAATTACGAATTTCCGCAGAAACACTTTGCATATATCCACTTGCAAATGCACTACCTCTACTATGAGATATAATCTGCAACTGTTCAGTTATGTATGTGCGCTGCTCGAACTTGTCATAGCCAATCTTGCTTACATAATCGTAGCCGTATGACTTGTAGCCATGAACCTTTTCAAACTGACCACCGAGATTGTAAGAGTAAGTAATCTTCTCCTCATCAGGATAAATCATCTCCAACAGACGGTTGTGGCTGTCGTAAGTCCATTGCGTCACATAGGTCGCTATCGCCTGGTTAGGCACAATCGGCGTGCGGCGGGTCTTGGTGACACTTCGCCCATCTTGCCATAGAAGTATTCAATGGCACCTGTTTCGTCCTCGCGGAGCATCAATCTACCGATACGGTTCTGAGAGGCGTTGCTATATGAATATAAATAGCACCTGTTTTTAGTGTATCTCAAAAAATCTAATTCAAAACATCTACTTAACCCCTTGTTCTTTTAAAAAATCAATAATTAGTGTTTTGTATTTATACTCATCTGTATAACAATCAGATTCATCTTCTTTTAATACATCCATTAAAAACATTGGTTTCCCTTTATCTCCGGGAACACTATTTTCTATTGGTATAGAATAATCATATCGGTAAAAAATAGGTAAGTTATAATTCGCTCCATTTTGCAATAGATAATAAGCTACTTTATAATTGTCTGTCATTACAGATTCACTCAACGCTGATTGACCAAATTCGTTTTGGTAATTTACATCAGCCCCATTCGACACTAAAAATCTAACCAAATCTAAATTCCCAGTTTTGGAAGCCGCCATTAAAGGCGTAAGTCGTGTACTATTCTCTTGCCTCCTTTTTCCTGTTTCAATATCATTTATATTAGCACCATACTCAATTAGTATTTTGGTAAAAATAATGTTGTAGTATTTAGAAGAACAAGCTTCAATAAGAGGTGATGTGCCATCAAATGTGTTATGTGTATTAACAGCTGCTCCTTTCTTTAGTAATGCCTTAAATGGTTTTAATTGTTGATTTATAATCGTTAACATTAAAAGAGTATTACCATATTTGGATTCTTGATAATTGATTATTTGCGGATTTTCAGAAATAATCTTATCAAAATTATCCATGTCCTCTTCTTGCACAGCTTTGGCTAATTCCCAAGCTGGTGTATTTTGAAAAAGGCGATAATCTATATTAGATAGTTCTGAACTATCTACAGATTTTTCCCTGCTATTATTTGAACAAGAAAATAGTAAACAGGAGAAGACTAATTGTATAATCATTGCTTTCATTACTACTCGATTTGTAAATAAACGGCGTTATGATTTACTACAAAAACTGTGCTAGCAAAGTTGTTTTTTTTATTATTACGTTTTACAGCCTCGTTTAATCTTTTAGTTTCCACTCCGTAAAGTTCAGCCAAGTCTCTGTCTATCATAATCTGCTTTCCACGAATAGACATTATTCGACTTTCTACAGGAGTGGTAACTACGACTTCATCATTTTGTAACTGGTCACAATTTGCGACCAGTTCTCCTTTATCTTGATGTTCTATATTATCTGCCATATTTCTATCTTTATTTTTGAGATCACAAATTGTGACCTTAAACGTATTGTTGTTATATTGCGTACAAAGGTAGTGCTTTTAGCCTTTAAGCCACTATTGCACAAACCCTTTCTTTGAAAAGAACGTAAAATCAATAGTATTATTGCGATGATTGTACTTTTAGTAATCGCTTCACTCGTTGTACGGTACTTACCCCTTTACCACTCAACTTTGCCACATACCTAATGGCTATGTCGTTAATCCTACCCATACCCCCTGTTTTAGGGTGCATGGGTAGTTTTTTACAAAAAAATCGTAAATTTACAGCGAGAAATAAAAACTTGAAGAACAAACAACATAAAAATGAAGCTATGAAGAAAATCTCGTTGATAGTGATGAGCTGCATAATAGCTTGCGGACTGCTCGCCAACCACGGCATCGTGAAGGGCGGAGAAATGTCGCCTAAGGTAGAGGACACGGTATCGATTGACAAGAAAATCTCTGATAGTCAATGGTTATCGAACAACTCCGACACGTTGGAAGTGGACACAGCTGGCGAAGACTCGGTGGTGAATGTGGTGGCCTACTTCTGCAAGGGTGACACCTGCGAATACTGGATATATGAGAATGAGTGGAAGGTGAACGGCAAGGACACGGTGAAGACGCTCGACGTATCCACCCAGGTGCGCCTCGTGGTAAACGATTCCACCAGCAAGGGATATAAGATGAGCTACACCTTCCTGGACGTAAAGGCCGATTCGGTGGGCGACAACTTCCGGGACAAGATGATGGCCATGATAGCGGAGCGCACCGCCAAGAGCGTGATAGGCACCACCATCAACTTTGAGACCGATGAATACGGTCGCATCACCAAGATTACCAATCTCTCGCAAATCAAGAAGCAGGCAAAGGCTCTCTTCAAGGCGAGTATGAAGGATATCGCCGCCATGCCCATCATGCAGGAAATGAAGAAGGCGATAGGTCTTGACTTCATGAAGATAGGCAACCAGGCTAACACCGACGAGGTGGTGGAGGGCTACCTAGAGGAGCTGAAACTGCTTTTCGCCTACCACGGAGGCCAATATGCCGTGGACGAGCATCACGAGCACGAGGATGCCACCAAGGATAGCTACGCCAACGACACTTATATCAATGCCAGCCTAGAGAAGAATGGCAACTACACAATCTCCTGCGAGGTGGTCAACGTGATACCAAAGGAGACCGTGAAGGAGGTGATGGGCGGACTGATGGGTGCCTTCTTCATGGAAGGACTGAAGGGCAAGAAGACCGAGGACGGCAAGGATCATGATGGCGACATCAAGGACTTGGACGACGAGTTTAAGAAGGAGATAGACAAGGCAGTTGACCAAGATGCCCAGATCTCGGAGTATCTCAGTGTGACCTGCTTCGAGGATGGCTGGCCTAGCAGCGTGTTGAAGCAAAATAAAACTGTGATGGTTGGCCGTGGCAAGCTGAAGCAGAAATTCATCGAGGCTTGCCGATTCGCACAGCGCGAGAAATGATGAACTATTTCGACCTGTACAGATTGAAAGTTTTCTAACTGAATTGCAAGCCACGACTTTTCAGTATTTCAATTTGTTCATCAAAAGTTTTGATGGTTTTGGTGTATGGAATCCGGGGCATAAACGTATATAAAAACGAAGTTCCGCCCTGGTTCGCTGTTCTAATGGGAAGCGTGGCGGAATCTGTCACTGCGAAAGTACAAAGTATTTTTGAATAATACAAATCTAAGAATTGATATTTCACATAAACACCTCCATGCCATTTATTTCAAACACGCACGCATCTCTCAGTTGTCGGATTTCATTGCTATCCAGCAGCTTCATTCTTCGCGTACCTTTGTAGAAGTCGTAGCGAAGCGAGATGCAGCGGTGCCAGCATTGGATTTCACCCGAGCGCGTCCAGAGTTTGATGTCTACTGGTTCGGGAGATTGGAGCATACGTTTGAGCGTGGTGATATGAATAGCGTGGGGCATTAGTCGAAAGTGTTGTTGTAAACCTGGTTGAAGATATTAAGCAAGCGAGGAACGGTGAAAGGCACCTGCTTGCGAAGCGGTTTCCACTTGAACTTCACATGATTGTTCGCGTTAGTGGCATCAGAAAGTTCACTTTCGATGTCAGTAATAAGAATGGAACTGCCCCTAGGGAGTTTAGGAGAGATGATGTCTTTGAAAAGGCTTATCAATATATCGAGATGTATTATTGATATGTTTTTGACAACATAAAATCAAAACCGCTCAATCAGCAGAAATATAGCATGATTGAGCGGTTGAAATATTATCTCCACAGAGGTTGATCTTGCCAATTATGTGGGAAGCCCATGGCAGCAATGTCCACATTAGGATGATCACTTAATAGGGCATGCAATCTTTGAGTGAAGTTATTATTCGGTCTAATAACATTCAACAGATATTGCAAATAGCACAACTGGGAATAGAGTTTGTCGTAATTTCCGATAGGAGGAGTAACCCAATTACCACGCAATGGGGTTGTCATGTTAGGCTTAATAGGATATTTTCTATTCCAAACACGCGAATGATGAGCCAAATAGTTCCTTAACACAACTGCACTTTTAATCCAACTTTCAAGCACCAAATGCTGAGGAAGATTAAACTCTCGTGCAATGCGTTTCTTAATGGGATTATCAGAGAAGTTACAGAACAATTTGGAAAGCGTTCCAAACGAAGTAACCTCTAATGTTTTCCATACAGGAGGAACGTCTGGTTCAGAATATTTAGCAGCATGTTCGATAATAAACTCCTCTCTTGTGCGACCAAGTTCCAATCTGACTTGCTCCATACACTTACGATGAATGTTTGCATCGCGGAATAAAGAAGTATTGGTAAACCAAAATGCGCCATATCGAAGAGATATATGATGAATCATCTTAGACCGCAATGCAATTTCTATTGCTTGTATGGCTGTAAAGATTAGTTCTCGTAAATCTCTATCAAATTCGTACAAATCGACCGCATTTTCAAAGTAGCTATTGGGCTTGAATATATGGCGAATTTTATCACTCTCCATAGGGTGAAAGTAATTGTCTAAGCGAAAATAACTCACCACTTTCAAGCATTCTATAGCTATAGACTCATCACGAATAATAAGCCCACGAGATTTTAATAATTTGAGAATCTCAGGATAGTCTAAAGGTTGTTTGGAATATCTCATACGTATAAAAAGCAAAAGTCCCACCCTGGTTCGCTGTTCTATGGGAAGCGTGGTGGGAACTGTTACTGCAAAAGTACGAAGTATTTTTGAGAAAAGCAAATTACAAATAAATAAAATCACATAAACACCTCCATGCCATTGATTTCAAACACGAACGCATCTCTCAGCTGTCGGATTTCGTTGCTATCCAACAGCTTCATTCTTCGCGTGCCTTTGTAGAATTCGTAGCGGAGAGAGATGCAGCGGTGCCAGCATTGGATTTCACCCGAGCGCGTCCATAGTTTGAGATCTACTGGTTCGGGCGATTGGAGCATACGTTTGAGGGTGGTGATGTGAATGGCTTGTGGCATTAGTCAAAACTATTGTTATAGATGGAGTTGAAGATATTGCGCTTGCGAGTGAAAGTTAGGACAGGCTGTTGGCGAACAGGTTTCCACTTGAACTTCACGGAACAGTTGGCGGTGGTGGCATCCGAAAGCTCGCTCTCAATGTCCGTAATGAGAATGGAAGTGCCCGACGGATAGTCGGGAGAGATGAGAAACAAGGTATGAGATTGCAGGGCATAAGTCACGTGCTTGGCTTGCAAGTATGAGAGAGCGGAAGTTTCGCTCTCATACTCAACCTCCGTGTTGTCATCGTAAGAGGAATTCTGCCCACAACAAATGGCGGTGCTGCGATCAAAGGAAAGTTTGCGCTTGGTCTGAGCGGTAAGATAGAGTGTATCGTAAACGTTGAAGGCGTTGTAATAGTAGAGCGTAAGTGTGGGTGGCTCGTCTGTAAAGAAGAACGTGAAAGTCCGTGCACCTCGATAAAGGGTGACGGACAACAACTTGCCCTCGGAGCCTTGGGGCAACTGGGCAAGTAGGTCATTTTCGTTCAGATCCTCGAAGCAAAGGTCAAATTGCTTGGAAGCGATGGGCAAAGCAGAGACGGAGAGCGAAAAGGGTTGGCTTTCCCCTTCGGGCTGAATGACAAACAACGTGGAGCATTGCCCTGTTTCATCGGGGAAAACAAAATACTGCAAATCAATCTGAAAGTCGTGCGGTACGAGACGCACAGCATGAGGCGTGAGAAAATGCGATTGCAAGAACTGCTTGCAGTCCGCATTCTGAATTTGCGGTTTGCAGTAAATTAAGGTAAACTCGCCCAAAGTGAAGTCATTTCTGTCCACTTGCATACGGAAACTACACGCGGCATGAACGAGCGATTTCTCCTCCATATAGCTTTCGATGATGGAACGGAGATCATAGATACTTGCCTGTCCACCAAAGGCATAAAGTGTGGTAGAGAAGATAGGATCTTCACTGCGGTTGATATAGATGGACAAGTACACGGAACAGCCTTGAAAGTCGGAGATGGTGAACACATCGGGAATGGAAGAAGTGAAGCTATACCCTTGGGGATTATAATTGTACTGCAAAAACGATCGGAAACTAAATAACCCTCGCAATATCGCACAAACCTCGGGTTACGGAAAAGACCGCCCTTTCGGGCGATCCTTTCTTTCAGCTTCAAGCCGTAGCATTGGCTCTCTTGCGTGTAGTGCGCTTGGCGGCAGGCTTTCTCGTGCGCTTGGGTGTGGTGGTAGGAGCGGCAGAGGCGGGCTGCATGGGAGCAGGGGCAGAACCCTCGGGGGCGGTGGCTGGCGCCTTGCTCCGTGCAATCTCGTGGCTGACGCGGCAGAGGCAATTATCGGAGATGTTCAGCCCCGTGCGCTTTTTCAGGAGGAAGGCATAGCGCATAGCCTTGTAAGGACTTTTGCAGTAAACGCGAGAAGTATTGTCACCGCTGATTGATACGACCCAGATGTGGGCTGTGGCTTCACTGATTTTACCACTGGTGATGAGAATAAGATTGAGAGCTTTCATTTTCTTGTAAGATTTTAAGTGTGTGAACGATGGGATTTATTGGAAGAGGTAAACTTCGATGTAAGAGATGTTGATCATGCTGTCAGCAGCAAGATTTTCAGCCATGGCGGTAGCTTCGGCATAGCTGTCAGCCTCGACTTCATATTCGGCATATTCGCCTTCTTCTCCATTAACCACCACCTGATAGATGTCGTGGGGGAAGGAAACTCTGCGCTTGCGATTGAAACCCATTGAAACGAACTCGGAATGTACAGCAGTGTGTGTCATGATAATTTATACTTTTGAAGATTTTTTACTTGAGAAGGGGCATCGGGGTGCTCCCTTGATTTTTACGTGCAATTAAGGGCATGAAGTCATTAGGCTTGGAGGACAAGGGATAGCGCAAAAAATTTTCATCCTTCACGGGCTTGGAAAAAATGAAACAACGCGCCATTTTTTCTGAAAAATTTTTGTGATAAGAGAAACGCGCCCTTGCCGCAAAGCCGCTTCATGCCAACTTTGCACAGGAAAAATAATGGGAGCACCTTGCTGCCCCTTGTAAAAAATGGACGATAGTATAAATATGACACACACTGCCCATTCCGAGTGCGTCAATGGTGTGGAAATCGTAGCAGAGGAGACGACCCCACGTCATCTGTCAGGTGGTGATGGAGAAACGAAGAAGGCATGCCGGATATGTTTGTCGGGGCAAGCTATGCCGGAGCTGCTGCCATCGCCAAAAATCTCTGCTGACAGCATGATGAACATCTCATCGAAATCAACCTCTTCAAATCCACATCGTCACACACTTAAAATCTAAGAAAATGAGAGAAAGCGACCATCTTATTCTCATTACCTGTGGTAAAATCTGAGCAAAAGCCACCCGCATCTGGCTCGTATCAATGAGCGGTGACAATGCTGCGAATACTGCAAAAGTCCAAGGCTATGCGCTCTGCCTTCCGACAAAGCGCATGGGGCTACCAAGAATATCTCCGATAATGCTTCTGCCGTGTCACGAGATTGCCGAAGCAAGGCGCTTGCCACCGCCCCACATCTAGCCACTGCTGCCATGTATAGCCCACCTCTCCCACTCCTCCACACCCAAGCGCACGAAAAAGCCGCCATGCGCACAGCAAGAGAGCCAATGCGCACGGCGGCTGAAAGAAAGGATTGCCCGAAAGGGAGGGCTTGAATAAATGAGTTTCTGGATTATCTTATGATTATACGGCAATTCTCATACTCTTTATTGGAATTTGCAACACGTACAATATACAATCCCGATGTCAATCTGCTTGTATCAATGCTTGCATTCTTTTGTCCATCATGGAGATTTTGTGAACAGACAACTTGTCCCGCAGCATTTACCACAGTAAGCGATGTTGGTGATTGAACAGAAGAAATGTCAACATTAACAATTTCGTTTCTTCGCGGCATGACAGGGCTTACCTTCATTCGAGTCGATATATCCCTTACCTTTTTTATAGAGGTACTTATTTTACCTTCCTCAAAGGCATAAATCCGTGTAACAAATTCTTCATTATGATCATAATTACTATTCTCTCTCCATAGATCTAAGCATATGTAAGATCGGCTAATATTCTTGATATAATTATTGAGAAGAAAAATTCTAATCGGTTGATCTTGTTCTTCCGTATTGTAAAATGTAGAAAGTTTCCATTTATCTCCGAAAGGAATTTCTGCGAGTATTTCCCCGTCTTCGTTTTGGATTTTAATACCAGTTAAGTAAGCAGCATAGTTATTGCCTTCAAGAGACAATGCAGATATATATTCGTATTTACTATCGCTATCAAAAAGATCTTGAGTTACATACAAGAAATGCTTTTTAGAATCAGTAAAGCACGAAAACGGAACAATACCATCATCAGCCACAATTGAGCAAATAGGATTAAGTTGAACGTCATACAAATTGAAGTGTTTAACTCCAGCATACTTTTCACTATCAGCTTTTTTCTCTGTAAGCGGATATGTGTACAATTGATCACTTGTATCAGAGGTAAATTTACCTGGCAAAATACCAACTTCATTATGACCCGAAAGGACTAATGGTAAGTCTTGTGCTTTAGTGCAAAGAGACAGAGACAAAAGCGCCATTGTTGTAAGAATATTTTTAATCATAATAGAATCCCTAAATCCGTGTCGGGCGCAACTTCTAATTGTTAATACTTTGAACGAAGCAAATGTACAACAATTAGTGCCCCCCCAATTTATACAAATATTAACAAGGGGAATCGTGTGTTAATATTAGCCAACCCTGAAACTCATAATGAAAAAATGTTGTGGAAACATTTTGCACCTAATATACAGGGTATAGAATCCCTTCTTGCATAGGATCAGTGTTGTTGTAAATGGTTTATCGCGTAAACGAGTTCGTGCTCTACCTGTTGTGGCTTTTATTTCTGCCTCTCATTCTTTATGGTTTAACTGTAGTCGGCTTATGTTTTGGTTAAAATAAACAGGCGCACGTGTCGGATGCACGTGCGCCTGTTATATAAGTATATTCCAGCGGAATGATGTCTGATTTTTTATTTAGCCTCGTTGATGGTGCAGATGCTGACGCGGTTCCAGTCGCTTTCGCTGAACATGTTGCCAACGCCCTGTCCTTCAGCCTTGATGCGGTTGGCGGCGATGTGGTATTTGTTGACCAAGATGGTCTTCACTGCTTCAGCGCGTGCGTTGGCGATTTTGGCGTTGACTTCAGCGCTGCCCTCTGGAGAAGCGTAACCTTTGATGCTCACCGTGGCGCTCTTGTGGTTTTTGAGGAATGTGGCGATGCGCTCGATGTTGGGGAGTTGCGAGGCGTCCACTGTGCTCTTGCCCTGACGGAAGGTGACGGTTTGCTCCATAGAGTTGGTTGACTTCGTGATGGTCTCAACCACAGGCTTCTGGTTGCGGGTATCGTTGAGCATCTGCTGCAGCGAGCGGATGTTGGCGTTTTGCTTGGCGATTTCGCGGTCTTTGCCTGATACCTGTGAGCGGAGGTCGTTGATTTTCGCGTTCAAGGCATCAATCTCGCCCTGGTTGTAGGCGCGGAGGAAGGTCATGTAGTGCTGGCCGTTGTTTTTGTTCTTGAAATGGTAGGTTGCGCCTGCGAGCAATTCGATGGCGCTCTTGTTGATGTTGCAAGAAGGACTGGTTTTCCCGTTGTCCATGTTGTAAACGATCGACGGCTTGAGCGACAGCGTCCAAATCTTCTTCTTGCCCAGGTTGAAGTTGAGGTTGAAGCCATATTTGGTGGTCATGTAGTTGAAACTTGAACCAGCAGAGGCATTATAATAATTGCGTCCCCATCCTGCGCCGACAACGGCTTCCACTTCGAAAAAGCGCGGTTTGCCCTGGTAGCCCCAGATGGCGTTGGAGACATTGAATTTGCCGAGAAGGCTGAGGTTTGAAGCGTCGAAGACAGTGGCGCTCTCGCTCACGTTGTTGGCTGCCATAAACTGTGCGCCGAGGGCGAAGACCGGCGTGATTTGCTTGGTGAGCTCAACGCCGTAGGTGGCACGCATGTTCTTGAAGAAGGCCGAGTGGGTGGTTGGGGTGATGCCGCCGGCAACAACGCCAGCCGACCAGTTGTCGTAAAAGCCCGAACCTTGAACGGTTTTTTGAGCGTTGGCCGTGAGCACCATTGCGCCCATAGCCATAAATGCGATAAACTTTTTCATAACAGTCTGTTATTTAGATGGTGATTTTTGTTTGTGCAGATTGTGAACGCGTGGGGGCTGCGTTAGCCCCGCTTTCTGTTCAACAGATATGCAAAAATAGTACTTTCTTTTTGCAAATGCAAGATACTTTCGGGAAAAAGAAAGTTTTCTCCCTGCCAAGCCGCGCTTGTGGAACGCCAGGACGCTGCGGGCAGACAGAAGGCGCGTCAGAACACCAGTAGGGCCATGAAAAAAGCCACGAAACCCACCAGAGGTATTCCGCTGGGTTCGTGGCTCGTTTTGATGTTGGGGGCATGACGGGGTGGGGAATCCCGGTTATGCCGTTGCTTATTTCAGAATCACCTTGCGCGTGGTGCCGTCGCTCATGCGCACAATGTTCACTCCCTTGACAGGGGCAGAGTGGCGTTGGCCATTTGGCGCATAGTAGGCCACAGGCGTTGCTTTCTCGGCGGCGGTGTTTTCAACCTGCTCGATGCCAGTGGTGACACTCTGGCTTGGGAAGACAAACATGCCGGGGAACCAATAGTGCTTCAGGCCCGTCATGGGATATTCGGCGAGGAATTTGCCGTTGGCGTCACATTCGTAGACCGTGTAGTCCGTGCTGCCCCAGCTTTTGAAGAGGCTCATGAAGAGGTTGTCTGTTGTGGGGTCAACGCGGAAGCTGCAACCATAGACAAACCATCCTGCGGCCGTTTTCGTGAGGTCAACGATTTCGGTGCACTCGTTCTTGTCGATGTCATACTTGTAGATGTGGTCGGGACCAGTCCAGCCAGAGGCATAACCCCAGTAGAGCACGTTGTTTTGTACGCTCGCACAGAAAGTTCCTGCCGTCCATGCGTAGTCAACGGCTGGCGTGTGCATGCCGTCGGCGAGCGTCACGCTTTCCGCTTTCATCGTTTCCGTGTTTAGGCGGCAGATGCTTGAAGCCGTGTTGGCCCAAAGCGAACCATCTTTGGCGCAGACGATGGATTTGAAGTCGCCTTTGAAAACGGTCTCCACCTGATCGGTCTCCGTGTTGATGACAACGAGGCCGTTTTTCTTGGTGACGGCGTAAACCTTGTCTCCCTTGAGAATCATGTTACCGCATTCGCCCTGCAATCCTTTGCCGTTGGCGTCGGTCACTTCCTTCGTGATTTCCTGCTTCTCGAGGTCGAGGATGTAGATACCATCGGAAGTGCTCACGTAAGCCTTTTCGGCAGATACGCCCACGAAACTGCGGCCCTGGAAATTGAGCTTGCTTTCGTCGATGTTTTCAATCTGCTTTTCAACGGCCAAGGTCTTGGCGTTGCAGATGGTGATCATGCCGCCGGAAACGGTAGCCCCTGGGTCTTTGGCAGTCTTGGAGATGATGTAGAACTTGTCGTTGAAGATGGCACCATAGCAAGCCGTGCCGCCCACGTTCTCCACCACGTTGTACGACCATTCGCCGTTGGGCGAGAGATAGTTGATGGATGAATTCTGGTGGCCATACCAGTCTTCGTTGACCACTAAGGCACCGTATGATTGGCCTGCGTTGGCCGCATCCTGTGCGAAACTTGCCACGAAGGCAACGAGGGTAAACAAGAAAAGCGTAATTCTTTTTCTCATAATAATTGTGTTTGAATGGTTGATATTTCGATATGATAAAATCTTGTGCATCAGTCCTCTGGCATCATTCCGCAGCCTCTGCGTGGAGGTCTTCTGCGCCACTGATTTCCGTTGAAGTCTCGCCGAGCCAGCCACACAACTGGTTTTGTGCACAATAGACGCGCACGAAATGGATGCGCGAGAGTTTCACGGGGCGGCGGTTGGCATCTACGGCCCAGTCGATGTTGAAGCTACAGCCGTTGGCATCATTGTTTGGATGGTTGTCGGCATAGCCGTAGCGTAGGGACGAGAGCACCCAATAGGGAGCTTCCTCCGTTCCTTGGTTCACGCCGTTGGGAGGAAGCAGGGTGCCTTTGAAGGTGAGGGGCGATGAGAGCCACTGGGGAAAATATTCCTGAGCATGAAACTGGTTGCGGGCGAGGACGCCGTTACGGCCTTGGTTGTCGGTCCAGGGAATGTCGGAAAGGGCGTTCGCCGTGTAGGTGATTTCGTAGCCATACACCACCTTGCCCACGCTGTCGACATCCGCACTTCCAGAAAGTTCATACCAAGGGTCGTCGGGCAAGCCGTTGCCGTTCACGTCCTCCGACACCATCACGATGCCCGGTTCGCTGTTGCCCTCAAAGGCGTTGCCGCGGATGAGAAAATCCGCTTCGCCGCTGACATTGACCACGGGGTGGTCGAAATGAAACGTGATATAGCCGCCGTAGCCTCCCAGACTCACCAGTCCGCCGCGGTCTCCGCCGATGGCTTCGGTGCATTTCCGCGCCATAGCCGCCGCGTCGTCGCCCGCCTCGTAGGTCGGCAGGACGTTGACGTGCTGTCCCGGCGCCGGCACATATTCGTCAACGGCCGCGATGAATTTGCTGCGTTGCGCAGCAGGTGTGTCGGGATTTTTGGGCAGATGAGGTTTGTGGTAAACAAACGCGGCGTGTCCTGGAATGTCGCCCGTGTTGACAGCCCAATCGTAAGAGCCGTCGGCCTTGAAATGCAGCAGGCGTCCGCTCGACACGTAGTTTTTGGCATCCATCAGATAGAAGTCGCGGTGTTCTGGATTGACGATAATCCCGTAGGGCATCTCGATTTGCTGCACTTCGGGAGCCGACGACAAACTGCGCGTCACCACCTCATGCGTCTTCACGTTGATGATGCCGTAAGAAATGGTGTTGCTTTGCGTCACCTTGCTGTATTGCACACCTATATAATAAAGAGAATCGCCCACGATGCAGAGGTTGCTCACCGGCACGTCAATCATGCCCGCCTTCTTCATCACGCCCTCGGCGTCCTTCGCCAGCCAATAGAGGCGGGCTGGGGCGTTTTTGTAGTTGCCGCGCGAAACCGTCCACAGTTGCCCGTAGCGGTCGGCACGCAGGAGCGAGAGGTTGATGTCGACATCAATTTTGCGCACCTCCTTAAAAGTATTCAGGTCAATTTCGCTCACGGTGCGGTCGTAGTTGGGCGTGCGGTAGCCCCCGCTGTTTGCCACGTAGAGCTTGTGGCCTAACACGGTGAGCTCTTCAGGCTGATAGCCCACCGTCACCTTGTCGACAATCTGCATCGAGAGCGTGTCAATCTTGTAAACCGCTCCCACTTCGGCATCGGGGCGTATCGCCACAGGAGCCACGTAGGCGCTCACATAAGCGTAAGGGCCGCTAAAGCAAACGCTGCGGCAGTTGGGAATGCTGATTTGTGCCTGTTTCTTGCAGGTGTAGGCATTGAGCACCTCCACTTTGTTGGAGCAGTTGACAACCATCCACAATTTGCTGCCGTAGACTTTGACATCGTTGCCGACATCGCCCAGTTCCTTCACCTCGTTGGGGTTGGAAGCGGCGTAAACATTGCGGTGGTAGACCGGCGAGCCGGTTTCAGAAGCGAGGTCAAGAAAATCGAGCGTCGCCTTGTTGCTGCCCATGTTGCCCTCGTTGAGCACGTAAAGGCCTGAGATGTTGCCGTTTTCGGTTTTTCCGCCCGTGATTTCTGTTTCAGATTCAAAAATCAGTTCGTCGTTTCGGCAGGCTGTCAGTGTCAGTAGGGCCAAAGCCAGGAGGAATATTCTTTTTGTCATATATGGGATGTTCTAAGTGATGGTGGATGAGAAAGGGGAGAGAGTCCTATCTTATAAGGGATGTTCTATAAATTAACTTGTTAACAATTAGAGATTTACTTTGATAT
>OHAU01001612.1_pt1 | contig 25201 bp, 20 predicted proteins | sample 1577181 | NCBI WGS metagenome assembly OHAU01 (sample SAMEA3541472, study PRJEB24748) | human gut metagenome | biome: human gut; feature: human-associated habitat; material: faeces | place: China | collected 2012 | reverse complement strand
CTGCGCGCATAATTTGAGCGCCGGCGGCGCACAAATTCCACACTTGCAGCCTGAGAAGTATTTTCCCCGCCGCGCATGTCGCCGGAGAAAATGATTGGACTTTCTTTCGCCGCTGCGGCGGCGAAACTCTGCGAGACTTTTTTGATATCGGAAAATCCCGGAGCAGTCGCTCCGGGATCTTTCTATGCATCGGTTACGGGTAGGCGTGCGTGCGCAGATACGTCAGCCATGCCTTCATGCCCTCGGCGTTGAGGTGCATGCCGTCGCCGTCCTGATAGCTCTGCGGCAGGAAGCCGTCATCGGCGACCAGACCGCTTGCCATGTCAAGATACTTCGCGCCGGTGCTCTCCGCTGCGGCGGCGATCCAGCCGTTGACCTTCTGGATGAGCTCGTTGGTGATGTCCTCATACTGATAATTGGACGCGATCGGCGTCAGCGAGCAGCAGATGATCTTCGTGCTCGGGCTCTTGGCCTTGACGGCGTTGATGAGCGTGGCGTAGACCGATTTGATCTGCTCCTCGCTTGTCATGGAGATGTTGTCCGCGCTCGGACAGATGACGAGATATGCGGGCTTGTTGACCTCACAGATCTCGTCTGCGGGCACGTTGTTGCCGGTCACGGGGGATTTGTATTTCGCCGTGTCGAGGGACGAAGCGGGCAGAGAACCGGTCTCCGGCACCCAGACCTGCTTTTTGGCGTCCGCGCCGGTGAGCATCGACTCCGCCTGGAGCACCTTCAGCGATTTGTCACCCAGAAAATAGATCTGGTCGACGTAGGTGCTGCCCTTGTCCTCCGTCTGCGCGAGCGCGGCGGACGACTGGATCGGCGTGATCGGATTGACCTGCGGCGTCGGTGTCGGCGTGACAGCGGCGGCGGGGTCGTCCTTCGGCTTGGAGGTGTGCGTGTTGCCGACGGCGTTGGTGAACACCAGCACGACGGCTACCAGCGCCAGACACAGCAGGATCGCGCCCGACCAGAAGGTGTAGAGCATGTTTTTGTTCGTGTTTTTCATTGGGATCCCTCGCTTCCGGATAGACAAAAGAAGCCCGGGAAAGGGCTTCTTTTGCAGTTTCAGTTACGCTTCCTGTTCTTTCTTTGCTTCCTCGATGACCTTCTGCTGGACGTTGCCGGGCGCTTCCTCGTAGCGAACGAACTTGCACGAGAAGGAGCCGCGTCCCTGCGTCATGGAGCGCAGATCGATCGTGTAGGAGCCCATCTCTGCCATCGGGACTTCCGCCTCGACGGTCTGCATGCCGTCCTCCGCCGTCATGCCGAGCACGGTGCCGCGGCGCTTGGAGGAGATGTCGGACATGATGTCGCCGAGGTTGGCGTCCGGGATGGTGACCTTCAGCAGGCCGATCGGCTCAAGGATGGTCGGCTTCGCCTTCGGGATGCCGTCCTGATAGGCGAGACGGGCAGCCGTCTGGAACGCCATATCGTTGGAGTCGACCGGGTGGTAGGAGCCGTCGTACAGCACGGCCTTCAGGCCGACGAGCGGGTAACCGGCGAGCACGCCCTTCTGCACGGCGTTGCGCAGACCCTTTTCAACGGACGGGAAGAAGTTTTTCGGCACGCTGCCGCCGAAGACCTCTTCGGCGAAGATCATGTCGTCGGACTCATCCTGCGGCTCGAAGCGGATCCAGACGTCACCGAACTGGCCGCTGCCGCCGGACTGCTTTTTGTGGCGGCCGTGTGCTTCGACCTTGGCCTTGATCTTTTCGCGGTAAGCGACGCGCGCCGGCTTGAGCTCGGTCTCGACGCCGAAGCGGCTCTTGAGCTTGGCGCACAGCACGTCGACCTGAATGTCGCCCGCGCCGGAGATGACCATCTGGTGGGTCTCGGCGTTGTTGACGAGCGTGAAGGAGATGTCCTCCTCGTTCAGGCGGGCGAGGCCGGACGCGACCTTATCGTCCTGTCCCTTGGTCTTGGGGCTGATGGCCATGGAGTAGCAGGGCTCAGCCAGCTTGATGGCGGGCAGCTCGACCTCGTTTTTCGGGTCGCAGACGGTGTCGCCGGTCTTCCACTCCATCTTGCCGATGGCCACGATGTCTCCGCAGCAGGCTTCCTTGACCTCGGTGCTCTTCTTGCCGCACATGGTGTACATACGGCCGAGCTTGTCGGTGCTGCTCGTGCGCATATTGCGCAGAGACAGATCGGACACGACCTTGCCGGACAGCACCTTGATGAAGGAGTACTTGCCGAACTGGTCGGAAATGGTCTTGAACACGAACGCGCACACAGGACCGTTCGGATCGACAGCGAGCTTGCCGCCGTCTGCCGTGGCGACCTCACCGATGTCGGCCGGGCTGGGCACGTAATCGACGATCGCCCGCAGCACGCTCTCGGTGCCGATGCCGCTGCCGGCGGCGCCGCAGAGCACGGGGAACACGGTGCGGTCCTTCAGACCCAGACGAAGACCCTTGACGGTGTCCTCCTCGGAGAGCATCATGTCCTCGAAATACTTCTCCATGAGCGCCTCGTCGGCGCCGGCGGCAGCCTCAAAGAGCGTCTCGCGCAGCGACTCGACCATGTCGGCGTCGGCGGCGGGAACGGCGATCTTCTCGGTCTTGTTGCCCTTGGTCTGGTAGGCAACGTTGTGCACGAGGTCGATGACGCCCGTGCCGTCGCTCATCGGCGCGGTGACCGCGCAGACGGCGCTGCCGTACTTGTCCTGCAGGGCGGAGAGGACACCGGCGAAATCGCCGTGATCCTCGTCGGTCTTGGAAATGTAGAACAGGCAGGGGATGTTCTCGCTCTTGAGGTATTTCCAGCAGCGCTCCGCGCCGACGGCGATGCCGTCCTTCGCGGTGCAGAAGATCATGCCGGCCTCAGCCGCGCGCATGGCGCAGCGAGCGTCACCCGCAAAGTCGAAAAAGCCCGGGCAATCGAGGATGTTGATCTTGCAGCCGCCGAAATTGACCGGCGCGATGCTGGTCGAGATCGTGATTTTGCGCTTGATCTCCTCGGGATCATAGTCACAGACGGTGTTGCCGTCGGCAGTTTTGCCCTGACGGTCGATCGCGCCGGTCAGGTACAGCATGCTCTCGGCGAGCGTGGTCTTGCCGCTGCCGCCATGTCCGAGCAGGCACACGTTACGGATGTTCTTGGTTTCGTAGCTCATGTAGTGTACTCTCCTTCTATATTAACTATCGGAAATTCCAACTCCGGAAGCCATGTGCTGTATTTAACACATGACTATAAAAGTATACACGATTTCGAAACTCTTGGCAATCATAAATATGAAAACTCAGCGTTTCATGCCGAAATTCAGCAATATGACAGGAACGAGCCACAGGCCCATATACACGAAGAGGTTGCCGACGGTGGCGGAATCGAACGCGCCGATGGCGCACAGGGCAAACATCAGTATGACGCCGACGACCGTGCACAGCAGAGCGAGGATGACGCAGATGCGCACCGCCTGAAAGAGCTGTCGGCCGGTTCCGGCGACGCCGACGAGCGGACCGAGGCCGTCGCGCGCCACAATGCCCGCGGTCTGCGTGTAGTCCGAGGGCTCGGCGGCCGACATGGCGTAGCGCTTGGAGTACGCCGGGAAGTCAAAGCCGTCGGTGGACATCTTGAACTTCTGGCTGAGCATCAGCGGCGTGATGTTGAAGTCACGCACGGCGAAGATCGGCGCGATGCGCGTGCGCAGCAGGCCGAAGAGCGCGTTCTGCACCGACTGCACCGGCACGTACTTGATCTTGAAGCTTGCGACGAACAGCCCGTTGATGGACGCGAACACGGCGTTTTTGACGTTGAGCTGCTGCGGCAGATGCACGCCCTTGAGATTCATGAAGGCACTGCTGCCGACGAGCACCTCTTCGCCGTTGACAAGCGCCGTCAGGCCGCCGCTCTCGTTGCAGGTGAACGAGTCGACCGGCATGAGCGCACAGTTGTTGCGCTGCATGAGATCGGTGAACACGGAGGCGAGGCAGCTGCCGGAGGCGACGATCACGCTGCCGGTGTAGGAGATGACCTTGTCCGGGAACGCACCGTCGAGAATGCGGATGTCCTCGATCGAGATGTTGCGCGCGGTAAACAGATCCTTATCCGTCACGATCAGGTGCTTGCTGCGGCCGATATCGCTCGCACCGTTCCAGCCGGCGATGGCGCTGCCGGTCTGGGCGAGCTTGCGCGCGGCCGTCCGGAACGGGACGGCGAACGCGACCAGCGCCGCAAACGGCGCACACGGCGCGGTGACGGCGGCGAACACGTGCAGGATGTTGGCGTAGTTGCCGCTGAGGATCGTGGCAAGCAGGCCGAGGATCACGGACGCGGCGATGAGATACGGCGCGAGACCGGCATAGATCGTGTCGGCCGGGCCGGCCTCCTCGCTGCGGTGGATGAAGCCCGCCGTGTCGCGCTTGGACTTGAGCACGGTGATGCTGTCCTTGACGACCTCGCTGTCCGCGCTGACGGTGTAGGGGTCTTTGTCGACGGCGAGCGTGCGGAACGTGTACTTAAAGCCGCGGCAGGTGTTCAGCGCGCTCCACAGGCAGCAGGCGACGGAAAACGCGGACACGGCGCAAAACGGCAGACCCACGGCATCCGAACCGGTGACGGCCAGCACGACCGCATCCAGCGCGGAAAAGACACAGTTGAGAAACACGAGCGATTCCAGTCCCGGCGTGCGGCGCACGAGGTTGAAAAAGCCGTTGGTGATCACGTCCAGCCCGATGAGCATCACGGTCAGCTGCATCATCAGACACACGAGCGCGGCGACGGTCGGGCTGCTTTTGAGCACACCGAACACCGGCAGACCGAGCGAGATGTAGATCAGCGGGATGCACACGAGCATGGCCGCGCGGCAGCGAAAGCGCAGGGATTTGACCTGACCGCCGTAATACTTTGCGGCGTCCTCCGCACTCGGTTCCGGGCCGAGCGCCTCCTCGGCGTCAGCCGAGGCATGCACGGCGTTGTTGTGCGCGCGCACGCGGTAGGCCACGGCGGCCAGCCGCGCCATGAGCGGGTTGAGCACCGAGTCCTGAAAGCTGCGGCGGGCGGGCGCATCGTCCTCGTTGCGCGTGTAGCTTCCCGCGCGGGCGTAGGCAGCGTCGTCACCCTCCGTGCCGTCCTCGGTGATGGCCTGGAACACGCGCGTCGGCTCTTCCGGCTCGGGGTCATACAGCCCCTCCGGCACATCCGGCGGGGCGGAGACAGGGATGGATGCATCCTCATCCGGCAGGTCGTCCTCGGGCTCGACCGGCTCATCCGGCACGACCTCCGAGAGCTTGGAGGCGAAGCTCTTGAGCCCTGAGAGCCCTTTTTGTGCCAGACGCTTGGCGCCGGCCTTCGTTTCGTTCCACTTTTCGATCTCGGCTGCGGTCGCATGGTCGCGCTGACGCTTCGGCTGATAGCGCTTGACGTCGTGATCCTCATGCACGGGCGCGGTTTGTGCCTGCGTGCTTTCGGCATCGTCCAGCGCACTGTCGAGCTCGGCGGACATGAGAATGTCCTCGGTCTCGGCGTCGGCCGCTTCCGCTTCCTCGATCATCTCCGCTGTGACGGGGCGGCTGCGGTAAGCCGGGCGCGGACGCGGCACCGGCTTTTCCGTCTGAAAATCTTTATATTCGTCCAGAATGGATTCCAGGGAGAATTCCTCCGCATTCAGATCAAAAGAAATGTCCTCTGGCGAGCGATCAAATTCGTCCATATGGTCAACTCCTTTTTATAATGAGGGGCGCGGACGTTCAGCTGCGCTGGCGCAGCGCCTCATAGAGCAGCACCGCTGCGGCAGCGGATGCATTGAGCGAGGAGATCTGTCCGTGCAGCGGGATGCTGACGAGAAAATCACACTTTTCGCGCACCAGCCGGCTGATGCCGCTGCCCTCCGAGCCGATGACGATGCAGGCGGGGCCTGTCAGATCTGTCTTCCACAGCTCGTTCGAGCCCTCGGCGGCCGTGCCGTAGATCCAGAGACCGTTTTTCTTGAGCGTCTCGATCGCGGCGACCAGATTCGGCACCCGCGCGATGGCCATGTGCTCAAGCGCACCCGCGGACGCCTTGTCCACGACGGCGGTCAGTCCCGCGCTGCGGCGCTTCGGGATGATGACGCCGTGCGCGCCGACGCACTCGGCCGTGCGGATGATCGCGCCGAGGTTGTGCGGGTCGGAGATCTCGTCGCACAGCACGAGAAACGGCGCCTCGCCGCGCTCGGCGGCGACGGCGAGCATGTCCTCGATCGTGCTGTACTCCTTGACGGCGCACAGCGCGATCACACCCTGATGTGCGTGCGTCTGGCTCATGGCGTCGAGCTTGCGGCGGTCGGCCTCCGTGACGACGATGCCGGCGCTGCGTGCCTTCGAGGCGATGTGCCCGAGTGTCTTGTCCACGTCGCCCTTGGCGATGAAGATCTTGTCGATCGTGCGGCCCGCGCGCAGGGCCTCGATGACCGCGTTGCGGCCTTCGATCAGATCATTGCGCGCTTCTGTTTCAAATTCTTGCATTTGTTCCATGTGATAACCATACCTTGCGACATAATAATACAGATATCATCATACCACACGCTGCGCCATTTAGAAAGCACAAATTACGATTCTGGATATTTTTTTATGGACTTTGCGCCTGGAAGAAGGTATCATGGTCATACGTTGTTTTTACGGAGGAACCCCATGAGAAAACTGATGAACAAAATCGACCGGTTTTGCTATACGCATCCGCGCTTCGGCATTCCGAACCTGATGCTGATCATCGTCATCGGCAACGCAGCCGTCTGGCTGCTGGCGCAGATGGACACGACCGGACAGATCGTGTCGCTTCTGAGCGGCTCGGCGCAGGGCATCCTGCACGGGCAGGTCTGGCGGCTGATCACCTATGTGTTCGTGCCGACGGAGTCACGGCCCATCTGGCTGCTGCTGATGCTGTACTTCTACTACTGGATCGGCTCGTGCCTTGAGCGCGAGTGGGGCAACGGCAAATTCACGATCTACTACGTGAGCGGTATGCTGCTCACGGCGATCTACGGTGTGGTGCTCTCGGCCATCCTCGGGCGCGATGTGGTCGTCTCGACCACGTACCTGAACCTGTCCATGTTCTTTGCCTTTGCCACGCTGTATCCGGATGTGCAGGTGCTGCTGTTTTTCATCATCCCGATCAAGGTGAAGTATCTGGCGTATCTGGACGCGGCGCTGTTCGTGTTCGGCGTGATCACGATGTCCTTCCCGCTGAACCTGCTGCCGGTGGTGGCGGTGCTCAACTATCTGGTCTACTGCGGCGACTGGCTGTTTGACTTCTTCCGCCCGTCGCACGTGCGCCAGCGGCAGAAAACGGTCAACTTCAAGCGCGAGGCGCGGCGCATTCAGCGCGAGCAGGCGAACAAGCCCTATCACTACAAGTGCGCCGTCTGCGGCCGCACGGACGCGGATCACCCGGAGCTGGAGTTTCGGTATTGCTCCCGCTGCGTGGGCTACCACTGCTTCTGTCAGGACCACATCAATAACCACATCCATTTCACGGAGTGAGTACCATGCAGACTTTGCAGCAGAAAAGAGAATACACCGTCGCGGTGCTCGACCCGGCGGGGAATGTCACGGCTATCGTCTGCTCGGACGTGCCGGCTGCCGAGCGTGCGCGCATCGCGGCGCAGATCCTGCGTCTGCCGGAGCTGGGCATTGAGCAGGTCGCGTTTCTGACCGCGCCGCGCAGCGGCGGAGAGATCCGGCTGGAGATGATGGGCGGTGAGTTTTGCGGCAACGCCCTGCGCTGCGCGGGCTTTTATCAGGCGCTGCGCAACGGCGAGCAGGGGAAAAGCTGCGTCCTTGCCGAGATCAGCGGGGCGGACGGCGTCCAGCCAGTCATGGCGGATACGGCGGAGGGCACGGCGTCCACGGTGATGCCGCTGCCGCTGTCCGTGCAGCCGGCCGGCTGGGCGGACGTGCAGGCGGCGCGCGTGACCTTTGCCGGCATCACGCACTTTGTCATCGACTGTGCGCAGCCGGATGAGACGCTCGTGCAGCGCGCCATCGCCGCCGCGCCCGAGGCCAGCGCCGTCGGGGCGATCTTTCTCGACCGCGCGCACGGCAGCATAAAGCCGGTCGTGTTCGTGCGCGAGACTGCGTCCTGCGTCGCGGAAAACAGCTGCGCCTCCGGCAGCGTCGCCGCGGCCGTCGTGCTCACGGCGGATTTTGCCGACGGCATCACGGAGATCGGCATCGGCCAGCCGGGCGGCACGCTCGAGGTCGGCGTGCAGCGCACGGACGGCGCGGTGACGGGATTGTCGATCGGCGGCGCGGTGCGCCTGACGCAGACGCTGACCGTCACGCTGCCGGGAGCGGCGGCAGCGCCGTGTTAATTCGTAAACTATGCTTGCATATTGGCGCATAATCATGTAGCATATTCTAAGATATTGAACAGGGCGCTGTGCAAAACACACCCGAAACTGCCATATTCGGAGAGGAGAATGTGTGATGAAATGTCCCCGCTGCGGTCATGAAATGACGCTGGATACCCATCGGAAATACGCACTGAACATGTGCTATGAGTGCGGCTATATCGAAGGCCGCCTGATCGACCCCGAAAAGAAGGGTGAGACGAACTTCGAGCGCCTGAAAAAGCTCAACTTCAACGAAATGGTCGCGTTCCTGACCAAGGGCCTGAAGCTGGATGAAGCCAAGCTGGCCGACTGGCTGGACGACGAGGTCAAGTGACCCGCACCACCGTATTTTGCACGCCGCGCCCGATACCGGGTGCGGCGTGCGGCTGTCAAAAAAGCATTGCTTTTTTGACAAAGGGGTTTGCGGCCTGACTGCAGCGCACGCGCTGTCCGCCGGAGGCGGACGGCGCGCACGTTTGCAGGCCGAGAAGTATTTTCTTCGCCGCACATGTCGCCGAAGAAAATGATCGGACTTTCTTTCGCCGCTGCGGCGGCGAAACTCTACGAGGTTCTTTGATAAGCTGAAACCGCCGCTCCGGTCGGAGCGGCGGTTTGCCGTATTTCTGTTCGGTTAATTGGCGTGCGGCTGCACCGCGCGGCGCACGAGCGGCAGCAGCGACGGCAGCAGCAGCGAAAACACGACCGCCTTCGCCGCGCAGATGCCCAGACGCAGCGGCAGCGTGCCGAAGACGAACACGGGCGAATAATACCCGTAGATGAGGCTGTCAATATACAGCGAGGCGGTGTTGAGCGCCGTGATGCCCAACTCCCCCAGCACGACCAGCAGCACGAGCTGGCGCTTGGTGCAGGCGTACCCGTGCCGCGCGGACACCGCGCCCACGCACAGGCCGAGCAGCACATACGGTGCGATCCACAGCGCGGTCGTGGCGGTCACGCCATAGGACAGCAGCTGATACAGCAGCGTACCGATGCCGCCGATGACCATTCCGTCGACCGGGCCGAGCATCAGCGCGCCGAGAAACACCGGCATCGCCTCGATGGTGATCTTGAGGTTTCCGGTCTTGATGGCAGCCGCGGCCAGAACCGTGACCATGGCGGCAAACATCGCGTCCGCCGCGAGGCGGCGGGCAGTCCATTTCGTATGCAATTTTAAGACTCCTTTCGTGACAGTTGCCACGACGGGGTCTCCCCTGGTGGCAGCGGAAGCGGCAGCAGCACCGTGGGGCGTACCCCTTCGTCGTCGGACAACTTCCCATCCCGACGCACTTAACGCGCTGTTCCTACTCTGTCCAATACATACTCTGCAAAGATTGCGTGTGTATCATAGCACACGCGGCGCGGCTTTGCAACCGGAAAAAGGACGCCCGGCGGGCGTCCTTTTTCTGCGCTTACTTTTTCTCGCGGGTCAGACGGCGCGTGAGCTCCTCAACGAGTCCGTCGATCAGCTCCTGATGGTTGGCCAGGTTCAGCTCGGCCTCGCGCACGATCGTGTAGCCGAACACGTCGTCATCCATCTCCTTCGCGTAAGAGAGCAGCTCCGCCTGCATGCAGCGGATGGCCGCCACGCTCAGATGCACGGCTGCGAGCGCACTGCACGCGGTCAGATCGTCGCCCTTGTCGACGACCTCCTTCATCAGCTCGATGCAGCGGCACATGATGTACACGACCTCGTTCGGGATGTCGCTCGCAACACGCAGCGCGATGTCAAGATCGTTGCGCGTGGCGGCGGGGTCGTTCCTGCGCTTGTCATACGGCTCGCGCGAGCGCAGCTCCTCGTCGATCTGAAAGACCATGTAGTCCGTCATCTGGCGCAGCTCCTCGGCCGTCTGCCTGAGCGCCTCGTCGTCCGAGCGCAGCGCCTGCACGGCCAGCGAGCCCATCGCCGCCGCCAGCGCCGCCACGACCGCGCCCACGCTGCCGGCCTGCGGCTGCGCATCGGGGTCCGCCACCGCGGCGACATAGTCGCTGACCGGCAGGACGCCGAACTTCGGCTTGGGCTTCTTGTCGCTCATGTCGACCACGTGGTCGCCGCTCGCCGTGTGGATCATGATCTTTTTCTTTTCTTCTGCCATCGTATCCTCCGTTTCCCCGCGCGCATAGCCGCGCGCAGATATACACATTATTATAATAGGAATATAGCACGCGGAGTGCACATTGTCAAGATTCCGACGGCCGCCGCCCGCCCGAACGGGCATATTCTGCACAAAAAACCACTCCAAATTTCGTCGAAATTTGTAACGAAAACGGACACTTCCGGCATTTATCTTTGCCGTGCTTTCTGATATAGTGAAGGGTAAGCGCAATCATATCAACAATACAAAGGGAGTGTGAAGCGATTTGGGGATCAACAACGTGATCTCTCTGCTTGGCGGCGTAGCTCTGTTCCTGTTCGGCATGACGCTCATGGGCGACGGGCTGAAAAAGGTGGCCGGCAACAAGCTGGAGATCATCCTCTATAGACTCACAAGTACCCCGCTCAAGGGCGTTTTGCTCGGCACCGGCGTTACCGCCGTGATCCAGTCATCCTCGGCCACGTCCGTCATGGTCGTCGGCTTTGTCAACTCCGGCATGATGCAGGTGCGTCAGGCCATCGGTATCGTGCTCGGCTCGATCCTCGGCACGAGCATCACGGGCTGGATCCTCTGCCTGTCGGACATCAGCGGCTCCGGCTGGGTGTCGCTGCTGAGCACCGCAACGCTCACCGGCATCGTCGCCGTGATCGGCATCGTCCTGCGCATGTTCTGCAAGGATCAGGTCAAGCGCCACATCGGCGACATCCTGCTCGGCTTCGCCGTGCTGATGTACGGCATGTCCGCAATGAGCGGTGCCGTCGCCCCGCTCAAGGACAGCGCGGCGTTCATCAACCTGCTCACCCGCTTCTCCAACCCCCTGCTCGGCGTGCTCGTCGGCACGGTGTTCACCTGCATTTTGCAGAGCGCCTCCGCTGCCGTCGGCATTTTGCAGGCGCTGGCCATCACGGGCACGATCACGTTCTCGGTCGCCTTCCCCATCACGCTCGGCATCGCCATCGGCGCGGCCGTGCCGGTGCTGCTGTCCTCGCTCGGCGCGAGCGTCAAGGGCAAGCGCACCGCCTACGTCTACCTGCTCATTGACGTCATCGGCGCGCTCGTCTGGGGCGTCGTGTTCTATGTGGTCAATGCCGCGGTGCACTTCCCGTTCATGGACGCCACGATGACCACCGTGTCCATCGCTCTGCTCAACACGGTCTTCCGCTTTGCGACCGTGCTGCTGCTCACGCCGATGATCCCCATGCTCGAGCGGCTCGTCACCGTCCTGTTCCCGGACAAGGCTGCAAGCGGTGCACTCGCCGACATGGACCGGCTCGAGGAGCGCTTTCTCACGCACCCAGCGCTCGCCATCGAGCAGAGCCGCCTGACCATTGACTCCATGGCGCGCCAGGCGCAAAACAACATCCTGTCCGCCTTCGCCCTGCTCGAAAAGTTTGACGACGACCAGTTCGCCGCCCTGCAGGAGGACGAGGAGGCCATCGACCACTACGAGGACAAGCTCGGCACCTATCTCATCAAGATCACGAGCAAGGAGCTCACGCCGCGCCAGACCGCCGACGTGTCGAAGTATCTGCACACGATCAGCGACCTCGAGCGCATCAGTGACCACTCGCTCAACATCGGTGAGACCGCACAGGAGCTCTACACGAAGCAGATCGTCTTCTCTCCCGCCGGCTCGCGGGAGCTGCACGTCATGCTCAGTGCCGTGACGCGCATTCTCGAGCTGACGATCTCCGCCTTCCTCAACAACGACGTCGACGCCGCCTACCGCGTCGAGCCGCTCGAGGAGCTGATCGATAACCTCTGCGACGAAATGAAGCTGCACCACATCGACCGCCTGCAGACCGGTGAGTGCACGCTCAACCACGGCTTTGCCTTCAACGACCTGCTCACCAACTGTGAGCGTGTGTCCGACCACTGCTCGAACATCGCCGTCGCCATGATCGAGCTCGAGTCCGAGTCGTTCGACACGCACGAATATATCAACAGCGTCATGGCCATGCACTCGCACAGCTTTGACAAATACTACGCCGAGTACAGCAAGGAATTCCGGATCTGACCGGCATCTCCCCCGCCCGACTGAACAGTCGGGCGGTTTTTTTATGCCGCTGCTGCCCAAAAATCCGGCAGCGCGCCCAAATATGCACTGCCGCATATGTGCAGGGTGCACAAGGCAGTTTTCTCCTTTGGCGGCTATGTTTTCAAATTTCACAAATCATATGAATTTTTTCACGAGCTTATTGCATATTTATTCGCGTAGTAGTATATTTTTATTGTCTTAATGGATTTATATTCGCTTGCGAGGGATGACATATGTATACTGAAAAGAAAACCATTTTCATTGACGGCAGCTCCGGAACGGCCGGACTGCGCATTTACGACCGGCTGGCACAGCGCGCGGACATCACGCTGCTGACCCTGCCGCCGGAGCTTGGGCACGATATCGAGGCGCAGCGCGAGATGCTCAACCGCGCGGACATCGCGTTTTTGTGTCTGCCGGATGCGGCGGCGGTCACGGCGGCAGATCTGGTCGAAAACCCGGACACGGTCGTGCTCGACACCTCGACCGCGCACCGCACCGCGCCGGGCTGGGTGTACGGCTTTCCGGAGCTGTCGCCCGAGCGTGAGGCCGCGATCCGAACGGCCAAGCGCATCGCCGTGCCCGGCTGCCACGCCAGCGGCTTCGTCGTGCTGGTCTATCCGCTCGTCGAGGCGGGCATCCTGCCGCCGGACGCGCTGCTGACGTGCTACTCGCTCACGGGCTACAGCGGGGGCGGCAAGAAGATGATCGCCGAATATGAGGCAGACGCGCCCGACCCCCTGTACGCCGCGCCCCGGCAGTACGCCCTCACGCAGCAGCACAAGCACCTGCGCGAGATGTGCGCGGTCCCGGGTCTGACGCACGCGCCGGTGTTCGCGCCGATCGTGGCGGATTTCTACAGCGGCATGGAGACGAGCGTCGCGCTCTTCGGCGCTCAGCTCTGCCCCGGCAAGACGATGGCGGACATCAAGGCCGCCTACGCCGCAAAGTACACCGGCCCCGTCGTGCACTATCAGGACCCCGCGTGCGCGGACGGCTTCCTGTCCGCCGCCGCCATGTCCGGCAAGGACAGCATGGTCGTGTCGGTGTCCGGCAACGACGAGCGCATCGTGCTCACGGCCGTGTTCGACAACCTCGGCAAGGGCGCGTCCGGCGCGGCGCTCGAGTGCCTGAACCTCGTCATGGGCAAGGAAAAGGGCTTCGGCCTCGAACTGTAAGGAGGAAAACCGATGAAGCAAGTCACCGGCGGCGTGTGCGCCGCACAGGGTTTTTCCGCAGCGGGCATCCACTGCGGCATCCGCAAGAACCAAGCCAAGCGCGACCTCGCGCTCATTTACAGCGCCGTCCCGGCCAGCGCCGCGGCGGTCTATACGACCAATCTCGTCAAGGGCGCGCCCCTGACCGTGACGAAGGCGCACCTGGCTGACGGCAAGGCGCAGGCCATCGTCTGCAACAGCGGCAACGCCAACACCTGCAACGCCGACGGCATCGCCGTCGCCGAGGAGATGAGCGCGCTCACGGCAGCAGCGCTGCACATCGCGCCGCAGGACGTCATCGTCGCGTCCACGGGCGTGATCGGCCAGCCGCTTGATCTCGCGCCCATCCGCACCGGCCTGCCGCAGCTCGCCGCCGCGCTCGGCGATCACTCCGATCAGGCGGCCGAGGGCATCATGACCACCGACACGCAGCCGAAGGAGATCGCCGTGCAGTTCACCGCCGGCGGCAAGACCTGCACGATCGGCGGCATCGCCAAGGGCTCGGGCATGATCCACCCGAACCTCGCGACCATGCTGGTCTTTCTCACGACCGACTGCGCCATCAGCGCGCCGATGCTGCACGCGGCACTCACCGGCGACGTGAGCGACACGTTCAATATGGTCAGCGTCGACGGCGACACGTCCACGAACGACATGGTCGCCGTGCTGGCAAACGGACTCGCGGGCAACACCGAGATCACAGCGCCCGGCGCGGACTTCACGGCCTTCTGCCGCGCGCTCAACAGCGTGACCGTCTGGCTCTGCCGCCGGATCGCGGGCGACGGCGAGGGCGCGACGCGCCTGATCGAATGCTGCGTCACCGGCGCAGAGGATCACGCGACGGCGAAAACCGTCGCCAAGAGCATCGTCTGCTCGTCGCTCGTCAAGGCCGCCATGTTCGGCGCAGACGCCAACTGGGGCCGCGTGCTGTGCGCCATCGGCTACAGCGGCACGCATGTGGACGTGCACAAGGTCGACGTGTTCTTCCGCTCGGCAGCCGGAACGGTGTGCGTGTGCACACACGGTGCGGGCGTGCCGTTTTCCGAGGAGGAGGCCAAACAGATCCTGCTCGAAAAGGAGATCGAGATCCTCGTCGACCTCAACGCCGGCGACGAGGGCGCAACGGCGTGGGGCTGCGACCTGACATATGACTACGTGAAGATCAACGGCGACTACCGTACCTGAACCGGGAGGGACACCATCATGGACATCACAAATCCGCAGCGCGCAAAGGTACTCGTCCACGCGCTGCCCTACATTCAGGAATACAGCGGCAAGATCGTCGTCATCAAATACGGCGGCAACGCCATGATCAGCGAAAAGCTCAAGGACTCCGTCATGCGCGACATCGTGCTGCTCTCGCTCATCGGCGTGAAGGTCGTGCTCGTGCACGGCGGCGGGCCCGAGATCACGGATATGCTGCAAAAGCTCGGCAAGCAGACGCAGTTTGTCGACGGTCTGCGCGTCACGGACGCCGAGACCGCCGACGTCGTACAGATGGTGCTCGCCGGAAAGATCAACAAGACGCTCGTCAATCTCATCGGGCAAAAGGGCGGCCGCGCGATCGGCCTGTCCGGCATCGACGGGCAGATGATCCAGGCACGTGTGCGCGACGAGCGCCTCGGCTACGTGGGCGAGATTACGAAGATCGACGTGCGCCCCATCCTCGACGTGCTCGACAAGGGCTACATCCCGGTCGTGTCCACCGTCGGATGCGACATCCAGGGGCACGTCTACAACATCAACGCCGACACCGCGGCCGCGCGCATCGCGGGTGAGCTCGGCGCGGAGAGCCTCATCGCCATGACCGACATCGGCGGCATCCTGCGCGACAAGGACGACCCCGGCACGCTCATCCCCGTCATCCATACGGCAGAGGCGCACGCACTCATCACGTCCGGCGTCATCTGCGGCGGCATGCTGCCGAAGGTGACCTGCTGCATGGACGCCATCCGCTGGGGCGTGCACCGTGTCTTTATCATCGACGGACGCGTGCCGCACGCCATACTCATCGAAATGCTGACAAACGAAGGCATCGGCACCATGTTCGTTGCCGGACAAGGAGGAAATGCAAATGAATACACAGCAACTTGACCATACCTACATCGCCAACACCTACGCCCGCTACCCGGTCACGATCGTGCGCGGCAAGGGCTCGCTCGTCTGGGACGAGAACGGCAAGGAATACATCGACCTCGCGACCGGCATCGCCGTCAACAGTTTCGGCGTGTCCGACCCCGCGTGGGTGCGCGCCGTGACCGAGCAGCTGTGCACCGTGCAGCACACCTCAAACCTCTACTTCACCGCGCCCGACGCGCAGCTGGCGCAGCTGCTGTGCGAAAAGACCGGCATGAAAAAGGTCTTCTTCTCCAACTCCGGCGCGGAGGCCAACGAATGCGCCATCAAGGCCGCGCGCAAATACGCGGCTGAACACAAGGGCCCGGAATACCACACCATCATCACGCTCAAAAACAGCTTCCACGGCCGCACGATCACGACGCTCGCCGCGACCGGTCAGGACGTGTTCCACCACGACTTTCTGCCGCTGACGGAGGGCTTTGCCTATGCCGAGGCGAACGATCTCGACGATCTCAAGGCGCAGGTGGCCGCGCACAAATGCGCCGCCATCATGATTGAGGTCGTGCAGGGCGAGGGCGGCGTCATCCCGCTGACGCAGGAATTCGTCAAGGGTGCGGCGCAGCTCGCCGCCGCGCAGGACATCCTGCTCATCTGCGACGAGGTGCAGACCGGCAACGGCCGCACCGGCAAGCTCTATGGCTATATGCACTACGGCGTCAAGCCCGACATCGTCTCCACGGCCAAGGGGCTCGGCGGCGGGCTGCCGCTGGGCGCAACGCTGCTCGGCGAGAAGGTGCAGAACGTGCTCACCCCCGGCAGCCACGGCTCGACCTTCGGCGGCAACCCGGTCTGCTGCGCCGGTGCGCTGAGCATCCTGCACCGGCTCGACGGGCCGCTGCTGCAGTCCGTACAGGAAAAGTCCGATTTCATCGTCGACACGCTCACCGGCGCGCCGGGCGTCAAGAGCGTCACGGGGCTCGGCCTGATGCTCGGCGTGGAGACCGTGCGCCCGGTCGCAGACGTCATCTGCGCCTGCGCAGAGCAGGGCGTGCTCGTCATCTCGGCGAAAAACAAGGTGCGCCTGCTGCCGGCGCTCAACATCCCCATGGCGCAGCTCGAGCAGGCGATCGGCGTGCTCAAGGCCGTCTGCGCCGAGGTATAAGGAGGAACACCGATATGAATCTCAAGGGCAACGATTTTCTCAAGCTGCTCGACTACAGCCCCGAGCAGATCGACTACCTGCTGCAGCTCGCAGCCAAGCTCAAGGCCGAAAAAAAGTCCGGCATCCCGCACCGCCTGTGCGAGGGCAAAAACGTCGCGCTCATCTTTGAAAAGACGAGCACGCGCACGCGCAGCAGCTTTGAGGTCGCGGCGCACGATCTGGGCATGGGCAGCACGTATCTCGACTCCGCCGGCTCGCAGATCGGCAAGAAGGAGAGCATCGCCGACACCGCGCGCGTGCTCTCGGGCATGTTCGACGGCATCGAATACCGCGGCTACGGTCAGAGCATCGTCGAGGAGCTGGCGCAGTACGCCTCCGTCCCGGTCTGGAACGGCCTGACGGACGAGTTTCACCCGACGCAGATCCTCGCGGACTTCCTGACCATCCGGGAGCACTTCGGCTCGCTGGAGAACATCCACCTCGTCTACATGGGCGATGCGCGCTTCAACATGGGCAACTCCCTCATGGTCGGCTGCGCGAAGATGGGCATGCACTTCACGGCCTGCGCGCCGGAGGGCTACTTCCCCGATGCGCAGCTCATCGCGGAGTGTCAGGCCATCGCGGCGCAGACGGGCGCGGTGCTCGACTTTATCTCCGACCCCGCCGCGGCCGTGCAGGGCGCGAACGTGATCTATACCGACATCTGGGTCTCCATGGGCGAGCCGGAATCCGTCTGGGCCGAGCGCATCGCGGCGCTGGCGCCGTATCAGGTCAACGCGGCGCTCATGGCCAAGGCCGACCCCAACGCCATCTTCATGCACTGCCTGCCGGCCTACCACGACAAAAAGACCGTCATCGGCAGCGAGATGTGCACGCGCTTCGGCCGCGAAGCCATGGAGGTCACGGACGACGTGTTTGAAAGCGCGCAGTCGGTCGTGTTTCAGGAGGCCGAAAACCGCATGCACACCATCAAGGCGGTCATGGCGGCGACGCTTGCGGAGATCGAACTATGAAGCGCTATCTCGTACTTGAAAACGGCGAGGTCTTTGCAGGCCTCGCCCTCGGCGCGCCATGCGACACGTTCGGTGAGCTGGTGTTCACCACCGGCATGAACGGCTACATCGAGACGCTCACGGACCCGAGCTACTGCGGCCAGATCGTGCTGCAGACCTTTCCGCTCATCGGCAACTACGGCATCATCCCGGCCGATTTTGAGGGCAAATGCTGCGTGCGCGGCTATGTCGTGCGTGAAGCGTGCTCCACACCCTCGAACTTCCGCTGCGCGCAGACGCTCGACGCGTTCCTGAAAGAAAACAACATTCCCGGCATTACCGGCATCGATACCCGCGCCGTCACGCGCATCCTGCGCGAGGCGGGCACGATGAACGCCGCCATCTGCGACGCCGTGCCGGACGATCTCGCGCCGCTGCGCGCCTACCGCATCACGGACCCCGTGCCGCAGGTGACAACGCCGGAACCCTACACCCTCCGGCCGGAGGGCGACGTGCTGCACCGCGTGGCGCTCATCGACTACGGCGCCAAGCGCAACATCGCGCGCGAGCTCTGTAAGCGCGGCTGCGCCGTGACGGTGCTGCCATGCACGGCCAGGGCGGAGGACATCCTCGCCGCCGGATATGACGGCGTCATGCTCTCCAACGGCCCCGGCGACCCGACGGACAACGTCGACCAGATCGCGCAGATCGCCAAGCTCTTCGGCCGCATCCCTATGTTCGGCATCTGCCTCGGCCACCAGCTCATGGCGCTGGCGCAGGGCGGCAGCACCGTGAAGCTCAAATACGGCCACCGCGGCGTGAATCAGCCGGCGCGCGACGTGTGCAGCACGCGCACGTTCCTCACCAGCCAGAACCACGGCTACGCCGTCGTGCCGGAAAGCGTCCGAACCGGCGTCATCCGCTACGTCAACGCCAACGACGGCACGTGCGAGGGTATCGACTACCCCGACCTGCAGGCCTTTTCCGTGCAGTTTCACCCCGAGGCGTGCTCGGGCCCGCACGACACGGCGTTTCTCTTCGACCGATTCTGTAACCTGATGGGAGATGCGCACCATGCCGATTGATACCAGCATCCGCAAAGTCATGGTCATCGGCTCCGGCCCGATCGTGATCGGGCAGGCAGCGGAATTCGACTATGCCGGCGCGCAGGCGTGCCGCGTGCTGCACGACGCGGGCGTGAACGTCGTGCTCGTCAACTCCAACCCCGCGACCATCATGACCGACAAAGCCCTCGCGGACGAAATTTATCTCGAGCCGCTCACGCTGACCTCCGTCAAGCGCATCATCGAAAAGGAGCAGCCCGACAGTCTCCTCGCCGGTCTCGGCGGCCAGACGGGGCTGACGCTCGCGATGGAGCTCGACAAGGAGGGCTTTCTGCAGCAGCACAACGTCCGCCTCATCGGCACGAACGCCGCCGCCATCGACAAGGCCGAGGACCGCGAGCTCTTTAAGGAGACCATGGCCGCCATCGGCGAGCCGACCATCCCCTCCGGCATCGCGAACACCGTGGCCGAGGCGCTGGAGGTGGCGCACAGCATCGGCTACCCCGTTATCATCCGCCCGGCGTTCACGCTCGGCGGTGCGGGCGGCGGCGTGGCCTACAGCGCAGAGGAGCTCACGCTCGTCGCACAGACGGGGCTCGATGCGTCCCCGATCACGCAGATCCTCGTCGAGCGCTATATCTACGGCTGGAAGGAGATCGAGTTTGAGACCATGCGCGACGGTGCCGGCAACGTCATCGCCGTGTGCAGCATGGAAAACTTCGACCCCGTCGGCGTGCACACCGGCGACAGCATCGTCGTCGCCCCGGCGCTGACGCTCTCGGACAAGGAGTTTCAGATGCTGCGCAGCGCGGCGCTGAACATCATCTCCGCACTCGACATCGTCGGCGGCTGCAACTGCCAGTTCGCGCTCGATCCCGACAGCTTTGAGTACGCCGTCATCGAGGTCAACCCCCGCGTGTCGCGCTCGTCGGCGCTCGCATCGAAGGCGACCGGCTACCCGATCGCGAAGATCACGACGAAAATTGCCCTCGGCTATACGCTCGATGAGATCCAGAACGACATCACCGGCAAGACCTGCGCCTGCTTTGAGCCTGCGCTCGACTACGTCGTCGTGAAGTTCCCCAAGTGGCCGTTTGACAAGTTCGTCGGCGCGTCCCGCCGCCTCGGCACGCAGATGAAGGCCACGGGCGAGGTCATGGCCATCGGCACGAATTTTGAGAGCGCGCTGCTCAAGGCCGTGCGCGGCGCCGAGATCCACCTCGACACGCTGCACGCCGCCCCGCTGTCTGACCGCCCGGTGCGCGACCGGCTCGCCGACTGCGACGATCACCGCCTGTTCACCGTCTTTGAGGCGCTGTGCAGCGGCGTGTCCATCGACGAGATCCACGACATCACCCGCATCGACCGCTGGTTTCTGGCCCGGCTGCAAAACCTCGTGGACTACGAGGCGAGCATTCAGGGCGGCCTGACGCCGGAGCTTTACCAGCGCGGCAAGTACCTCGGCTATCCGGACGCGGCGCTGCACCGCCTATCCGGCAGCGAGACGCTGCCCGCCTTCCGCGCAGGCTACAAAATGGTCGACACCTGCGCCGCAGAATTTGACGCGCAGACCCCGTATTTCTACGCCAGCGCCGACGCGCGCTGCGAGGCGCGCAGCTTCCCGCGCAGCGGCAAGCCCGTCGTCATGGTGCTCGGCTCGGGTCCGATCCGCATCGGGCAGGGCATCGAGTTTGACTATTCGTCCGTCCACTGCGTGTGGACGCTCAAGTCCATGGGCTATGACGTCGTCATCGTCAACAACAACCCCGAGACCGTCTCCACGGACTACGACACCGCCGACCGGCTGTATTTCGAGCCGCTCACGGCCGAGGACGTGCTGCAGATCATCGATGTCGAGCACCCCGTCGGCGTCGTGGTCGCCTTCGGCGGCCAGACCGCCATCGCACTCACGCAGACGCTCGACCGCCACGGCATCCGCATCCTCGGCACCTCGGCCGAGGGCATTGACATCGCCGAGGACCGCGAGCGGTTTGATGCCCTGCTCGAGCAGTTTCACATCTCGCGCCCGAAGGGCATGGGTGTGCAGACGCTGCCCGAGGCCCTGCACGCCGCGCAGACGCTCGGCTACCCCGTGCTGCTGCGCCCGTCGTACGTCATCGGCGGACAGAACATGAAGATCGTCCACGACGATGACGAGGTCACGACGTATATGCAGCGCATCCTCGCGCAGGGCATCGACAACCCCGTGCTCGTGGACAAGTACATGATGGGCACGGAGCTGGAGGTGGACGTCATCTCCGACGGCACGGACGTGCTCATCCCCGGCATCATGGAGCACATCGAGCGCGCCGGCGTGCACAGCGGCGACTCCATCGCCGTCTACCCGCCGTACAACCTCAACGACATCATGACGGACAAGATCGTTGACAGCTCGCGCAAGCTCGCCCTCGCGCTCGGCACGAAGGGGCTGGTGAACATCCAGTACCTCATCTGGGAAAACGAGCTCTACGTCATCGAGGTCAACCCCCGCGCCTCGCGCACCGTGCCGTACATCAGCAAGGTCACGGGCGTGCCGATGGTGGATGTGGCGGCGCGCGTCATGCTCGGCACACCGCTCAAAGACCTCGGCTACGGCACGGGGCTGCACCCCATCCCGCCGTATTACGCTGTCAAGGTGCCGGTGTTCTCGTTTGAAAAGCTCGGCGACGTCAACGCCTACCTCGGCCCGGAGATGAAGTCCACGGGCGAAGTGCTCGGCCTCGGAAAAACAATGCAGGAGGCGCTGTTCAAGGGGCTGACCTCGGCCGGTATGGTCGTCGGCCGGCACCCGGACGGCCGCCACGGCGTGCTCGTGAGCGTGGACACGCACGACCTCGGCGAGATCGTGTCGCTGGCCAAAAAGCTCGACGATCTGCACTTCGCGCTCTACGCGACCGCAGAGACCGCCGCCGCCATTGCGCGCCTCGGCATCGACGTCGTGACCGTCGACGGCATCCGCGAGAGCGAGCACGCCTTCGCCCTGCTCGAGAGCGGCTGCATCGACTACATCGTCTACACCGGCGCGCTCAAGGACGCGACCACGGACGATTACATTGCCCTGCACCGCCGCGCGCTGCAGCTCGGCATCCCGTGCTTCACCTCGCTCGACACGGCCAACGCCCTCGCGGACATCATCGCCAGCCGCTACAACGAGCACAACACCGAGCTTGTGGACATCAACCACATGCGCACCAAGCGCCAGCGCCTGAAGTTTTCGAAAATGCAGGCCACCGGCGATGACTACATCTACGTCGAGAATTTTGACGGACACATCACCTGCCCCGAGTCGCTGTGCATCCCGCTGTGCTCGCGTCACCGCGGCATCGGCGGCTACGGCATCGTGCTCATCGAGCGCAGCGCCGTGGCCGATGCGAAAATGCGCGTGTTCAACCGCGACGGCAGCCCCGGCGGCATCGGCGGCAACGCCATCCGCTGCGTGGGCAAGTACCTGTACGACAACGGCATCGTGCCGCGCGCCGATCTCACCATCGAGGCCGGCGGCCGGGTGCACCGGCTGCACCTCTACACGCGCTTCGGCACGGTCGGCCTCGTGACGGTCGAGATGGGCAAGCCCGCCTTCGCACCCGAGGCCGTGCCCGTGGCGCTCGAGGGCGAGCGCGTGATCGACCGGCCCGTGACCATTGCGGGCGGAGAGTACCGCATCACGTGTCTGTCGATGGGGAATCCCCACTGCGTCGTCTTTGTCGACCGCGTGGACGAGGTGGACGTCGCGCACCTCGGCCCGCAGTTTGAGCACGCGGACCTCTTCCCCGCGCGCACGAACACGGAGTTCATCCGCGTCGTCAACCGCACGACGATCAAAATGCGCGTCTGGGAGCGCGGCAACGGCGAGACCCGCGCCTGCGGCACGGGCGCGTGCGCGGCCGTGGTGGCCGCCGTGGAAAACGGCCTGTGTCCGAAGGGCGAGACCATCACGGTCAAGGTCACCGGCGGCGACCTGCTCGTCACCTACGATGACGACGGCGTGCGTCTGACCGGCAACGCCGAGCTCGCCTTCACTGGCGTGACCACATACTGAGCCGCAAAACGAAAATCACCCGCATCCGGTCGGATGCGGGTGATTTTTTTGCTGCCGAAAAGGCGCTTTCCGTTTGCCGCGCCGCTCAGCCGCGCATGGCGTCGGCGAACGCGTCGATGCGCGCGATGTCGAAATCGGGCTCGGAATACTGCGCGCGGTACTGGGGCGATGTCATCAGTGCGCCGAAGAGCTGCTTGTAGACATAGCTCATCTTCGCGTACTGCATCTTGCCGCCGAGGATATCCTTCGCCGCCGCGTGCTCCAGCAGCGCAGGCGAGAAGAAGTGCTCGAGATACCCCTCCGTACCGGGCGTGGTATAGCAGCACAGATACAGCCCGAGTTTCTTGCCCAGAAGCGCCTTCTCGTTGCGGCGCAAAAAGCGCTTGATGTGCTTGTCGAGCTTGAACATATACACGCAGCTGCCGATGATGACCGTGTCATAGCCTTCGAGCGAGACGCCGCGGTCGCGGACATTGCACACCGTCACATCGCCGCCGACGGCGCTCTTGAGCATATAGGCAATCTCCTCCGTCGCGCCGTAACGCGAAGCGAACAGGATCAGCGTTTTCATGCAGTGACCTCCTTTTCCGCCCTCACGGGCGGCCTTTCCACATATATGTATATAAGAGTATAGGAAGCCGCCGCGCCGCTGTCAAGCCCGCGCGCGATTTTTTTATCCGACCGGCACGGGTTCGCCCCGCTGCGCGTCCGGCTCGCGCCGCCGTGCCTTGGGGATGTTGATGGTGAGAATGAGCGCATCGTCCGTCTCCTGCCGCTGCATACCGGCGTCGATGCCGCCCTGCTTCATGAGGTCGAGACTGTGGGCGATCGTGTTGAGAAACACGCGCACGTCCTTGAGGATGAAAGTCTTTTGCCGCTCGCTCTCGGGCGCGGCTTTGGCCTCGAGCAGGCGGTCGATGTAGGCGTCCGTCGCGGCGACGTTCAGGTCGCGGTTGAGGATATAGGCCAGGGCCGCGCGCTGCTCGTCCGGCGTCTCGAGCCGCAGCAGCGCGCGCCCGTGCCGCTCGGTGAGCCCGGCGTTGCGCATGGCGTTGAGCACATCCTCCGGCAGACGCAGCAGGCGGAGCTTGTTCGCCACGGCCGACTGCGACTTGCCCAGCCGCCGCGCGCACTCCTCCTGACTGAGACCGAAGAGCCGGATGAGCTGCGCGATGCCGCGCGATTCCTCAAGGAAATCGAGGTCGTTGCGCTGGAGGTTTTCCACCAGCGCGATGAAGCTCGCCTCCTCCAGATCGAGCTCCATGACGATGCACGGCACCTCACTGAGCCCCGCCATGCGCGCGGCACGCAGGCGGCGCTCACCGGCCACGAGCTCATACCCGTCCGGACGCGGGCGCACGGTCAGCGGACTGAGCACGCCGTACTCGGCGATGCTGCGCGAGAGCTCCTCGAGCTGCGCCGGGGGAAAGTTCTGCCGCGGCTGGACTGCGCTCGGTGCGATCGCGTCCACCGCCAGATACACGATGCCGCCGCGCTGTGCGCGGCCGGAATGGTTGGAAAACTGCATAGCAAACCCTCCATATCTTGTGTTTTGCAACATAAAAATAGACCATATATTGCGCAAAACACGGCGAATTCGGGCGCGCGCCGAAAAAAAGGGGGCGGATCGGAATCGATCCGCCCAAAACAGGGTCATGGGATAAAGATATGAGCCGTGGCTTCCAAGGTGCGGAAGTCAATTGGATAAGCTGTATTGTTATTGTAGCGCCGGGCGCGGAAAATGTAAAGAGCGAACGGTGTCGGTCGGGCACCTGTTTTGTCGGCGGCGGAATCTTTTTTCCCGCGCCGGGGCATACTGTCCGGGAATACACGGAAAAGGAGATGGAAGCATATGCAGGTGATCGACCGCATCGCGCTGATCCTCACGATCGTCGGCGGGCTCAACTGGGGCAGCATCGGCCTGTTCCGGTTTGATCTCGTGGCGTGGATCTGCGGCGGGCAGACCGCTGTGGCTGCGCGCGTGATCTACACACTCGTCGGTCTGGCCGCGGTCTGGTGCATTTCCCTGCTCTTTCGCGGCCGCGACGAGCTCGACGGCGCGGAGGACGTGTAATGCCACCGGCAGCGAAAAACGGCATGGCCGACGCCATGCCGTTTTTTGAGGCTGTCAAAAAGGATTCCTTTTTGACAAAGGATTTGCGGCCTGACTGCAGCGCACGCGCCGTCCGTCTCCGGCGGGCGG
>OHAU01001611.1_pt1 | contig 25237 bp, 20 predicted proteins | sample 1577181 | NCBI WGS metagenome assembly OHAU01 (sample SAMEA3541472, study PRJEB24748) | human gut metagenome | biome: human gut; feature: human-associated habitat; material: faeces | place: China | collected 2012 | reverse complement strand
AAATTTGAATTAACGTTCAAGGTTGTTTTGTTATTCAGTTATCAAGGTTTTGTGTCGTTCTTTTTTTGTGACACAACTTCTTTATTTTATCATACTCAGAAGTCTTTGTCAAGAACTTTTTTAATTTATTTTTTAATGTTTTGTTGCTTTTCTTGAGCAACTCATACATTCTATCATATTCTCATTCATCTGTCAAGCACTTTTTTATTTTTCTTCTTTATTTTCCAAATAAGAGTGAAAAATATTACGGAGAAGGAGGGATTTGAACCCTCGCACCGCGCGAACGATCTACACCCTTAGCAGGGGCGCCTCTTCAGCCACTTGAGTACTTCTCCATAATGCCTAAATAAATGAAAATATTCAATTCCGTTGCACAGTAATGCACAACACTTTATTATATTATCAAAAAGACTGACTAAAGTCAAGTCTTTTTTTAATTATTTTTTCCATTTTTCTTTTGCAGTCTCATAAAGGTTATTTCCATCTTTATCTATAACTACAATAACAGGCAGATTCTCGATTTCTAATTTACGGATTGCCTCTGTGCCAAGATCATCGTAAGCAACTACATCTGCTTTTTTAATACATTTAGAAAGTAATGCACCTGCTCCACCTACCGCTGCAAAGTATACTGCACCATTTCTCTTCATGGCCTCTATAACTTCCGGAGAACGCTTTCCTTTTCCTACCATGCCCTTTAATCCCTTATCAAGCATTTCTGGAGTATACTTATCCATACGACTGCTTGTAGTCGGACCTGCAGAACCGATAATCTGTCCTTCTCTTGCCGGACTTGGTCCAAGATAATACAAAACATTCCCATTGAGCTCTATTGGTAATGCTTCCCCTTTATGCATACTTTCATACATTCTTTTATGCGCTGCATCTCTGGCAGTATAAATAATTCCGGACAGATATACATAGTCCCCTGCTTTTAAAGTATTGATATCTTCTTCAGAAAGTGGAACCTGAATTGTTCTATTCATAACTGTATACCTCCCCTTATAAACTTCTTACTGCGTGACGATTTACATGACAGCACATATTAACAGCAACAGGCAGACCTGCAATATGTGTAGGATACGTATTAATATTTACAGCTAATGCCGTAACAGTTCCTCCAAGTCCTGCTGCACCAATTCCAAGAGCATTGACTCTTTTAAGGACATCCTCTTCCATTGCTTTTATAGAAGGAAGATCAGAATGTGTTCCTACAGGTCTTGTCAATGCCTGCTTCGCCATGAGAGCTGCTTTTTCAAAGGTACCGCCAATACCAACACCAACTACAACAGGTGGGCATGCATTAGGCCCTGCATCCTGTACAGCAGATACAATAGCATTCACTGCGCCTTCCATACCATCTGCCGGCTTAAGCATAAATACTCTGCTCATATTTTCGCTTCCAAATCCCTTCGGTGCTACGGTAAGCTTGATATTTTCTCCTGGAACGATACTGTAATGAATAACCGCAGGTGTATTATCTTTTGTATTTTCTCTGATAAAAGGATCATTTACTACTGACTTACGCAGATATCCTTCTACATATCCGTCATGTACACCTTTATTGATAGCATCTGCGAGAGAACCTCCCTCAATATGTACATCCTGTCCTACTTCCGCAAAAACGACAGCCATTCCAGTATCCTGACAGATTGGTATCTGTTCTTCTCCCGCAATAGCAAGATTCTCTTTCAACTGATTAAGAATCTGGCAGCCAAGAGGATTCTCCTCCTGGTCTGCCGCTTTATACAAAGCATTCTTCATATCATCGGAAAGATAGTAATTAGCTTCTATACACATTTCTTTTATGTTTCTGGAAATTTCGTCTACATGAATTGAACGCATCTTTTTACCTCTTATATTCAATGACATAACAACTGTGAAAAGCATTCTTATTGATCATTAAGAAAGCTTCTTTATACTTCTTCCTCTGTGGATTGAGGCTCTGCTTCATCCTCTTCTACTTCTACAAAATCCTCTTCCTCTTCAAATCTGACTTTTGCAACGCTGGCAACTTTAATACTGCTTTCTGAATCAATATTAATAAGTTTTACACCGGAGGTATTTCTGCCAATAACAGAAATCGAATCACTCTTCATCCGAATCACAATACCTTCTGTAGTAATCAGCATAATTTCTTCTTCCGGCTTAATTGTCTTCACTCCGACAACATATCCTGTCTTGTCGGTGATCTTATAGCATCTTAAACCTTTTCCACCACGATGCTGTACGGTAAATTCATCAAGAGGTGTTCGTTTACCCATACCTTTTTCAGATACGATCAATAAATCATCACCTTCAGAACGAATCTGCATTCCAACAACTTCATCTGTATCACCAAGATTCATTCCGATCACACCCATAGAAACTCTTCCGGTTTCTCGTACATCCTGGAGTTTAAATCGGATACACTGTCCTTCTTTTGATACAAGGAAAATATCCTCATTCTCATCTGTCTGCTTTACTTCAATCAGTTCATCGCCCTCTCGCAGGGAGATTGCTGCCAGACCGTTCTTTCGAATATTCTTATACTCATCAAATCCTGTTTTCTTTACAAGACCGTTTCTTGTAGCCATAACGAGGTAATGCTGTTTACCGTCTTCTAATAACGGGATGATTGCTGTAATCTTTTCTTCCGGCTGAAGCTGAAGAAGATTGATAATATTCACTCCTCTTGCCGTTCTTCCTGATTCCGGAATCTCGTATCCTTTGAGACGATATACACGACCTTTATTGGTAAAGAACATAATATAATTATGGGTACTTGTCATAAATAAATCTTCTATATGATCTTCATCAATGACATTCATACCACGTATTCCCTTACCACCACGATTCTGACTGTGGAAGTTATCCGGTGTCATACGCTTAATATATCCCAGTTTAGAGAAAGTAATAATCGCATCTTTTCTTGGAATCAATGCCTCATCACTTAAATCTTCCATATCCATCTCGATGGACGTCCTTCTGTCATCACCATATTTATCACGAATAAGAAGTATTTCTTCTCGGATTACTCCTAAAAGAACCTTTTCATCTGCAAGAATCGCTTCTAATTCCGCAATCTTTTTCTCAAGTTCATCATATTCGTTCTGAAGCTTTTCTCTCTCTAAACCTGTCAATGCACGAAGACGCATATCTACGATTGCCTGTGCCTGTGCCTGTGAGAATTCAAAACGTCTCATCAGATTATCTCTTGCTTCAGAAACATTCTTAGAGGCACGTATGATTTCTATCACTTCGTCAATATGGTCTAATGCTTTTAAAAGACCTTCTAAAATATGCGCTCTTTCTTTGGCTTTATTCAGCTCATATCTCGTTCTTCTTGTGACAACATCCTTCTGATGATCCAGATAATGTACAAGCATTTCTTTTAAGTTAAGAACCTTTGGCTGATTATCTACAAGCGCAAGCATGATGACTCCAAAAGTATCCTGAAGCTGTGTATGTTTAAATAACTGCTTTAATAATACATTGGCATTCACATCTTTACGTGTCTCAATACAGATACGCATACCGCTTCTATCAGATTCATCTCGTAATTCTGTGATTCCGTCTACTCTCTTTTCTTTTACTAAATCAGCAATCTTTTCAATTAAACGTGCCTTATTTACCATATATGGAAGCTCGGATACAATAATTCTTTGCTTTCCATTCTTCATTGGCTCAATGTTTGTCACCGCACGTACTTTAATCTTGCCTCTTCCCGTACGGTAGGCCTGGTCAATACCCTTTCGTCCAAGAATAGCTGCCCCTGTCGGGAAGTCCGGTCCTTTTACGATTTCTAAAAGCTCATCAATATCCGTCTCTCTGTCTTCCTGTACTTGATTATCAATAATCTTTACGACACCGTCGATCGTTTCTCTTAAGTTATGCGGCGGGATATTCGTTGCCATACCTACGGCAATTCCCTGTGCTCCATTTACAAGAAGATTTGGAAACCTTGATGGAAGAATACTTGGTTCTTTTTCTGTCTCATCAAAGTTCGGTACAAAATCAACCGTATCTTTGTAAATGTCCGCTGTCATTTCCATGGAAATCTTAGATAATCTTGCCTCTGTATAACGCATGGCAGCCGCGCCATCACCGTCCACAGAACCAAAGTTTCCATGACCATCCACTAGTGGATAACGAGTAGACCAGTCCTGTGCAAGATTAACTAATGCACCATAAATAGAACTGTCACCATGAGGGTGATATTTACCCATTGTATCACCGACGATACGAGCACACTTTCTGTGAGGCTTATCCGGTCCGTTATTCAACTCAATCATAGAATAAAGAATTCTTCTTTGCACCGGCTTTAAACCATCTCGTACATCTGGAAGAGCTCTGGATACAATTACACTCATAGCATAATCTATATAAGATTTTTCCATGGTATTCTTTAAATCCACCTCATGGATTTTATCAAAAATATTACTATCGTCCATTCTATCCTCCTGTTAGATATCCAGATTCTGTACATACTTTGCATTGGCTTCAATAAATTCTCTACGTGGTTCTACACGATCTCCCATGAGAGTATCAAATGTCATATCCAATTCGGAAGCTGCATCATCATCCATATTTACGCGTAATAAAATTCTCTTTTCCGGATCCATCGTTGTCTCCCATAACTGAGATGCATCCATCTCACCAAGACCTTTATATCGCTGGATCTTATTGTTTCCGTCTCGTCCGATATCCGTCAGTATTGTATTTAACTCTTCATCACTGTAGGCATACCACACCTTTTTATTCTTCTCCACTTTATACAGTGGCGGCTGTGCCAGATATACATGCCCTTCTTTAATAAGTTCTGGCATAAAACGATATAAAAATGTAAGCAATAATGTTGCGATATGCGCACCGTCTACATCGGCATCCGTCATAATAATGATCTTATTATATCTAAGCTTTGTAATATCAAAGTCTTCATGAATTCCTGTTCCAAATGCTGTGATCATCGCACGTATCTCATTATTCACAAGAATCTTGTCAAGTCTTGACTTTTCTACATTCAAAATCTTTCCACGCAATGGAAGAATGGCCTGCGTTGCACGACTTCTTGCTGTTTTCGCTGAACCACCCGCAGAATCTCCCTCTACGATATAGATTTCACAATTCTTTGGATCTTTATCTGAGCAGTCTGCCAGCTTACCTGGAAGGCTCATTCCATCAAGCGCAGACTTTCTTCTCGTTAAATCTCTTGCCTTTCTTGCTGCTTCTCTTGCTCTTTGTGCAAGTACTGCTTTCTCACAGATCATCTTTGCAACATTCGGGTTCTGCTCTAAGAAATAAGTAAGTTGCTCACTTACTACACTGTCAACCGCACCACGTGCTTCACTATTTCCAAGCTTCTGCTTTGTCTGGCCTTCAAACTGCGGCTCAGGAATCTTGATGCTGACAATCGCAACCAAACCCTCCCTGATATCATCACCGGTAAGATTCTGCTCATTATCCTTTAATAACTTATTCTTTCTTGCATAATCATTAAATGTCTTTGTAAGCGCACTTCTAAAACCGGCCAGATGTGTTCCACCTTCCGGCGTTGTAATATTATTTACAAAGCTGTAAACACCTTCGTTATAAGAATCATTATGCTGTAAGGCAACTTCTACGAATACATCGCCCTTCTTTCCCTCACAGTAAATCACTTCAGAATAGAGCACTTCCTTACTTTTATTCAGATATTCTACATATTCGCGGATGCCGCCTTCATAATGGAACGTCATGGAAACTTCTTCTTCTGGTCTTCGGTCTGTAAGAACAATCTTTAAATCCTTTGTTAAAAATGCCATCTCACGAAGACGCTGTTTTAACACTGCAAAATCGAAAACAGTCTCTTCGAAAATGGTCGGATCAGGGAGAAAACGTACTTCTGTACCTCTTCTATCTGTATCTCCTACTACTTTCAACGGATACATAACCTTTCCACGTTCATATCTCTGACGGTAAATCTTTCCTTCATGGAAAATATCTACTTCAAGCCATGTGGACAGCGCATTAACAACAGACGCACCTACTCCATGTAATCCGCCGGATACTTTGTATCCTCCACCACCAAACTTTCCTCCTGCATGAAGGATGGTAAACACAACTTCTACTGCTGGAATTCCCTTTTTCTTGTTAATTCCTACAGGAATACCACGACCATTATCTCTGACCGTAATAGAATTATCTTCATTGATGTACACCTCTACTGTATTACAAAATCCAGCTAATGCTTCATCAACTGCATTATCTACAATCTCATATACCAGATGATGGAGGCCCTTGGATGAAGTACTGCCAATGTACATACCAGGCCTTTTCCGTACTGCTTCAAGACCTTCTAAAATCTGTATTTGATCCGCACCATATTCCTGCCCCGCAGAAATCTGTTCTTCACTCATAATTCAACCTCCTGTCAAAACTTAATCAAATAATTATACCATAAATATTGCCATTTATTCAACTTCTTAAACCAAACCCTCTGTTTTTTCTTCCTGTACACGCCCCTCTGTCACACGAAATACCTTGTCCAGTGAGATACGGCTGTTAACAAAATCATCCAGTCCTGTACATGAGATCAGTGTCTGTATATCCTGAATACTTTCCAACAGCCATGACTGCCTTCCGGCATCTAATTCCGATAATACATCATCAAGAAGTAAGATTGGTTTTTCTCCTGTTACCTGCTCGATCAATCGGATCTCCGATAATTTTAACGACAGTGCTGCTGTTCTTTGCTGGCCCTGCGAACCAAACTTACGGATGTCGATCCCTCCGACCTTAAAACGAAGATCGTCCCTGTGTGGACCTGCTGTTGTTGTACCTGAGGATATATCTTTATTCCTTCTCGAATATAACTGCTCTCTGAATTCCTCCGCAGAAACATTTTTCTCATACTCTACTTTCATCTGCTCTTTTCCACCGGTAAGCTGACTATGAATTCTTGCCATCATCTCATCAAGAAATTGTACAAATTCTTCTCTTTTTTTTATGAGAAACTGTCCTGCTGTCAAAAGCTGTTCGTCCCATCCATCCAATGTTTCGATTAAGGCAGGATAGAGATTAATCTGTTTTAAAAGATTATTCCGCTCATTTAAAATCTTATTATAAGCAATCAACTGCTGCAGATATCCCTTGTCAATCTGACTTAATTCCATATCAAGAAACCGCCTTCTTCCAGCCGGACCTTCTTTTATGATTGACAAATCTTCCGGTGAAAAAAAGACGATGTGCATCATTCCAAGAAGTTCTCCTGAACGTCGTACCGGCACACCATCTACCGCAATCCCTTTATTCTTATTTTTCTTTAAATGAACATCTAAGCGATGGGATAACGAATCTTTCTGAAAAAAAAGACGAATATGTGCCTCGTCCTCTCCAAAACGAATCAATTCTTTATCTCTGCTTCCTCTGTGAGATCTGGAAGTTCCACTTACATAAATAGATTCTAAAAGATTCGTCTTCCCCTGTGCATTATCTCCAAAAAAAATATTTACTCCAGGAGAAAACTCCACTTTAACCGAATCAAAATTTCTGTAATTATTTAATTCAATCGATTCTACAAACATGGAGTCCTCCCATATATTTATTTTACTACTCGTACTTCGTCGCCTTCAAATTCAAAAACATCACCGTCATAAAGCTTTCTACCTCTTCTGGTTTCCACTTCACCATTAACGGTCACCTGTCCATCCTGAATCAGCATCTTTGCATCAATTCCTGATGATACGATACCAGCAGCCTTCATAGCCTGTCCCAGTTTAATAAATTCATCTCTTAATTTTAATTCCATATTCTTTCTTAAAATTCCTTTCTCATTGCGTCCGCCACTCGCGAACAAGTTCGTTAAAATTTATACATTGCTGTTACTTACATTGATTGGTAAGATCAGATACAGATAAGAAGATGTCTCATCTCTTATAATACAAGGGGCAATAGAGTTCATCAAATATATTGTAACTTCTTCTTCTTCAATTACTCGAAGAGCATCTACCAAAAACTTTGGATTAAATCCAATCACAATATCCTTACCCTCTTTACTAATTGAAATCTGATCTTTCATAGAACCAATCTGTGAAGAAATCATAAGATTCATTTGTTCGTTTTCAATTTTAAGAATAATCGGCTTCTTATCTGATTCTTTTACAAATAAAGTGGAGCGGTCAAGACAACGCAATAATTCCATTTTATTGATTGTCAACTTTGTTTCGTAATCATTAGAAAGCATTTGTCCGATATTATAAAACTTACCTTCTAATAATCGTGAAACTACCTTTGTATCACCAAACTCAAATAAAATGTGCTTATCTGTTAAATATAAATTCACTGTATCTTTTGCTTCACCAGGAAGAATTTTACTAACTTCAGATAAAGTTTTACCTGGAACAATAACTTCCATTTTTGAATAAGATTCCTGAAGCTCAATATTACGAACAGAAATTCTATGTCCATCAAGGGAAGTTACGGTCAGTTTATTATTTTCAATACTTAAAAGTTCACCTGTCATCAATTTATTATTTTCATTATCCGATACGGAAAAAATTGTCTGTCTGATAACTTCTTTTAAGTCAAACTGAGAAAGAGTAATTTTATTTTCTTTTTCAATTTCTGGTAAATGAGAGAAATCATCTCCCTTTCTTCCCATAATACTACATTGAATCTGTTCACATTCAATATTTGTCTTTCCGGCTTCATCCGTTTCGATATAAACATCATTATCAGGAATCTTTTTGATGATCTCTGAAAAGATTTTTGCTTCAAGTGCAATCTTACCAGGTTCAAGAATTGTTCCCTGAATTACTGTTTCTATGCCAAGTTCTGTATCATTGGCAGTTAATTTAATGCAGTCATCAAATGCTTCAATAAGGATACATTGGAGAATTTCCATTGTTGTCTTATTGGACACAGCTTTCGATACGGTATTTACTCCGTATAAAAATTGATTCTTAGGGCATGTTATCTTCATAAATGTGTATAACTCCTTTCGGTGTGAAATATATATAAATATAATAAGTTATCCGCAGTAGTAGTAGTAGGGGGTGTTAGGGATGTGAATAAGTGGTAAGAGGCCGATAATACAAGGATTTTCGAAAAGGATAACTATGAGGATAAGTGTGTGAATAAAAAAATAGTTATCCACATAGAAAAAAGTCCACAAAAGTTATCCACATCCATCCACAGGCAATTCACATCGAATCTGAATAGAATGTGGAAAAAAATAAAGGATAGTCTCCAGCGTTGTGAAGACACCTTTATTTTCTGTTTCTTCTATATAAATGCCTACGTTGGCGGGTTCAATTTTTTAATGATAATATCAAGGTTGCTTTTTAATGTTTCGTCGGTTTCGAGCATCTTATTGATTTTATCGTGTCCATGGATAACTGTAGTATGGTCACGATTTCCCATAATCTTTCCGATATTCTGGAGAGAATAATCGGTATATTTTCGGGAAAGGTACATACATATCTGACGAGGATTCGCAATTTCCTTATTTTTCTTCTTGGATATGATGTCAGATACAGAAATATTGTAATGTTCTGCGACAACGTCCATAATTAGCTGCGGTGTTACTTCTTTTTGACATTCGATGGTGTCTTTTAAAGCGTTTTCAGCTAATTCTAAGGTAACAGGCTTTTTTTCAAGATTTGCAAAAACAAAAATTTTATTTAAAGCGCCCTCCAATTCACGAATATTGGAATTGATGTTCGTAGCGACATACTGCATAACTTCCGGATCAATATCAAGACGTTCTAATTCGGCACGCTTTTTTAAGATGGCCATCTTTGTCTCATAATCAGGTGGCTGAATATCTGCGGTGATTCCCCATTCAAAACGAGATCGCAGACGTTCTTCTAAAGTAGCAATCTCTCTTGGATGTTTATCGGAAGAAATGACAATCTGTTTCTTCGCTTCGTGAAGCTCGTTGAATGTATGGAAAAATTCTTCCTGAGTACTTTCTTTTCCTATTATAAACTGTATATCATCGATCAACAGGACATCAATATTACGATATTTGTCGCGAAATTCCTTATTTTTATCATGTTTTAAGGAATCGATCAGCTCATTTGTAAACTTTTCGGAAGTGACGTATAAAACACGCAGATCCGGACGATTATTAATAATATGATGAGCGATAGAATGCATCAAATGTGTTTTTCCAAGACCGGCTCCTCCATATAAAAAGAGGGGATTGTATGCTCCGCCGGGTGATTCGGCTACAGCAACGGAAACGGCATGGGCCATCTTATTGGTAGGACCTACGACAAAGGTATCAAAAGTATATCTTGGATTTAAATTACCAATATATTCTGCAGGAACAGTAACTTTTGCTGGTTCAGGCTGCGATGCTGCAGAATTGGAGTCGGTAAAAAGAATTTTAAATTGCTTTCCAGTAACCTGTTCTATTGCCATAGAAAGGTAAATGTCATAGTATTTATGCTTTATAAATTCGATACCACGTGGTCCTCGTACCATAAAAAAAGTGATACTGTCATCCGAAATTGTCTGAATAGTTAGTGGTTGTATCCAAGTATTCACAGCAACTTCGGAAATTTCATGCTCTTTTACGAGAATATTTAGAATTTCTTGCCATTTTGACTCAATTAATTCCTTCATTGTTAACTCCATTCTGGTTTAATATGTTGAACTGTCTGAACAAAAAATAAGCAGAGTTCGAGACGGCTCGGCTTTTAGTATAAGTGTATAACAGAACCCACATTTTTTCAATATACGAATGTTGAAAAAATGTGGATAACTTATTGTGGATAACTGAGAAAAATGCTGTTTTTTTAAAGAAAAAAAAGAAAAGTAACAAAATGTGGATAACTAAAACGAATTTATACACATCGAAAATTGCAAGAGAAAAAAAGCTTTTGACGAATTTTCGGGATGGATATTGTGAATATTTTTAAAGTTATGCACAAGTTATGCACAAAATGTGGATAACTCGTGCATAACTTCTGATTTTGATGTGCAAAAAATTAAAAATCCGGATTTAATAAGAAAATACGCAGGAATTGCTTGACTTAGAGGACGTTTTTCAATATAATAGGAGTGATGTTTTTCAACAAGACAGGTATAATATTCGTTAAGGAGGTGGCTTTCGCATGAAGATGACATTTCAGCCAAAGAAAAGACAGAGATCTAAAGTTCATGGATTTAGAAAAAGAATGAGTACTGCTAACGGCAGAAAAGTATTAGCTAGAAGAAGAGCAAAAGGAAGAAATAAATTATCAGCTTAGGTCGCAGTGATGTGGCCTTTTCTTTTCTCATTTGATTGTTTGGAAAGTTGAGAAAGTTAAGTGAATGAATTTAAGTCTTTAAGAAAGAATTGGGAATTCCAGGCGGTATATCGTAACGGTAAGTCTAAGGCGAATCGTTGTTTCGTAATGATAATAAAGAAGAATGACGCATCTTCTAACCGTATAGGAATTTCTGTAAGTAAAAAAGTAGGAAACAGTATTGTCCGCCACAGAGTAACCAGAGTAATCAGAGAGGTTATGCGTCTTCACTGGAAAGAGATTAAGAGTGGCTATGACATTGTAATCGTGGCACGCCCGTCAGCGAAAGAGTCTGACTATGGGAAGTTTGAAAGTGCCATTTTTCATTTGTTGAATTTACATCATTTATTATTAGAAGACGATGATTTGGAATGAAAATTATTTTTATTAAAATAATAAGATTTTATCAGAAATATCTGTCGGCTCTTAAAGGAAGAGCGACCTGTATATATACACCGACCTGTTCGCAGTATGCGATTGAGGCGATTGAGAAGTATGGTGTATTAAAGGGGGGATTGTTAGCAGCGTGGCGGATCCTGCGTTGTAATCCTTTTTCGAAAGGCGGATATGATCCGGTTCCATAGTTAAGGAGGAAAAGTATGTTATTGACGCAGTCTACCACTCCGATTATCGGATGGATTGCTACCTTACTTGGGTATGTCATGGAATTCATTTTTTATTGTTTGAATTTCATTGGCATTCAGAACATTGGATTATGTATTATCATATTTACCATTATTGTTCGATTATTAATGCTGCCATTAACAATTAAGCAGCAGAAGTTTGCTAAGATCAGTCAGGTAATGCAGCCTGAGATCAATAAGATTCAGAGAAAGTACCGTAATAAAACGGATCAGGCTTCTATGATGAAGCAGAATGAAGAGATTCAGAAGGTTTACGAAAAATATGGCACGAATCCAACTGGTGGATGTCTCCAGTTAGTAATTCAGATGCCTATTTTCCTGGCGTTATATCAGGTTATCCGAAAGATTCCTGCATATATTCCTCAGGTAAAAGCTGTTTACATGCAGGTTGTAACTGCAATTGCCGGACAGGCAGGTGCAATTGATACGATTAATAAGATTGGTAAGGGATTAAAGTCTTCTTACGTTACAACACTTGCATCAGATGCGACAAAGAATCAGATTATCGATACACTGAATTATTTTAATGCGGATGCATGGCATCAGCTTGCCAAAGCGATTCCATCTGCATCAGATGTAATTAACAGTTCATCTACTCATATTATTGGAATGAACGACTTCTTTGCAGGAATTAATGTTTCTCAGGTACCGGGATTTCATCCGTCTATTTATTGGCTGATTCCGATACTGGCTGCATTATTCCAGTACTTATCAGCAAAGACAATGAAACAGCCTGAGCTGGATGGGAATAATCCGGCAGCAGGAATGACAAAGAGTATGACGGTCATGATGCCTCTTATGTCTTTATATTTCTGTTTAGTTACACCTGCAGGTCTTGGTCTTTATTGGGTAACAAGTGCATTATTCCAGTGCTTACAGCAGGTTATTATTAATAAATACATGGATAGTGTAGATATTAATATTCTCGTTGCTAAGAATAAAGAAAAGGCTGCAAAGAAGAAAGCAAAAGGACAGAAAACATTTATGGAGAAACTCATGGATACCTCTGCAAAGGCAGATTCTGCTAAAGAGGGAGTTGAGAATTCTTACGAAAGAAAAACAATTAAGCAGATTGCTTCCATTAATACAAAGAAGATCGCTGGTCCGGAGGGAACAGGGAAAGAAGACTTCGATAGTCTTAGTTCTGTAGATATCAGTAAGCTTGGAGATATTGGTAAAAAAGCATATATGGTATCTCAGTATGAGAAGGAACACGGAAATACCAGGGGAGGTAAGAAGTAGTGGAAGTTAGAGAATTTAAAGCTAAGACAGTAGACGAAGCGATTACAGCGGCTACACTTGAGCTTGGCATTAGCAGTGATCAGCTGGAGTATAAAGTAATAGACGAAGGAAGCAAGGGGTTCCTTGGTATCTTTAACACTAAACCGGCTGTGATTTCTGTGACAGTAAAGAAGTCTTTATTAGAAAGAACACAGGCATTTTGTGAAGAATTATTTGATGCCATGAAAGTGGAAACTACAGTAAATATTGACTTTAAAGAAGAAGATAATGTAATGAATATTGATTTATCCGGTTCTGATATGGGTATCCTTATCGGAAAGAGAGGACAGACACTTGATGCATTACAGTATTTGATCAGTCTTTATGTGAATCGTGAGAGCGATGCATATATCCGCGTTAAGCTTGATACAGAGAATTATCGCGAAAGAAGAAAAGTTACACTTGAAAAGTTAGCTAAAAAAATAGCATATACGGTAAAGAGAACGAAAAAAACTGTTGCTTTAGAGCCAATGAATCCTTATGAAAGGCGTGTGATTCATTCTGCACTTCAGAATGACAGATATGTCTGCACGAAGAGTGAAGGTGAGGAACCGTATAGAAAAGTTGTTATTATGTTAAAGAGAGACAGATAACATAGGTATGAGATTAGGGATGTTTAAAGATTCTTACGGGAATTTTTAAGCATCCTATTTTTGAATTTACAGAATGATTATTTTTGAAGCTCAGACAACACAGCAGATGGAGAGTGTTATGGGAATGATAAATGAATTTGATACGATTGCTGCGATTGCTACTGCAGTATCGAATGCAGGGATAGGAATTATAAGAATCAGTGGAAGCGAAGCCATGACGATTCTTTCGAATATTTTTGAACCATATAACAAAAAAGTGGATGTGCATCAGTTAGAGAATCATCGCATTTATTATGGAAATATTAAGGATGGACAGGAAGTGATCGATGAATGTATCGTCCTTATTATGAAGGGACCACACAGTTATACGAAGGAAGATGTAGTTGAGATTGATTGTCATGGCGGAGTCACTGTGGTATATAAAGTGCTGAATCTTGTACTAAAGAATGGTGCGAGAGCGGCAGAACCTGGAGAATTTACAAAGAGAGCATTTCTCAATGGACGAATAGATCTATCCCAGGCAGAAGCGGTTATGGATCTGATTGATTCTAAGAATGAGATGGCAAGAAAGAATTCCATGACACAGTTAAAGGGAGGATTATCCGACCGGATAAAGCAGTTAAGAGAAGAGATTATCTATCAGGTTGCGTTTATAGAATCTGCATTAGATGATCCGGAGCATTACAGTTTAGATGGTTTTCCTGAAAAACTTTTGGAATTAGATAGACAGTGGATCAAGACTGCAAGGGGCATGTTGGATTCTTATGATAACGGAAGAATCATAGCAGAAGGAATTCGAACCTGTATTATAGGTAAGCCGAATGCCGGAAAGTCCTCTTTTTTGAATGCATTATTAGGAGAAGAACGAGCCATTGTTACGGATATTGCAGGAACAACAAGGGATACGTTAGAAGAGTCTGTTACGATTGATGGAATCACTCTTAATATCGTAGACACTGCGGGAATACGTGATACGGAAGATAAAGTAGAGAGTATTGGTGTTGAGAGAGCCAGAAAAGAAATGGAAAGTGCGGATTTAATTTTATTTTTGATGGATACTTCCGTACAGATCAGTGAAGAAGATATAGAAATACTTCAGAAGATACGTGATAAAAAGAAGATTATTTTACTGAATAAGTCAGATAAAGTTCAGGAAGAAGGCAGCTTTGATTCTTCTGTATTACAGGAGTATATTTCTGAAGAGACACCAGTGATCTCTATTTCTGCAAAATATGGAGATGGAATAGATAATTTCATAATGGAATTAAAAAATATGATGTTTCATGGTAGAATAGATGTGAATCAGGAAGTCTATATTACAAATGCAAGACATAAAGATGCGCTTGCAAAGACATATGAGAGTCTTGAATGTGTACAAAGAAGTATTGAGGCAGGAATGCCGGAAGATTTCTTCACGATTGATCTTATGAATGCATATGAAAAATTGGGATTGATCATTGGGGAGTCTGTAGAAGAAGATTTAGTAAATGAGATATTTTCCAAGTTCTGTACAGGAAAGTAACAGGTCATGCGCTGTATGACGTGCATCTCACTTCAAGAATGTGGAAGAAAAATGTAGAAGTATTCTTGAAGTGAAGCAGGTATTTTAGTGTAGAGAACTTATTTATGGAGGACTTAATGAAGACAGTAGAAGAATGCTATGATGTGATCGTAGTAGGAGCGGGTCATGCCGGATGCGAAGCGGCCCTTGCAGCGGCAAGACTTGGATGCGAGACAATCATTTTTACAGTTAGTATGAACAGTGTGGCGTTGATGCCCTGTAATCCGAATATCGGAGGAAGCTCCAAGGGACATCTTGTAAAAGAAATCGATGCGCTCGGCGGAGAGATGGGTAAAAATATTGATAAGACATATATCCAGTCGAAGATGTTGAATAAGTCTAAGGGACCGGCTGTTCATTCTTTAAGAGCACAGGCAGATAAAGATGCTTATTCCATGACAATGCGTTATACACTTCAGAATACAGATCACTTAACACTGCGCCAGGCAGAGGTTACGGAGCTGATTGTGGAAGATGGAAGTATTCGAGGAGTAAAAACATTTTCCGGAGCCGTTTACCATGCAAAGGCAGTTGTCCTGGCAACAGGAACCTATTTAAAAGCAAGATGTCTGTACGGCGAAGTTGTCAATTATACGGGGCCGAATGGTTTGCAGGCAGCGAACTATTTAAGCCAGTCCCTAAAAGATAATGGTGTTGAATTATACCGTTTTAAGACAGGAACTCCGGCAAGAATCGATAAGCGTTCGGTTAACTTTGATGTGATGGAAGAACAGTTTGGCGATGAAAAAATCGTGCCATTCAGTTTTACAAATAAGGAAGAAGATATTAAGAGAGAGCAGATTTCCTGTTGGTTAACGTATACGAACGAAGAAACTCATAAAATCATTCGAGATAATTTAGATCGTTCACCAATCTATGCGGGTGTTATTGAGGGAACCGGTCCGAGATATTGTCCGTCTATCGAGGATAAAGTTGTCCGTTTTGCTGATAGAAAGCGTCATCAGCTTTTCATTGAACCAGAAGGTGAATTTACAAATGAAATGTATGTTGGTGGTATGAGCAGTTCACTTCCGGAAGATGTTCAGTATGAGATGTATCGTACGGTAAAAGGTCTCGAAAACGTCAAGATCATCCGTAATGCGTATGCGATAGAGTATGACTGCATCAATCCAAATCAGTTAAAGTTATCACTGGAATTCAGAAATATTCAGGGACTTTTTAGTGGTGGACAGTTTAATGGAAGCTCAGGATATGAAGAAGCTGCCTGTCAGGGACTGATCGCGGGTATTAATGCAGCAAGAAAATGCACTGGAAAGGAACCGGTGATACTGGACCGTTCGCAGGCGTATATTGGTGTATTAATTGATGACCTTGTTACAAAGGAAAACCATGAACCATATCGTATGATGACTTCAAGAGCAGAGTATCGTCTTTTATTAAGACAGGATAATGCAGATATGCGTCTTACACCAATTGGACATGAGATTGGTCTGATCGATGATGAAAGATATGAGAAGTTCCTTTTAAAGAAAGATCAGATTGAAAAAGAAATTGAACGTTTAAAGCATGTAAATATCGGTGCGAACAAGACGGTACAGGAATTACTGGTAAGTTTGGGAAGCTCCCAGTTAAATAGTGGTTCTACATTAGAAGAACTGATAAAGCGTCCGGAACTTAATTATGAATCTTTAGCATCCATCGATCCGGAAAGAGAACCGTTAGATGATGATGTGATAGAGCAGATTAACATTAATATTAAATATGAAGGATATATTAAGAGACAGCTTCAGCAGGTAGAACAGTTTAAGAAAATGGAAAACAAACTAATTCCTGACACTATAAATTATGATGAAGTTCACAACTTGCGTAATGAAGCTGTTCAGAAGTTAAAGGCAGTACATCCACATTCTGTTGGACAGGCATCTCGAATTTCAGGAGTTTCTCCATCAGATATTTCTGTACTGATGATTTATATGGAGCAGATGAGACATAAGAAGTAGCAGCGTCTTACAGGCGGTGAGAAATAAGAGGAATATATGGAGTTTAAAGAAAAGTTAAAAGCTCGGGCATTAAAGGAAGAAATCAGCCTTAATCCAAAGCAGTTAGACCAGTTTGAACTGTTTTATAATATGTTGATCGAAACAAATAAGTCAATGAATTTAACTGCGATCACAGACGAAGATGAAGTAATTGAAAAGCATTTTATTGATAGTTTAAGCTGTAGAAGAGTCATGGATATGACCAAAGTAAAGACTTGTATTGATGTCGGAACCGGTGCAGGTTTTCCGGGAATTCCATTAAAAATTGTTTATCCGGAGATTCAGTTTGTATTAGTAGATTCTTTAAATAAGAGAGTCGGTTTTTTAAATGAAGTCAAAAAAGCACTTGGACTAGAAGGTTTAGAAGCACTTCATGGAAGAGCAGAAGATTTAGCAAGAGATAAAAGTCTGCGAGCTTCCTTTGATCTGTGTGTTTCAAGAGCAGTCGCTAATTTGAGTGTGTTAAGCGAATACTGTATTCCATTTGTCAGAACAAATGGATATTTTGTATCCTACAAAGGAAAAAAAGGATTAGATGAAATAACTAATGCACAAAACTGCATGAATGTGTTAGGATGTAAAATAGAAAAAGTAGATGAATTTCATTTAGAAGAGGATGAAGCAGAACGTCTTTTAATTAAGATAAAGAAATGTAAGGGAACACCAAAGCTTTATCCAAGAAAGGCGGGAACGCCGACAAAGAATCCTCTGTAGATAATCAAGGTATTCTTGAACATGTCAGAAAGATAAGGCAGATTAGTATGGATATGAAAGAAAAGAATGATATTTTTATAGATAATACAAATTTGCAGGGAAGGATGTCCGTTTTTCATGATAAACTAAGAAAGCATCTTTCTAATGAGTATTTGTTTTTATCTGAGAAAAAAGATAATCTGGAAAATGAGATTCTTCAATTAAAAATGGAGAAAGAGCAAAAGGATAAGACATTGTTCCCTAATATTGGGAAGAAAGATGTCAGAAAGTATTTTTCTCCTTTAAATATAAGTGAAATTGATGAAGATCAGAAGGATGAAAAAGAAAAACAACTTCTTGCCAATATCAGCAGAATCAGCGAAGAAGCAGAGATGCTAGATGGAAGAATGTTAGAGATTAAAGACTTTTTACAGGATATAGAGACCATGCTAGATGACGATTCAAAAGATAGTCTTTCCGGTTTTTTATTAAAGAAAGAAAAGAATCGGATCACTGTAGAAGATTTTTATAAAAAGCATGAAACCCATCCGGAACTACTGAAAAATTTAAAAGAGTTAGTAACATTTTTTCAGGACAGATATGATGAATTAGAAATTCTTCTTGAATTCGAAGATGAAGGAATACAGCTAGAAACAAGAGTTGTAGCGAATATATTAAGACAACTGACGATCAATATTGTATCAGCCGTAGAAGACTATGATATTTCCATGATACTTATAGAAGGTAAAGTCACTGAGGAGAAAATCATCCTTACCCTGAATTGTATGTGTGAAGATGGTCCGGTAGATACATTTAAGATATCCTATGATATAGACAGGGGATAAAGTTACCTGTTGCGATCAAACATAAAAGAGCAGCTGGGAAAGCGCAGATAAGAAATTCTGATAGGAAAGTATTAATACGAAAGTTCTGATACGAAAGTATTGATAAGAGAGTATTGATATGAAAGTTTCTGACAGAATCAAGTACAGTAAGATTCCTAGAATATATAAAAGAAAGGGAGTAAATAATGAAAAACAAAATTATTGATATTTTATCTGAAAATATCGAACAGATGAGCAAAGAAGATATTGCGGCAGCTTTAGAGATTCCTAAAAAGACAGATATGGGTGACTTTGCATTCCCATGTTTTCGCTTAGCTAAAGCATTTCGTAAAGCGCCAAATATGATTGCTGAGGAGCTGACCGCTCAGATTAATGAAAAAGGTTATGATATTTTTGATAAAGTTGTAAATGTAGGTGCATATATCAATTTCTTCTTAGCAAAAGAAGTATTTGCAAAAGAAATTATGAAAACTGTGGACACTGCAGATTTTGGAGCTGGAACAGAAGGTGAAGGCAAGACCGTTTGTATCGATTATTCTTCTCCAAACGTAGCAAAGAACTTCCACGTAGGACATTTAAGAACAACAATCATCGGAAACTCTCTTTATAAGATTTATTCTAAATTAGGCTATCATGTAGAAAGAATCAACCATTTAGGAGACTGGGGAACACAGTTTGGTAAGCTGATCGTTGCTTATAAAAAGTGGGGAAGCAAAGAAGCTGTAGAGAAAAACGGAATTGATGAACTGATGAAGATTTATGTAAAGTTCCATCAGGAAGCAGAAAAAGATGATTCTTTAAATGACCAGGCAAGAGAATGGTTTGTTAAGATGGAGCAGGGAGATGAAGAGGCACTTGCTATCTGGCAGTGGTTTAAAGATATCAGTTTAGTAGAATATAAACGAATTTATAAATTACTTGGAATGGACTTTGACCATTTTACAGGAGAAAGTTTCTATCGTGATAAGACTCATGAAGTAGTAGAAAAACTTCAGGAGAAAGATTTACTTGTAGAAAGTGAAGGCGCACATATCGTATCATTAGATGAGTATGATATGGCTCCATGCCTGATCATGAAGAAGGATGGAAGCAGCATCTATGCTACCCGCGATTTAGCAGCATTATTATATCGTAAGAGAACATATAACTTTGATAAGTGTATTTATGTTACTGGATTAGAGCAGAAACTTCATTTTGCACAGGTATTTAAAGTAATCGAGTTATTAGGATACGATTGGTATCAGAATCTTGTACATGTTCCATACGGATTAGTTAGTATGGAAGGTGGAAAGCTCTCCACAAGAAATGGAAATGTTATTTATGCAGAGCAGATCTTACATGAAGCCATCGAAAAGATTCATGAAATCATTAATGAAAAGAATCCTGACTTACCAAACAAAGAAGAAGTATCCAGACAGGTTGGAATCGGAGCAATTCTTTTCAATGATTTATATAACCAGAGAATCAAAGATGTAATCTTTAACTGGGATAAGATTCTTAACTTTGACGGAGAAACCGGTCCATATGTACAGTATACGTATGCAAGATGTGCCAGCGTATTCCGTAAAGTAGGAGCGGTTGAATTACCTGCAGAAGTTGATTATTCTGTATTAACAGACGATGCAACAATGAATCTGTTAAAAGACCTTACAAGATTCCCTCAGGTTATTAAAGAAGCAGCAGAAAAGTACGAACCATTTATGATTGCAAGATTTGCTGTATCTGTGGCACAGCACTTTAATAAGTTCTATCATGACTGCCAGATTAATGTAGAAGATGAAAATGTAAAGATGGCAAGATTAAAAGTAGTAGATGTAACGATGAGAGTCATCAAATCAGCATTAGACTTATTAGGAATAGAATGTCCAGAACAAATGTAATTAACTAGTTGATTCATTAGAGAAAATAGACGAAAATAAAAATATTAGCCCATAGCCAATGTAAAGATATCACTGCGTAGAAAATGCCTGTTCGGCATTTTTACTTGCTCTCACATTACATTGGCTATGGGCTAATATTTTTATTTTCTGCTTGTTGGCTCCAGAAGGAATGAATGCAATAGTCTTTGGGGGAGAAAAGGGAAAGAAATCGGAAAATCGTGGCTTATTCTGATACTCTCTCCGCTATGCTGAAACTTTTTTCAAGTTTCACTGATGATAAGATGATACGGCAAGCTATCACTATACATGATAAATTTATCATTATATTGTCGCGATATATCGTTTGTCTCAATGTATGTCATGCGTTACATGATGCACATCTCGTAGCAAGAATACCGAGGTATTCTTGAATTAGAGTATACAATGAATCTAAAGGGGACTCCTCTAATTTTTTGGAAAATAACAATGCCCTGTTCGTTAAAGAAAGCATCTAAGCTTCTGATGATACATCTTCCGAGCAAGCAGGAACCTTTCTGACCTCTTCCCCTTATCTCTCTCCCAGATACTATTGAATTCATTCCTTCTGGAGCCAATACACAGAAAAAAGAAATACTACCATATCCCAGATGCGGCTTCGGAGCGTGTTTAAGATGCAGACAAGCATCTTAAACACAGCGACTACAGAGCAGATGGGATATGGTAGTATTTCTTTTTTCGTCTGTTTTCCCTTAATGAATTAAATAGTAAAAATGTTTCACGTGAAACATAATATCTAGCGTGATATCTTATTTCATGTTATAATAATTCCGATAAGTTGCAAGATTTGAAGTTTGAAGTTTAAAATTTGAATATGGGAGAATTTGATTTTAAATTTTGCAAGTTTATAGGTTTTATATGATGAAAATATGGAGGTTTGTTTATGAGCAGAGTGATTGCTATTGCAAATCAGAAAGGTGGAGTTGGAAAAACAACAACATCCATTAATCTTTCTGCATGTCTTGCGGAGAAGGGAAAGAAAGTCCTTTTAATTGATATGGACTCTCAGGGGAATACTACAAGCGGTTTTGGCTTTGAGAAAAATGAGTTAGATAAAACAGTTTACGAGGTTTTAAGAGAAGAAGTTAGTATTGAAGAAGCGATTATTCCTGTAGAGGAATGTTTTGAAAATTTATTTTTGATTCCGGCAAATAGAAATTTGGCAGGAGCGGAGATTGAATTAGTTACCAGAGAAAATATGCAATATATTTTAAAGAAACAATTAGAACCGATTAAAGATAATTATGATTTTATAATTATAGATTGTCCGCCGGCACTTGGCATGCTTACCGTAAATGCAATGACAGCTTCAGATTCTGTTTTGGTTCCGATTCAATGTGAATTTTACGCATTAGATGGTCTTTCTCAGTTAATCTATACGATTGAATTAATTCAGGATAGCTTGAATCCAGATTTGTATATTGAGGGTGTAGTATTTACTATGTATGATGCTCGAACAAATCTGTCTTTACAGGTTGTGGAAAATGTAAAGGATAATTTAAAACAGACAATTTATAAGACGATTATTCCAAGAAATGTTAGATTAGCAGAAGCTCCTAGTTATGGTTTACCAATTAATCTTTATGATAAGCGTTCTTCTGGTACGGAAGCTTACAGAATGTTAGCTGATGAAGTAATCGAAAACGCACAGTAAAATAGAGACGAGTAATTAAAATGTGTAACGTTTCACGAATTTTATAATATTGTTTCACAAGATAGAATACACAATGTTTCACGTGAAACATTTTCAAGTTTAGATGGGAGGAGCATATATTTTATGGCGGTTAGAAAAGGTTTGGGAAGAGGATTAGACCTTCTGATTCCAAAAGATGAAAGTATGCCTAAAAAATCGACAGGAAAAAATAAAGATACACAAGAAGCAGCGGAAAATCAGATTCTTACACTCAGTATTCATGATGTGGAGCCAAATAGAAATCAGCCAAGAAAGCAATTTGATGAAGATGCGATCGAAGAGTTAGCTGATTCTATAAAACAATACGGAGTTATTCAGCCGCTTATTGTACAGAAAAAAGATAAGTATTATGAAATCATTGCTGGTGAGAGAAGATGGAGAGCATGTAAGAAAGCCGGATTAAAAGAGGTTCCTGTAATCATAAAAAATTATGATGAAAGGGAAACATTAAAGATTTCGTTGATTGAAAATCTTCAAAGAGAAGATTTGAATCCAATTGAGGAAGCAAAGGCATATGAACAGCTTTATAATACATATGGATTAAAACAGGACGAAATTGCTGCTAGTGTATCAAAGAGCAGAACAGCTATTACCAATATTATGAGACTGCTCAAACTGGATGAACGTGTTCAAAATATGGTAATTGAAAATCTTATCAGTAGCGGACATGGAAGAACACTTTTATCTATTGATGATGGAGATATGCAGTATCAATTAGCAGAAAAAATTCTTGATGAAAACTTAAGTGTTCGAGAAGCAGAAAAACTGGTAAAATGTATATTAGAACACAAGGATAACAAAAAGAATGTGGAGGAAGAATCTTCTCAGGAAAAAGGCATGATTGACTTCTTCGAAAATAAAATGAAGGATATTTTAGGAAGTAAGGTTAGCATCAAAAACAAGAAAAATAATAAGGGAAAAATAGAAATTGAGTATTATTCTAAAGATGAATTGGAGCGAATTATAGATTTAATCCAAAGTATTAAAGAATGACACTGTTAATAGAAGATAATGGAGAAAAAGTATGAATAGTAGAATATTAAATTTCTTTAATGTGAAACTGGATGCATTTATTGTTTTTGTATCAGTTGTAGTTGTGATCATGTTTATAGCACTATTCTTTCTTCTTTTAGATTACTTAAAGATGAGAAAGCGATATGTGGAATTTATGACTGGAGAAAGCGGAAAGTCTTTGGAATATACAATTTATAAAAGATTCAGGGAGATTGATAAACTGAAAGCTGGCCAGAAAGATAATGATGCTCAGATTGCTATTATTTATGATATGCTCAGAAGAAATTATAGCAAGGTCGGTATTTATAAATATGATGCATTTAATGTAGAAAATTCTCTTAGCGGAGGAAGTATCAGTTTTGCTCTTACACTTTTAAATAGTAGAGATAATGGATTTATCTTAAATGTAATACATAATAGAGCAGGATGTCATGTTTATTTAAAAGAAATTAAAGAAGCTGCATGTGAACAGGTATTAGCAGCAGAAGAAAAGATTTCTCTTGATATGGCATTAAAATATGACGAAAAAAAAGAAACAGATAAATAATATGATACCAGAATCAAGATACCTCTTGATTCCAACATCATAATATATAAACACAAAAGAAAAAGAGTTAAGATATGTTCAATTCACATATCTTAACTCTTTTAACTTGCTTTCTGAATTATATAAATATATAATGATGATACGGAATTATAAATATAAAAGGAGTGAGAGGGAGCGGCATATATGCGAGAATATTTAAAAGCAATTGGTTTTAGTGATTTGAACAGCAGAAAAAAGATAGACGAACTAATTAATGAAATAAAGAAGAATCCCAGTAGAAAAAACTGGTTTCAAATAGACGAAGAAGAAGCAATATTTATTTACGAAAAAGATTTTGCTGAAGCAGTAGGAATTGCAGTAATAGAAGTTATGGATAGAGATGGATATCAGGTAACAGATCATTTTTATCCATATGTCCGCGGTGCGAATTACCTGTATCATGAAGATTTAGAATTTGAACATTATACAGATAAAGAAGGATATGCGGGTATTTGTGATGAGAATAATATCGGTATCCCACTAATATTTCATGTAAATAATCCAGTAGACTATTTAAAAATAGTTTATGGGAAGTTTCATGATAAGATAAATAGTATAACTTTATCCGGAATGTCAAAAAAGGGAATGATTATTTTACCAGTCGAAAAAGATGAATTTCAGGAACGGGAAGAACGAAAAGGAAATGAACTCCGTAATGAAATGATCGATGCTGCAAAAGCAGGAGATATTGAGGCAATGGAACAGCTGACACTAGAAGATATGGATACATATACCGCAGTCAGCAGCAGATCAAAAAAGGAAGATTTATTTACCATTGTAACATCGTATTTTATGCCTCATAGTGTAGAATGTGATAAATATTCTGTTCTTGGAAAAATCATCAATGTGATGGAAATGCAGAACAGCAGAACGAAAGAGATATTTTATTACTTATCAGTAGAGTGCAATTCCATTCAGATTGAATTCACTATAGCAAAAGAAGATTTGATGGGTGAGCCTAAAGTAGGACGCAGATTTAAAGGGATTCTTTGGCTGCAGGGAGAAGTAGACTGCCTGTAGGCTTGACAAAAGAAAAAAAATAATTTAATATACTTTATGTATGTTAATGTGTCTTCGTAGCTCAGCTGGATAGAGCACTCGCCTCCTAAGAATATGTTATAACGACCGCCTTTCGGGCAAAGGCGATTGACATTGA
>OHAU01001610.1_pt1 | contig 25238 bp, 24 predicted proteins | sample 1577181 | NCBI WGS metagenome assembly OHAU01 (sample SAMEA3541472, study PRJEB24748) | human gut metagenome | biome: human gut; feature: human-associated habitat; material: faeces | place: China | collected 2012 | reverse complement strand
TATGGGCGTATTTCTGCCCGTCAAAACCATGTCTGCCCTTGTCAACCGATGGTAGGTTGACATAAGAACGAAACACCCCCCCGAAAAGGAGAAACATATGGATATTTTTGAAAAGTGCTATGCCCCCTCTCTTGCCACCGACCTGCAGGAAAAGGGCGTGTATCCCTACTTCCGGGCCCTGCAGTCCCGGCAGGATGTAGAGGTGATGATGGAGGGTAAGCGCCGCATCATGCTGGGGTCTAACAACTATCTGGGCCTCACCACCGACCCGGAGGTCATCGAGGCAGGCGTGCGCACCATGGAAAAGTTCGGCACCGGCTGCAGCGGCTCCCGGTTCCTCAACGGCACCCTGGAGCTGCACCTGGAGCTGGAGGAGGCCTTGGCCAGCTTTCTGCATAAAGAAGGGGTCATCACCTTCGGCACGGGCTTTCAGTCCAATGTGGGCATCATCAGCGCCCTGGTGGGCCGGCACGACTATGTGATCTGCGATAGGGAAAACCACGCCTCTATTTATGCCGGCTGCCAGATGAGCTACGGCAAAATGCTGCGCTACCGCCACAGCGACATGGAGGACCTGGAAAAGCAGCTTAGACGGGTGCCGGAGCAGAACGGCGCCCTCATCGTCACCGACGGCGTGTTCTCCATGGGCGGGGACATTGCAAAGCTGCCGGAGATCTGCGCCCTGGCGAAGAAGTACGGGGCCCGGGTCATGGTGGACGATGCCCACGGCCTGGGCGTTCTGGGCCCCGGCGGCCGGGGCACCGCCAGCCACTTCGGCCTGGAGGATCAGGTGGATGTGTACATGGGCACTTTTTCCAAGTCCCTGGCATCTCTGGGCGGCTACATGGCGGCCGATAAGGCGGTGACGGAGTATGTGCGCCACAACTCCCGGCCCTTTATTTTCTCCGCCTCCATTCCTCCTGCCAACTGCGCCACGGCCCTGGCGGCCCTCCGTAAGCTGGAGCGGCATCCGGAGCTGCCGGAGCGTCTGCGGGACCTGAGCCTGTACGCCCGGAAGGGCTTTACGGACCGGGGCCTTAAAATTCGCGAGTCGGCCCTGTCCGCGCCTACGCCCATCATCCCCATATATACCTATGAGACCATGCATACCCTGGACGCGGCCCAGAAGATTTACGACCGGGGCGTGTATGTAAATCCCACCCTGCCCCCGGCTACTCCGGAGGGGGAGGCCCTGCTGCGAACCAGCTATATGGCCACCCACACCGAGGCCCTGCTGGACGAGGCTATGGACATTATGGCGGAGGTGCTGCTTCATGAGTAAGGTCGCTGTTATCACCGGCGGGACCTCCGGCATTGGCCGGGAAACGGCCCTGTACCTGGCAAAAAACGGCTGCACGGTGTATGAGCTGAGCCGCCGGACCGAGGGCGTGGAGGGCCTTAAGCACATCCGGGCCGATGTGACGGACGAGGACTCCGTCCGCCGGGCGGTGGAGGAGATTTTGCAGGAGGCCGGGCATATTGACATCCTGGTGAATAATGCGGGCTTCGGCATCAGCGGGGCTGTGGAGTTTACGGACACGGAGGAGGCCCAGCGCCAGTTTCAGGTGAATTTCTTCGGCATGGTGCGTATGAACCGGGCGGTCATTGCCGCCATGCGCAGTCGGGGCAGCGGCCGCATTGTGAATCTCAGCTCCGTGGCGGCCCCGGTGCCCATCCCCTTCCAGACCTATTATTCCGCGTCCAAGGCGGCCATCAATTCTTATACCATGGCCCTGGGCAATGAGCTGCGGCCCTTCGGCATCACCGTCTGCGCCGTAATGCCCGGGGACATCCATACCGGCTTCACCGCCGCCCGCCACAAGGTGGGCCAGGGGGACGAGATTTATGCCGGGCGCATCAGCCGCTCCGTAAAGCGCATGGAGCACGACGAGCAGACGGGCATGGACCCGGCCAAGGCCGGGGCCTTTGTGGGAAAGGTGGCCCTGGAAACCGGCCACAAGCCCCTGTACACCATCGGCTTTTCCTATAAAGCGGCGGTGCTCCTGACCAAAATTCTCCCCGCCCGGGCGCTGAACTGGCTTATCGGCAAAATCTACGCCTCTTAAAAAGAGCATAAAAGAGCTTGTCTCCGCAGATGCAGGGGACAAGCTCTTTTTGTCTGCCGCAAGGCATTTTCACCCCGCCGGGGCCCGGCGCAGAGGGACGGCTGCGGCACTTTTCGGGGGTTAGGTACGGTAATATTTTTTGGCGCAGAATTCCCGGCGGATCTCCACCAGGCCCTCGTCCTCCATCCAGGCGGCGAAGTTGGAAAAATTGCGCTCCACGATGCTGAACTTCAGCTGATTGTGGGTGCGGACATTCTCCTTTTTGCAGAATTCATAGATCCACTGGTCAAAGGTCATGCCGTCCTGCAGGCAGGAGAGCATTTCCCGGGCCTTATCCCGGATGAAGCGGATGTTTTCTCCAATGAGGTCGGTGATGTCCGTCAGCACCTCCTTGTGGGCCACAATGTAGGCAGGGTAGCGGAGGGAGTAGAGGCTTTGCTTGCTCTCTAAGTCCCGGGCGATGAACATGGAGGTGGGGAGCTTGGCGCCTTCAATTTCCGAGCGGCTGATAAGGCAGTCCCCCAGGTAGGCCACACCGTCGGGGGTGACGATGCCGATGTGACCGGCGCTGTGGCCGGGGAGCTGAAGGATGCCGAACCTCGCGCCGCAGAAGGTCAGCTCTGTGGCGTCTGCGGGGATAATGACATCGGCGGTGAAGCACTCCTCCAGGAAATAGGCCCGGCTGCGGCCATAGGTGAGGGCCACATAGTTGGCCCGATAGGCGTCGGGGTTTACGGAGATGCCCGCCTCAATGAGCTGGGCGGCGGCCAAGGCCCCATAGCGCTGCTGCAGATAGCGGACATTGCCGGTGTGATCGAAATGGGCGTGGGAGCAGACAATGCCCTTGAGATGAAAGCCGTTATCGTCCAGCAGGTGAGTCAGGGCGCTGCGGTCTAACTTGGCATAGCCGGTGTCCAGAAGGACAATGTCGGTGTCGTTTAATTTATAAATGGGCAGCAGGGCGGTGGCGCCGTCGGCCACATAGGTGCTGCCTAAAACGGGGCGAAGCTCCATAATGTTTTTTCTCCTTTTTTGAAAATATTGCTTTTGTCATTCCGAGGGAGCCAAGCGACCGTGAGAATCCGTGCTCTCGTCCTTTTGGAGGCGCGGATTGCCGCAGCCGGTTTGCACGCTGGCTTCACAAGAATAGCCTCAATAATTTCATTATATCCCATGGGCTGAGAAAAACAAGACGGGGCATTTGCGAAAATTTCATTTACAAAAGCACGGAAGTATTGTAGAATACTATGAAGAATAAATGAGGGAGGATTCGTATGGACGAGCCGAAATATAAAAGGGTGCTGCTGAAAATCAGCGGCGAGGCCCTGGCGGGAGAAAAGCACTTTGGCCTGGACTTCGGCGTTATGGGTCAGGTGGCGGATGTGATTAAGGAATGCGTGGAGATGGGCGTGCAGGTGGGCATCGTCATCGGCGGCGGCAACTTTTGGCGCGGCGTGAAGAACGGCGAGGGCTACATCGAGCGCACCCGGGCCGACCACATGGGCATGCTGGCCACGGCTATGAACTGCATGGCTATGGCCGATGTGCTGGAGCAGAAGGGCGTGGATGTGCGGGTGCAGACCGCCCTGGAGATTAAAGAAGTGGCGGAGCCCTATATCCGGGCCCGGGCCATTCGGCACCTGGAAAAGGGGCGGGTGGTCATCTTCGGCTGCGGCATCGGCAGTCCCTTCTTCTCCACGGACACCGCGGCGGTGCTGCGGGCAGCGGAGATCGGCGCGGATGTCATCCTGCTGGCCAAGAACATTGACGGCGTTTACAACTGCGACCCGGCCAAGTTTGCCGATGCCAAGAAATTCGACTCCATCACCTATGACGATGTGCTGGCCCAGCATCTGTCCGTTATGGACAGCACCGCCACCAGCCTGTCTATGGATAACCACATCCCCGTTTTGGTATTTGCCCTGAAGGACCCCTACAACATCATTCGCGCCCTGCGCGGAGAAAAAATCGGTACGATCGTAAAGGAGGCTTAACCCCATGCTGAAAGATGAATACAAGATTTACGAAGAGAAAATGAAAAAGAGCATCGAGTCCGTTAAAAACGACTTTGCCGCCGTGCGGGCGGGCCGGGCCAATGCCGCCGTGCTCAACCGTATTTCCGTGGACTATTACGGCACCCCCACGCCCATCCAGCAGGTGGGCAGCGTTGCCTCTCCGGACCCCCGGACCCTGGTCATCACCCCCTGGGACGGGTCCCTGCTGCGGGCCATTGAAAAGGCCATTTTGGAGTCTGACCTGGGCATCAATCCCCAGAACGACGGCAAGTGCATCCGCCTGTCCTTCCCCCAGCTCACCGAGGAGCGCCGCAAGGAGCTGGTGAAGCAGATCCACAAGTACTCCGAAAACGGCAAGGTGGCCGTGCGCAACATCCGCCGGGACGCTATGGACAGGTTCAAGAAGATGCAGAAGGCATCCGAGATCACCGAGGACGAGCTGAAAATGGCGGAAAAGGACCTGCAGAAGATCACCGACGACAACTGCAAGGAGCTGGATAAGCTCCTGGACATCAAGGAAAAGGAACTGATGTCGGTCTGATGGGACTGTTTTCTAAAAAAGTCTCTCATAAGGCGGGGCAGGTGGATAAAAGCCGCCTTCCCCGCCACATCGCTATCATTATGGACGGCAACGGTCGTTGGGCGAAGAAGCGCGGGCTTCCTCGTACTGCCGGACATAAGGTCGGCGCGGAGACATTTCGCAAAATTGCCCTGTACTGCAAAGCACTGGGCGTGGAATACCTGACCATTTACGCCTTCTCCACGGAGAACTGGAAGCGGCCCGCCGAGGAGGTAAGCACGCTGATGAGCCTGCTTAAAAAGTATATGCAGGAGGCCATTGACACCATGGAGCGGGATAAGATGAAGCTCCGCTTTTTCGGGGATCTCTCGGCTCTGAGTCCGGAGCTGCAGGACCTGGCCCGCCGGGCAAACGCCGTGGCCGACCGGGTGGAGGGCTTCCAGGCAAACCTGTGCATCAACTACGGCGGACGGGATGAGATACTCCATGCGGCCAAGCTCTGCGCGGCGGCGGGGGAGGAGATGACGGAGGAGAATCTGGAAAAGCACCTCTACTCCGCCGGTATCCCCGACCCGGAGCTTATCATTCGCCCCGGCGGGGAGCTGCGGCTGAGCAATTTCCTGCTGTGGCAGTGCGCGTATTCGGAGTTTTACTTCTGCGATACCCTGTGGCCGGATTTCGGCGAAAAGGACCTGGATGAGGCCATTGTAGCCTACCAGCAGCGGGACCGGCGGTTCGGCGGCGTGAAGTAAGAGATATAAACGAGGAATTTAAGCTATGAAACAGAGAATTCTGGTGGCGGTGGTGGGTATACCGCTGCTGCTTTTGGTGCTGTGCTGGGCCCCCCATTGGGCTACGGCGGCGCTGCTGGCGGCCCTGGGCATCATCGGAGCCCATGAGCTTTTGGCGGCGGTGTGCGGCCCGGAAAAAACCAAGCAGCTTTGGGTGCTGGCGGGGGCTTTGGCCGTGCTGACGGTGTTTTCCACCTACGCGGGTATGGACGCATACAAGAAAACCGTCCTGACGGCGGCCCCCTGGCTGCTGTGCGCCGGCGTGGCGCTGCTGTTTTTCCTGGCGGTGCGGTGGTATGGCCGGGAGAATGCCATTGCGTTTCAGGACATTTGCGCGGTGCTGCTGGGCGGTGTGGCCATCCCTCTGGCCATGAGCTGCCTGCTGCGGCTGCGGCTGCTTACCTACGGCGGCGGGCTGGTGCTGATGCCCCTGGTGGCGGCCTTTATGAGTGACTCGGCGGCCCTGTTTACGGGCATGGCCTGCGGCAAGCACAAGCTGGCTCCCAAGGCCAGCCCCAAAAAGACCGTGGAGGGCGCTGTGGGCGGCCTGGCAGGCGGCGTGCTGGGGATGATCGTGTTCCGCATCGTGTTCTTTTTTGTCACGGTGGAGCCGCTGCCGATCGGTTGGTGCATGGTCATCGGCCTGGTGGGGGCGTTTATGGGCCAGCTGGGTGATTTGAGCTTTTCCATTATCAAGCGCCAGTTCGGCATCAAGGACTACGGACGGCTGCTGCCGGGCCACGGCGGCGTGCTGGATCGGTTTGACAGCGTTATTTTCGCCGCCCCGGTGGTGTGGATGATCGCTGTGAGCGTGGGAATGTGAGAAAAAATGAGTAAGTGTATTTCCGTTTTAGGCAGCACCGGCTCCATTGGCCGGCAGACGCTGCAGGTGGCGGAGGAGCTGGGCCTGCGGGTGGCGGCTCTCACCGCCGGAAGACAGATCGATTTATTGGAGCAGCAGGCACGGCAGTTTCGCCCGTGCCTTGCTGCCGTGTATGAGGAGGCGGCGGCCCGGGAGCTGCGGGAGCGGCTGAAGGATCTGCCCATCCAGGTCATGAGCGGCATGGAGGGCCTGCTGGCGGCTGCGGAGCTGGCGGAGAGTGACACCGTGGTCACGGCGGTCATGGGCAGCGTGGGCCTGGAGCCGACCCTGGCGGCCATCCGAAAGAAAAAGCGCATTGCCCTGGCCAATAAGGAGACCCTGGTGTGCGCCGGGGAGCTGGTGATGGCCGAGGCAAAAAAATACGGCGCGGAGATCGTGCCGGTGGACTCGGAGCATTCGGCTATATTTCAGAGCCTTCAGGGCTGCCGGGACAGAAGCGAAATTAAGCGCCTGCTGCTCACCTGCTCCGGAGGGCCGTTTTTCGGCAAGAGCTTTGCGGAGCTGGAGCATATGACGGCGGGAGACGCCCTGCGCCACCCCAACTGGACCATGGGCGCCAAAATCACCATCGACTCCGCTACCCTTATGAATAAGGGCCTGGAGATCATCGAGGCCATGCGGCTTTACGGGCTGCCTCTTTCTCAGGTGGAGGCGGTGATCCACCGCCAGAGCATTGTGCATTCCCTGGTGGAGTTCCGGGATGGGGCCATGCTGGCCCAGCTGGGTACGCCGGACATGAAGCTGCCCATCCGCTATGCCCTGACCTATCCCTACCGGGCCGAGACCCCGGACAGGACCTTGGACCTGCTCTCCTGCGGGCCTTTGACCTTCAGCGCCCCGGACGAGATGGCCTTTCCCTGCCTGCGCATTGCCAAGCAGTGCGCCGCCGCTGGGGGCACCGCCTGCGCCATTATGAACGGGGCCAATGAGGTGGCTGTGGCGCAGTTTTTGCGGGGTGAGATAGGGTTTAACGATATTTCCCGCCGGGTGGAGCAGGCTCTTTCCCGGGTAGCGGTGAAATATCAGCCGAGCCTTGGGGATATACTGGAGGCAGACCGGTTGGGCCGGGAGGCCGCCGGGTAAATCACCGACGCCCGGGGCGTCAGATGGGAGTGACTATGTCCACTGTTGTATATATTTTAATCGCGGTGCTGGTGTTCGGCGTGCTCATCGCCGTACACGAGCTGGGGCATTTTATGGCCGCCAAGGCCTGCGGCGTGCGGGTGAATGAGTTCTCCGTCGGCATGGGCCCGGCCATTTGCAAGAAGCAAAAGGGGGAGACCCTGTACGCCCTGCGGTGCCTTCCCTTTGGCGGCTTCTGCGCCATGGAGGGGGAGGACGAGGCCTCCAGCGATCCCCGGGCCCTGGAAAACAAGGGCTTTTGGGCGAAGCTGCTGATCTTTGCCGCCGGGGCGGGGATGAATTTCCTTGCGGGCCTGCTTATTATCCTGTGCCTCAATAGCGGCGTGAAAACCATGGTCCAGCCCGTTATTGGAAGCTTTGCCGACGGCTGCCCCCTCCAGGAGACCCTGCAGGTGGGGGACCGCATCGCGGCCATCGACGGGGAAAAAATCTATGTGTACAGCGACTTGTCGCTGTTGCTGAACCTGAACCAAACGGGGCAGTACGACCTGACCGTGGTGCGGGACGGGAAAAAAGTGGAGCTTTCGGGGGTTTCCATGGAGCGCCGGGAGTACACCGACCAAAACGGCAAGGCCTACACCGGCTACGGGCTGAACTTCACCGTGAAGGAGACCACCCTGGGAGACCGGCTGCAAATGAGCTTTGCCAATGCCGCGGACTTCGTGCGCATGGTGCACCTGTCGCTGCAGATGCTGGTAACGGGCCAGGCCGGGGTCAAGGACATCAGCGGCCCGGTGGGCATTGTGACGGTCATCACCGATGTGGGCCAGAATAGCGGCTCCACCGCCGCCGCCGTGCGGAATATTGCGTATCTGGCGGCCATGATCGCGGTAAACCTGGCGGTAATGAACCTGCTGCCCCTGCCGGCTTTGGACGGGGGAAAGATTTTCTTCCTGATCATCAACGCCCTGTGTATGCTGCTTGTACACAAGCGTATTCCGCAGAAATTCGAGAGCTATGTCCACATTGCCGGGTTTGTGCTGCTGATGCTGCTGATGCTGGCGGTGACCTTCCAGGATGTGTGGAAAATTTTCCAATAACTGGCGGCAAACTCTACGAGACTTTTTGGTTTGCGTTTTTACGAGGGAGGAGCGTAAGAGAACATGAGTAAGCAAATTCAGGTGGGCAGCGTGGCCGTGGGCGGCGGCGCGCCCGTGAGTATACAGTCCATGTGCAACACGCCTACCCGGGATGTGGAGGCCACGGTGGGCCAAATCCTCCGTCTGGAGGAGGCCGGGTGCGAGATCATCCGGGTGGCCGTGCCGGATATGGAGGCAGCCCGGGCCGTGGGGGAGATCAGACGGCACATCCACATCCCCCTGGTGTGCGACATCCATTTTGACTATAAGCTGGCCCTTATGTGCGCGGAGCAGGGGGCGGATAAAATTCGCATCAACCCCGGAAACATCGGGTCCAAGGACCGGGTGCGGGCCGTGGCGGATGCCTGTAAGGAGCGGGGCATCCCCATCCGCATCGGCGTCAACGGGGGGTCTCTGGAAAAGGAGCTGCTGGCCAAGTACGGCGGGGTAACGGCCCAGGCTCTGGTGGAAAGCGCCCTGGGCCATGTGCATCTTTTAAACGACTGTAATTTTGACAACATCTGCATCTCCGTGAAATGCTCGAATGTGCCGGTGAATATGCGGGCCTACCAGCTTCTGCGGGCCCAGACGGACTATCCCCTGCACCTGGGCGTCACCGAGGCGGGTACGCCCACCATGGGCATTTTGAAGTCCGCCATGGGTATCGGGGGCCTTCTGTGCCTGGGCATCGGCGACACCGTGCGGGTGAGCCTCACGGCAGACCCGGTGGAGGAGGTACGGGCGGCGAAACAGATCCTTTCTGCCGCCGGGGTGCGGCGCTTCGGGCCGAATCTGGTCTCCTGTCCCACCTGCGGGCGGACGCAGTACGACATGATCCCCATTGCCCGGGAGGTGGAGCGGCGGCTGGAGAGCTGCGATAAAAACATCACCGTGGCGGTGATGGGCTGCGTGGTCAACGGGCCCGGAGAGGCCGCTGCCGCCGATGTGGGCATCGCCGGAGGAAAGGGCGAGGGCCTGGTATTCCGCCGGGGCGAGATTCTGTATAAGGTGCCGGAGGAGAAGCTGGTGGATGCACTGATGGAAGAGATCGAGAAGCTGTAAGTATGGAGAAAATCGGATTTTTTGACTTTTTTGGGAGCTTCTTGCCGCCCCAGGAGTTTCGGTCTATGCTGACGGGGGCCAAGGTGGTGAGCGGTGAGGTGAATCGGGAGAGCCGCGCCCTGGAGGCGGAGGTGGAGTGCCAGCATTCGGTGCCGGAGGCCGCCGTGACCGCCCTGGAGCAGCTTTTGCAGACCCACTACGACCTGCGCCAGATACGGCTGCGCTTCGTGTCTGCCGGCGGAAAAAAGAGCGCAGAGCAGGTGCTGCTGGGCAAGCCCATCAAGGGTCGGCCTATCTCCATGGAGGGGCTGAACCCTAAGATGGGCACCGTGGTGGTGGAGGGCAAGGTATTCTTCTTTGACTGCCACGAGACCCGGCGGCCCGGGGTGTGGGTCCTGACCTTTGACATAACGGATAACCAAAACTCCGTCACCGTCCGCAAGTATATGCAGACCAAGGAGCTGGGAGGCCTGCAAAGCGCCATCGCCCCGGGTATGTGGCTGCGGGTCCAGGGGATCATGGAGCTGACCAGGGACGGAAAGGATATGCAGCTGGCCCCCTTTAACATCGTGAAGATCGGCCACGAGGCCCGGAAGGATACGGCCAGGGAGAAGCGGGTGGAGCTGCACCTGCACACCCGTATGTCCAACATGGACGCCCTGACGGACCCGGCGGCGGTGATTAAGGAGGCCATTTCCTGGGGCCACCCGGCCATTGCCCTCACCGACCACGGGGTGTGCCAGGCCTTTCCCGATGCCTGGCACACGGCCAAGGGAAAGATTAAAATTCTCTATGGCGTAGAGGGGTACTTTATCAACAATCTGGACGATCGGGTGGTGGTACACGGCCCGGCGGACCAGGATTTTGACGATGAGATCGTCTGCTTCGACATTGAGACCACGGGCCTCCAGGTGATGAAGGAGGCCATCACGGAGATCGGCGCGGTGGTGCTGAAAAACGGGGAAATTACGGACCGCTTTCAGACCTTCGTAAACCCCGGCCGCCGGCTGACCCCGGAAATTATCGGCCTCACGGGCATCACCGACGCTATGCTCAAGGACGCCCCCCAGCCCAAGGAGGCTTTGGAGGCGTTCCTGAAATTCGTAGATGGGCGGCCCCTGGCGGCCCACAACGCGGAGTTTGACATAGGCTTCATTCGGGAGGGGTGCCGCCGGGCGGGACTGGATTTTTCTCCCACCTATGTGGACTCCCTGATTTTGGCCCAAAATCTGCTGCCGGAGCTGAATAAATTTAAGCTGGATGTGGTGGCGGAGCACCTGGATCTGCCCGCCTTTAATCACCACCGCGCCTCGGACGATGCGGGCATGGTGGGCTATATGCTCATCCCCTTTTTCGAGAAAATGCGCCGGGAGCTGGGCATCAGCCGCCTGCAGGAAATAAACAAAAAAATGCTGGAGCTGCGGCCCTTGGGCAACAAGAACCACCGCAGACCCAAGCACATTATTATTTTGGCGAAAAACAAGCTGGGGCTCAAGCACCTGTATCAGTTGGTGTCGGCCTCCAACCTGAAGTATTTCAAGCGCTTCCCCATCATTCCCAAGACCGAGCTGGCCGCCCACCGGGAGGGGCTTATCATCGGCTCCGCCTGCGAGGCCGGGGAGCTTTTCCGGGCGGTGGTGGAGCACAAGGACTGGGACGAGCTGAAGCGTATTGCCTCCTTTTACGACTACCTGGAGATCCAGCCCCTGTGCAACAATGCCCTCATGCTGCGCAGCGGCGAGGCCCGGGACGAGGAGGAGCTGCGGGACTTCAACCGCACCATCGTCCGCCTGGGGACGGAGCTGCATAAGCCCGTCTGCGCCACCGGAGATGTGCATTTCATGGAGCCGGAGGACGAGATTTTCCGTCATGTGCTCCTGGCCAGTAAAAAATTCCCCGACGCGGACAAGAGCCTGCCCATTTACTTCAAGACCACCGACGAAATGCTGGAGGAATTTTCCTATCTGGGAGAGGAGACCGCCTACGAGGTGGTGGTGAAAAATACCCGGGCCATTGCGGATCTGGTGGAGGAGATCGAGCTGCTGCCTCCGGGACAGCTTTTCCCGCCGCGACTGGAAAACTCCGAGCAGGAGCTTCATGACATGGTGTGGAGCAAGTGCCATGAGCTCTACGGGGAAAACCCGCCCCAGCTCATCGTGGACCGGCTGAATGTGGAGCTGGGCGGCATTTTGGGCAAGTACGATGTGGTGTATATGTCGGCCCAGAAGCTGGTGCAGCGGAGCCTGGAAAACGGGTATCTGGTGGGCTCCCGAGGGTCCGTGGGGTCGTCGCTGGTCGCCTATATGGCGGGCATCACAGAGGTGAACTCCCTGCCGCCCCACTACCGCTGCCCCCGGTGCAAGCACACGGAGTTCATCACCGACGGCAGCTACGGCTGCGGCGCGGATATGCCGGATAAAATCTGCCCCCAGTGCGGGGAAAAGCTGGTCAAGGACGGCTTTGACATCCCCTTTGAGACCTTCCTGGGCTACGGCGGCGGCAAGGTGCCGGATATTGACCTGAACTTCTCCGGGGAATACCAGGCCCGGGCCCACCGCCACGCAGTGGAGATGTTCGGCGAGACCCAGGTGTTCCGGGCCGGGACCATCGGTACCCTGGCGGAAAAGACCGCCTACGGCTTTGTGCGAAAATATCTGGAGGAGCGGGACATCACCGCCGGAAACGCGGAGATGAACCGCCTGACTTTGGGCTGCGTGGGCGTGCGGCGCACCACGGGCCAGCACCCCGGCGGCCTGGTGGTGGTGCCGGACGATATGGATGTGGAGGATTTCACCGCCGTGCAGCACCCGGCAGATGCCGAGGATGCCGAGACCATCACCACCCATTTTGAATACCACTGCATGGAGGACAACCTCCTGAAGCTGGATATGCTGGGCCACGATGACCCATCCATGATCCGTATGCTGGAGGACCTCACCGGGGTCAACGCCCGGGCTATCCCCCTGGACGACCCGGATACCATGAGTATTTTTACCTCCTCTAAGGTGCTGGGCTTTGAAAATGACGAGCTTCTGGGCCCCACCGGCGCCGTGGCCATCCCGGAGTTCAATACCCGTTTCACCCGGCAGATGCTCATAGATACCCAGCCCAAGGATTTTAACACCCTGGTGCGGCTTTCGGGCTTTTCCCACGGCACGGATGTGTGGCTTGGAAACGCCCGGGAGCTGATCGTGGGCGGTACGGCCTCGGTTCTGCAGACCGTGGGCTGCCGTGACGACATTATGCTCTATCTCATCTCCATGGGTCTGGACCCGAAAATGAGCTTTAAGATCATGGAGGCCGTGCGAAAGGGCAAGGTGAAAAAGGGCGGCTTCCAGGAGGGCTGGGTGGAGGCCATGGAGGAGCACGGGGTGCCCCAGTGGTACATCGAGTCCCTGGCCAAGATCGGCTATCTTTTCCCCAAGGCCCACGCCGTGGCCTATGTGATGATGGCCTTCCGCATCGCCTGGTTCAAGGTCCATGAGCCCTTGGCCTTCTACGCTACCTTCTTCACCATCCGGGCCAAGGCCTTTGACGCGGAGTTTTGCTGCGCCGGAAAGGAGGCCGTGGAGCGAAAAATTCACGAGATCGAGAACAACAAGGACGCCACCGCCGTGGAGCAGAACCTCCTGGTGACCCTGGAGGTGTGCTACGAGTTTTATCTCCGGGGCTTCCACTTTGACACCATCGATATTTACCGGTCCGATGCCTCGAAGTTCATCATCACCGAGGGCGGGCTGCTGCCGCCGCTGATCTCCGTCCATGGACTGGGGGAGGCCGCCGCCCAGGACACGGTGGAAAAGCGCAGGGGCAAGACCTTCATCTCCGTGGAGGAGTTTTCCATGTGCTGCAGCAAGCTGTCCAAGACCCATATCGAGCAGCTGAAGGCCCTGGGGGCCTTTGCGGGTATGGCGGACACCAGCCAGGTGAATTTGTTTGACGGCTTGTAAGAAAATTATGTAATCGGACAGCGGGGCAAAGAGCCTTGCAGAGACGGTCCGGGAGCCCGTGCTTTCAAGAGGGGAAAGCACGGGCTCCCGGTCGGCTGACTCAGTTGCACTCCTTGGCCTGCTTGTTTTGCTCCTGGTTCTCATTTTTGCCGTTTTTGTTCTGGTTCTGATTCTGGTTCTTGTTCTGGTTGTTCTTAGCCATGCTGAGCACCTCCTTTTCCGAACTGTGTACGCCCTTAGTGTGCCATGACCCCGGTGAAATATACAAAATTTTCTCAAAAAAAATATTGACATTGCCCCGCCCGGGTGCTACAATACCATAGGAAAAACAAAGAAGGCTGGATGCATCCGCCTCACCTCCCGCCACAGGCAAAGAGGTCAATAGCGCAGCGCCCTCCCGATTTTGGGGCGGTGTTTAGGCTATGCGGGTGCTTTCGGCATCCGTGTTTTTATTTTTGAATGGAGGTGTTTCGGCCATTAGCAAGCTGCAGCATGAATTGAACGAGGAGATCCGCGATAAGGAGATCCGCCTCATCGGTGAGACCGGCGAACAGATGGGCATTGTTTCCGCGGAGGAGGCCCTGCACATCGCAGACGAGCGCGGTTTGGACCTGGTAAAGATCTCTCCGCAGGCTGTGCCCCCTGTGTGCAAGCTGATGAACTACGGCAAGTACAAGTTTGAGCAGAGCAAGCGCGAGAAGGAAGCCAGAAAAAATCAGCATGTGGTGGAAATCAAGGAGATCCGGATGTCCCCGGGCATTGATGTGGGCGATTTCAACACCAAGCTGAAAAACGCCCAGAAGTTCCTGGCAGACGGCAACCGGGTCAAGGTGTCTGTCCGCTTCCGTGGCCGTGAAATGGCCCACACGGATATCGGCCGGGATCTGCTGAACAAGTTTGCGGAGCAGTGCGCCGACACAGCAACATTGGAAAAGGCTGCCAAGATGGAGGGACGGAATATGTTCATTTTCCTCTCCCCCAAAGCAGGCAAGTAATTTATCTTTCCGCCATCGGGCGGAGAGCATACGGAAGGAGTATTTATCATGCCTAAACTGAAGACCCATAGCGGCGCAAAGAAGCGCTTCAATCTGACGAAGTCCGGCAAGGTCAAGAGAGCCCACGCTTTCAAGAGCCACATCCTGACCAAGAAGGACACCAAGCGTGGCCGTCGCCTGCGCTCCGGCACTTATGCCGACTGCACCAACGAGGCGACCATCCGCAAGATGATCCCTTACAAATAATCGACGGAATCGTTAGAATAGGAGGCAAGTACAAATGGCAAGAGTTAAAGGCGCAATGATGGCGCGTAAAAGAAGAAATAAGACCCTGAAGCTGGCCAAGGGTTACTGGGGTGCCAAGTCCAAGCACTTCAAGATGGCCAATGAGCAGGTCATGAAGTCCCTGACCTACGCCTATGTAGGTCGCCGGCTGAAGAAGCGCGACTTCCGTCAGCTGTGGATCACCCGTATCTCCGCTGCCTGCAAGCAGAACGGCATGAACTACTCCACCTTTATGCACGGCCTGAAGGTGGCCGGCATCCAGATCAACCGCAAGATGCTGTCCGAAATGGCTATCAACGACGCCGTGGCGTTCACCGCCCTGTGCGACATCGCTAAGAAGGCCTAAGTCTATATTGTATCCGCAAAAAAGTGCAGTCTCCGGGCTGCACTTTTTTTGCTGTCGGAAAATTCCAAAGGAATTTTCCGACAAAAGGTTTGCAGCCTGCTGCGCGCATAATTTTTGCGCCGGGCGCAAAAATTCCACACTTGCAGTCTGAGAGGTATTTTCCCCACGCACATGTCGCGGTGAAAAATGATTTTAATTTTTTGCCGCCTGCGGGCGGCAAACTCTGCGAGGCTTTTTTCTTTTCTATCTGCCCTTGTCAATCAAAATTTTTTGCAGTATAATAACAAAAAAATATACCGGGAGGGAACCTGTATGTATTGTGTTCGCAAAGTCAATGATGATTACACCTGGATCGGAGCCGACAGCCGCCGCTTGGCGGTGTTCGAGGGCGTGTTCGGCGTGCCGGAGGGCGTTTCCTATAACAGTTATTTGCTTCTGGACGAAAAGACCGTCCTGTTTGACACGGTGGATGCCCAGGTGATCCACCAGTTCCGGGAAAATCTGTACCACGCCCTGGATGGCCGCACCCTGGACTACATCGTGGTCCACCACATGGAGCCGGACCACACCGCCGAGCTGGAGGACATGGTGCTGCGCTTCCCGAATGTGCAGATCCTCTGCACCGCCATGGCCAAGACCATGATCGGCCAGTTCTTCGGTCATGTCTACGACGACCGCATCCGCGTGTGCAAGGAGGGGGACACCCTCTGCACCGGCCGCCATACGCTGCAATTTGTGGCGGCGCCCATGGTCCATTGGCCCGAGGTGATGATGACCTACGACCGTACGGACAAGCTCCTGCTGTCGGCGGACGCCTTCGGCTGCTTCGGCGCTCTCAATGGCCACCTCTTTGCCGACGAGGTGGACTTTGATCGGGACTGCCTGGACGAGTGCCGCCGCTACTACACCAACATCGTGGGTAAGTACGGCCCCCAGGTGAAAGCGGTGCTGGATAAGGCGGCAAAGCTGGACATTGCCATGCTCCTGCCTCTTCACGGCTTCGTGTGGCGCAAGGATCTGGATTACATTCTTCATAAGCATCTGCTGTGGAGCACTTATCAGCCGGAGGTCCAGGGCGTGCTTATTGCCTACGCCTCCATTTATGGCGACACGGAGAGCGCTGCCAATATCCTGGCCTGCCGTCTGGCGGAGCAGGGTGTTCCCGTCACCATGCGCGACACCTCTGTGGTCCCCCTCAGCAGCATTGTGTCCGACGCCTTTAAGTACAGCCACATCGTTTTGGCCTCTGCCACCTATAATATGGGCGTGTTCATCTGCATGGAGCAGCTTCTCCACGATTTGGCGGCCCACAAGCTGGCAAACCGCCGCTACGCCATCCTGGAAAACGGCTCTTGGTCTCCCGCCGCCGGAAAGGGCATGGAGCAGATCATTGAGCCCCTGCACTGGGAGAAGGTCAGCGACACCCTCACGGTAAAGTCTGCCCTGCGTCCCGACCAGGTGCTGCAGCTGGATACCCTGGCTGACCTGCTGGCCAAGGATGTCCGCCGGGCAGAGGAAAAAGAGGAAAAGCCCGCCGGCGGCAAGCGCTATGTCTGCAAGGTCTGCGGCTATGTTTATGAGGGCGATACCCTCCCCGAGGACTATAAATGCCCCCTCTGCGGCGCCGGCCCCCAGTATTTCGCGGAGCAGTAAAAAGGGCAAAAAGATTTTTTTGAGACGCTGAAATGCTGTATTGAAGCACGGCCCTGAGGTGAAAGGTGTATGAAATCTATCTATCTTTTTACAACACGCAATGAAAACTACCTTCCCCGTCTGCAGGTGATGCCGACTTTCTTGGCAATCCATAACCCGAAGGATGCGATCCGGAATTACGATGCCCGCAATTACGGCAATTACAGGCACCTTGCGCGGCAGGAGTGGGGAGGCAGCCTATGAAGCGGAGCTATAAACGGATCATCGGCAGCCGCCTGATCGTCACGGCCCTTGCAGTCCTGATACAGCTCACCTGGCTTTGGGGACTGCTGGAATTTCTCGCGCCCTATGCGCTGCCTATCAATATCGTACTCACCGTTTTGGCGGTGCTGTTTGTCCTCTATGTGGCATCCAAGCGCGACGAACCGGCCTATAAGATCCTGTGGCTGATCTGCATACTTGCCTTTCCTCTGTTCGGCGCGATCTTATATCTGGGCTTCGGCGATAAAAAAACCAGCCGCCCGCTGCACCGCCGCCTGGAAAAGGCCGTTGCCGAGATCGGGCCGCCGAAGGCAGAGGCAGACGCGGCCCACGAACTGGAGCAGGAATCGCCTCATATGGCACAAATCTTCCACTACGCCTCCCGGCTGAGCCGTTATCCGGTCCAAAGAAACCGGGACGCCCGGTACTATCCGTCGGGAGAGGCGATGTTCCCGGTGATGCTAAGGGCGCTGGAGCAGGCGGAAAAGTATATCTATCTGGAGTATTTCATTATTTCAGAGGGCAAAATGTGGCAGTCCATGCTCGCCACATTGGTTCAAAAGGCTGCCTGTGGCGTGGATGTTCGGATCATCTATGACGATCTCGGCAGCCTGACCACGCTGCCGCCGGGATATGCAGAGTATCTGCGGCGCAGGAACATCAAGTGCGTTTCCTTTAACCCCATGCGGCTTTTCCTTTCCGGAACGCTGAATAACCGGGACCATCGTAAAATCCTGGTCATCGACGGAAAAGTCGCTTTCAGCGGCGGCATCAACCTTGCGGATGAATATATCAACCACATCGAAAAGTACGGGTACTGGAAGGACGGCGGCTTCCGTTTGGAGGGGCCGGCGGTGCAGAACTATGTGCAGATGTTCACGGAATTCTGGAACGCATTTTCTAAAGACCCCCTGACGCTCCCGGATTCCTGCGGCTCCTGCTCCCCTGAGCAGGGGGATGGATATGTCTTGCCCTACTGCGACTCGCCTGCAAACCGGGATGCGGTCAGTAACCATCTGTATATGGAATTATTGGGGCAGGCGACGCAATATGCGTGGTTTTTTACCCCGTATCTCATGCTGGGCGACACACTGCTGGACGCCTTTGTGCGAGCAGCGCAGCGGGGCGTTGATGTGCGCATTTTTGTGCCCGGTGTCCCGGATAAAAAGCTCGCCTACCGGATGACGCAGAGCTTTTTCCGCCCGCTGCTGGAGGCCGGCGTACGCATCTATACCTACACCCCCGGCTTTCTCCATGCAAAGGCCTGCCTGCTCGATGATGAAATCGGTATGCTGGGCACGGTAAATCTGGATTATCGCAGTCTTTTCCTTCATTTTGAATGCAACGCCCTGTTTTACCGTGCCTCGCTTTTGCGGGACTTGAAGCAGGATTTTGAAGAAACCCTTCCCTTGTGTAAGGAAATTACACAGCAGGATCTGAGGAAGGCCCTGCACAGCCGAATGTTAGACAGCGTTCTGCGAATCATCTCCCCTTTGTGCTGATAAGGATTCTATGCCGTGAAAGCACTTGCCTACTTCCATCATGAAAAGCGCCGTCTTGGGAAAATTCCCAAGACGGCGCTTTTAGCTGCGTAGGCTGCCATAAAAATCCATATATTATTACAAGGTCGGGCGTGATGCTCTGCCCTTGCCACAGTGCCTTATTTATGATATACTGTTCTTAACGAGCTCTAAACACCCCCACTCACACCGAAAAGGAGACTGTCATGCAATTCATCCTGCTCCCCTTTGCCCTGTGCTTCCTGCTCTATATCCGCCAGGAAAACCGCTATCACTTCTGGGCTGCCACCGCCCTGAAGGTCACCCTGACCCTCACGCTGGCCCTGTGTCTGCTGGTGGCGCTGCTGCGTCGGTATTCCCCGGTATTGCTGGCGGCGAATCTGGGTATGGTGCTGTGTGCCGGAGGTGATTATTTCCTGCAATACATCCGCCGTAGCCCCAGTAAATTCACCTGCGGCATCCTGCTTTTCAGCTTGGGCCATGTGTGCAATCTGGTGGCCCTGTTCCTCCTGGCCCCTTTTCACTGGAGCGGCTTGGCAGTGCTGGCAGGCCTGTTGGCTCTGGCCCTGGCCCTCAAGGGGATAGGCCGGTGGGATACCTCGGAAAATGAGCCCTGGCTTACCGTCTATATTGGCCTGGTGGCCATGACGGCGGCCAAAAGTCTCTCGGCGGCCATCGCCGCCCCCGGAGCCCCGGGAAGCCTCCTGCTGGGTCTGGGCGGCCTGCTGTTCTTCCTGTCGGACATAGTCCTGGGCATTTGGAATTACCAAAAAAATCATGTCCTCGTGGCGAACCTGAACTGGCTGCTCTACTTCTCCGGTCAATTCCTCCTGTGTGCCGGATACATTGCATCCGCATAACATAAAAAATACCATCGCATTCCTACGATGGTATTTCAGCGTGTCAAAAAAAGCCTCGCAGAGTTTGCCGCCCGCAGGCGGCTAAGAAATGTAACCCTTCTGCCGGAAAAACCCGGAGGGTTTTTCGACAGTCTCCAATACCATCGCATTCTACGATGGTATTTTTCTTGCAGAGAGAGTGTCGGCAGGGGAGGGGATCAGCCCTCCTCTGCTGCGGCCTCCTCCGCCGTCTCCGGCTCCGTCCAGTCCACCATGGTGGCCACGCAGCGGTTGATGTTTTTCCCTTCCCCGTAAAACTTTGCCTCGTAGTCGGTCATCACACCCACGGGTCCCTCCCCGTGCAGGTCCCGAGTCACCTCCGACAGGGTGAAGCCAAACTGCGGGATCTCCTCCACGGACCAGTCAAAGAGCTTGTCATTGTCCGTCTTAAAGTGGATCTGTCCGCCCGCTTTCAGGACCTGCCGGTATTTTTTCAAGAAATTTCCGTGGGTCAGCCGCCGCTTTTTTTGGTTGCTCTTGGGCCACGGGTCACAGAAGTTGATGTAAATGCGGTCCACCTCTCCCGGGGCGAAGAGCTCCGGCAGCAGCGCCGCGTCCGCGTCAATAAAAAACACATTGGAGAGCCTCTGCTCCGTCACCCGCTCCATGGCCACCACCATGGCGTCCGGCACCTTTTCCACGGCGATGAGCAGGGTGTTCGGCTGGGCCTGGGCGGTTCCGGCGGTGAAGCGCCCCTTGCCGCAGCCCAGCTCTACCTCCAGCCGCTCCGCCTGGGGATACAGCTCCCGCCACCGTCCCCGCATAGCCTCCGGCTCCCGGATCCAGCAGTCCCGGCAGGACTCCATACGGGGCTGTAAATTTTTCTTTTTCCGCATACGCATAGCCTTGTTTCCTCCGCCGATACCCTGCCGCAGCAGGGCAATATTCATTTCATTATACCATAGAATTCCTCCTTGCGCAAACCCATACGCCCTATTTTTTGTCAAAATCCTCCCTCCCGGTTCCTGCCTTGGCGGTTTGCCTTGAAAAGTGTGCAAAGAAATCCGCTTTCTTTTGTGCGATATGTAAAATTCGCAAAATGTGACCGAGAAAGACTTGATAAAAATTAAACGATATACTATAATTGAAGCTGTATGAAAGGGTCCTCTTGCGCCTCCGAGAGAGCAAGTCCGCCCCGTCAAACAAAACCGCCGGGCGGCAGGGACTGCACATCCGGCGGGATAGAAGGAGGAACTATTGTGACCAACATTCTGTTAGAAAAAAAGGGCGGCATTGCCGTGGCCACTATCAACCGCCCCAAGGCCCTCAACGCCTTGAACTCTCAGGTCCTGGAGGATCTGAACGAGCTGCTGGATCTGGTCAAAGCGGATGAAGAGATCCGTGCCTTGGTGCTTACGGGCAGCGGCGAGAAGGCCTTCGTGGCCGGCGCCGACATCGCCGAAATGAGCACCCTCACCAAGACCGAGGGCGAGGCCTTCGGCAAAAAGGGCAACGATGTATTCCGCAAGCTGGAGACCCTGCCCATTCCCACCGTCGCCGCGGTCAACGGCTTCGCTCTGGGCGGCGGCTGTGAGCTGAGCATGAGCTGTGACATTCGCATTTGCGCCGATACCGCCGTCTTTGGTCAGCCCGAGACGGGCCTGGGCATCACCCCCGGCTTCGGCGGCACCCAGCGCCTGGCCCGTTTGGTAGGCCCCGGCATGGCAAAGCAGCTTATCTATACCGCTAAGAATATCAAGGCTGACGAGGCTCTGCGCATCGGCCTGGTGAATGCCGTTTATCCCCTGGAGGAGCTGATGCCCGCCGCGGAGAAGCTGGCCGCCACCATCGCCAAGAACGCCCCCATCGCCGTTCGCGCCTGCAAGAAGGCCATCAATGAGGGCCTGGAGGCAAAGATGGACGACGCCGTGGTCATCGAGGAGAAGCTGTTCGGCAGCTGCTTCGAGACCACCGACCAGAAGGAGGGCATGGGCGCTTTCCTGGAAAAGCGTAAGCACGAGCCCTATCAGAACAAGTAAGTTAATTAACAGGCTCCGGCCTGATGATTAAATAGTTTTCATTATTATAATAGGAGGAAAACAATTATGAAAATTGCAGTATTTGGTGCCGGCACAATGGGCAGCGGTATTGCCCAGGTTTTCGCAGCAAAGGGCCACACCGCTCTGATGTATGCTTCCAGCGTACAGAGCGCACAGCGCCATAAGGATAAGCTGGCTGCCTCTCTGGCTAAGAAGGTTGCCAAGGGCAAGATGGATCAGGCTGCTGCCGATGACATTATGTCCCGCATCCTGGTGGAGGAGATGGACGCTGCCGCCGATGCCGATCTGGTCATCGAGTGCGTTGCCGAGAATATGGCCGTGAAGAAGGAGCTGCTGGCTAAGCTGGATGCTATGTGCAAGGATAGCACCATCTTCGCTACCAATACCTCCTCTCTGTCCATCACCGAGATGGCCCAGGGTCTGAAGCACCCCATGGTCGGTATGCACTTCTTTAACCCCGTTCCCGCCATGAAGCTGGTGGAAGTTATTGCCGGCGGCAACACCCCCGCCGAGCTGGTCGAGTGGACCAAGAACCTGTCTCTGGAGATCGGCAAGACCCCCGTGGTGGTCAATGAGGCCCCCGGCTTTGTGGTCAACAAGATCCTGATCCCCTATTGCAACGAAGGCGTTTGCGTTCTGCAGGAAGGTGTTGCTTCTGCAGAAGATATCGATATTGCTATGCAGCTGGGCTGCAACCACCCCATGGGCCCCCTGCACCTGGGCGACCTGATCGGCTGGGATGTGGTCCTGAACATCATGGATGTCCTCTTCAATGAGACCCACGACAGCAAGTATCGCGCAAATGTCATGATCCGTAAGATGGTCCGCGCCGGAAAATTGGGCATGAAGTCCGGCGAGGGTATCTTTAATTACAAAAAGTAAAATTCGGTAAAGGAGAAAAGAGTATGGATTTCCATCTGACTAAGGAACAGCTGCTCGTTCGCAAGATGTATCGTGAATTTGCAGAGAACGAAGTAAAGCCCCTGGCTGCTGAAATCGATGAGGAAGAGCGCTTCCCCATGGAAACCGTCGAGAAGATGGCTAAGCTGGGTATGATGGGTATTTACTTCCCCAAGCAGTACGGCGGTGCCGGCGGCGATGTGCTGTCCTATGCAATGTGCGTGGAGGAGCTGGCTAAGGTCTGCGGTACCACCGCAGTTATCGTTTCCGCCCACACCTCCCTGTGTGCCGCTCCCATTTTTGAGAACGGTACCGAGGAGCAGAAGATGAAGTATCTGCCCGACCTGTGCTCCGGCAAGAAGATCGGTGCCTTTGGTCTGACCGAGCCCGGCGCCGGTACCGACGCCCAGGGTCAGCAGACCACCGCTGTCCTGGATGAGTCCGGCGAGAACTACATCCTGAACGGCTCCAAGTGCTTCATCACCAACGGCAATGTGGCCGACACCTTCGTGGTTATCGCCGTCACCGGCAAGACCACCGACAAGCGTGGCCGCAGCCTGAAGGAGATTTCCGCCTTCATCGTGGAAAAGACCGACCCCGGCTTCACCCAGGGCAAGCATGAGAAGAAGATGGGTATTCGCGGCAGCTCTACCTGCGACCTGATCTTTGAGGATTGCGTTATTCCCAAGGATCGTATGCTGGGCAAGAAGGGCGAAGGCTTCAAGATCGCCATGAAGACGCTGGACGGCGGCCGTATCGGTATCGCTTCCCAGGCTCTGGGTCTGGGCGAAGGCGCCGTTGAGGAAGCCATCAAGTACACCAAGGAGCGTGTTCAGTTCGGTAAGCGCATCTCCCAGTTCCAGAACACCCAGTTCCAGCTGGCTGATATGCACACCCGCATGCAGGCTGCTCAGTATGTCGTGTACGCTGCTGCTATGAAGAAGCAGAACCACGAGCCCTACTCCATGGACGCTGCCATGGCTAAGCTGTTCGCTGCCGAGGCCGCTTCCGATGTGACCCGCCGCGCCGTGCAGCTGTTCGGCGGCTACGGTTACACCCGTGAGTATCCCGTGGAGCGCATGATGCGCGATGCCAAGATCACCGAGATCTACGAAGGCACTTCCGAGGTCCAGCGCATGGTTATTTCCAGCCACCTGGGCGTTAAGTAAGTAAGGAGGTAAAGGTAAAATGAAAATTCTTGTAACTGTTAAGCAGGTTCCCGATACCTCCGGCAAGGTGGCAGTGAACCCCGATGGTACCCTGGACCGTGCGTCCATGCAGACCATCATCAACCCCGATGACCTGAACGCCGTTGAGGCCGCTCTGGCTCTCAAGGACGAGCTGGGCTGCAAGGTCGTGGCCTTCACCATGGGTCCCCCTCCCGCCGAGGGTATGCTCCGTGAGCTGATGGCCATGGGCGTGGACGAGGGCGTTCTCATTACCGCCCGTGAGTTCGGCGGCTCCGATACTTACGCCACCTCCCAGATCATCGCTGCCGGCATCGACACCTACGGCGTGGAGGATGACGACATCATCCTGGCCGGCCGTCAGGCTATCGACGGCGATACCGCCCAGGTGGGTCCCCAGATCGCTGAGAAGCTGCACCTGCCCCAGATCACCTATGCAGGCGAGATCAAGAAGGACGGCAACACCCTGACCGTGAAGCGTATGCTGGAAGACGGCTACATGACCGTCAAGGTCAAGACCCCCTGCATGATCACCTGCATCAAGGAGCTGAATCAGCCCCGTTATCTGTCCGTGGGCGGCGCGTTCGACGCTTATTCCAAGCCCCTGGTCACCATGACCTACGAGACCCTGAAGGATCACCCCCTGATCGATGCCACTACCATCGGCCTGAAGGGTTCTCCCACCAACATTCTGACCTCCTTCACGCCTCCTCAGAAGGGCGCCGGCATGATGCTCGAAGGCGCCGGCAAGGAGACCACCGACAAGCTGGCAGGCATCCTGGCCGCCAAGCACATCATCTAAGGAAGGAGATAAGAAAATGGCTTTTAATAGTGCTGATATCGGCGCGTTCAAAAATGTATGGGTATTTTGTGAGCAGCGCCAGGGCAAGATGATGCCCACCACCTTTGAACTGATCTCCGAGGGCCGGAAGCTGGCGGACGAGCTGGGCGTAGAGCTCTGCGGCATCCTGCTGGGCGACAATGTGGACGCCATCGCCCCCGAGCTGGGCAACTACGGCGCCGACAAGGTGTATGTGTACAACAGCCCCCTGCTGAAGGACTACACCACCGACGCTTATACCAAGGTCATCTCCGAGGCAGTGGAGGAGATCAAGCCCGAGATCCTGCTCTTCGGCGCCTCCAACATCGGCCGTGACCTGGCTCCCCGGTGCGCTGCCCGTCTGCACACCGGCCTGTGCGCCGACTGCACCCACCTGGACATTGATATGCCCATCTACAAGAACTTCCTGAAGGAAGCTTCCACTCTGCCCGCCGAGCGCATCGAGAAGCTGGGCACCGTGAAGATCAACGGTGCTGACCACGATGTGTCCCGCGACATCAAGATGACCCGTCCCGCTTTCGGCGGTCACCTGATGGCCTCCATCTTCTGCCCCCGCTTCCGTCCCGCCATGGCTACTGTGCGCCCCGGCGTTATGAAGAAGCGCGAGTGCAAGAAGAATGTGGAGATTCTGCACCCCGCTTTCAACCTCACCGAGGCCGACATCAAGACCGAGGTTGTGGAGGTCGTGAAGGCTGCCAAGAAGCTGGTTGACCTGATCGGTGCGGACTTCATCGTGTCCGTGGGCCGCGGCATCAGCAAGGATGTTGAGGGCGGCATCAAGCTGGCCGAGGAGCTGGCTGAGGTCCTGGGCGGCGTCGTGGGCTCCTCCCGTGCCTGCGTGG
>OHAU01001602.1_pt1 | contig 25334 bp, 23 predicted proteins | sample 1577181 | NCBI WGS metagenome assembly OHAU01 (sample SAMEA3541472, study PRJEB24748) | human gut metagenome | biome: human gut; feature: human-associated habitat; material: faeces | place: China | collected 2012 | reverse complement strand
CATAGAGCTTATATCGAACTCACGTTATATAAAGGCAAATCCGCAAGGATTTATATGTTATTTAAGTTTTACCGGACAACAATAATAAGTAATAAAACATAAAAAAGGATAGTCCGTTTTGGACTATCCTTTTTGTTTATCAGTTGAATAATATTACTACACTTATCACCTTTTTATTGCTTGGAGAATCTTTTTAGGAATCTCTTTCGTAATAAGTGCAATGTTTTCTTTTCTGCTAAGATTAAACAGATGATAATAATGAGATAGTTTTATATACGTTTGCTCAATATAATACTTTATCCCTGACCTTACTTTTGTTGTGCGACCATATTTCCCAAAGTTTCCTCTCTTATACACAACGTTAAGAATGTATTTCTTTCTTTTATAATCTTTCTTTGTCAGTGTATAGGGAAATTCTGCTTTTGGCAAACCTATCTCGTCTACGAGGACTGTTCCAATTGCAGTAAATGCCTTGAGGAAATCTAATCGTGTTAGTATTTCTATAAGCTTTGCTTTATCAATACAATTCTTTCTGTCTCCTTCTTGTTCAGCCATCGCAGCTATGTGGCACAATATTGCAACATCGCAGAATTGACGAAGCCCCACACCTAATTCTATAAGGTGATGAAACAGATGAAGAAAAGTATAAGCAAGATTTAGTGTTGGATTTAAAGTTGGGATTTTTTTATTATCAATAAATGTATAACTCAGAGGTTCGGAGTTTATCAGATTATCGAAATATTGTTGATTTTCTGTATTTGCAAACTTGTAAAGTGTAAAATGTAGTTCGAATAAGGTTTTATTAAATAGGAAAGTATAATGCTGTTCCGATTCATCACGTTTCGGCTCTACATTTAATTCTTTATGCAATATATTAAGTAATTTTTCTAAATCTTCTGCAAAACAGTAGAAATCAATATCTCCACCTACTCGATGAAGTGGGCGAGGGTAGGAGTTTGCTATTGTTTGTCCTTTTACAACAAAGAACTTTATATTATGTTTTTCTAATAACTCGGTAAGGAATATTAGGTTTTTATTAAGGAGTAGATTTGCTTTTTTGGTGTTTTCCAAACTTCCAAATGCAACCAAAGCTTCTTGTTGTGGAAGTTTTACGTTGTTGTTAATAAGTGAAGAATATACCAACCCATTTACAGTCTGCATATTTGCAATATTCTGTAAAGCAGGGAAATCTTTTTTATCTATTGACGAAAAGCTAAGCTGTTCGCCCCATAGTTCATTTTTTATTAACTCCTTTAGCAGTTTAGTAACACACATAAAGTTATTATTGTAGAAGTATAGAAGTTTATTCTACGATAGATTGTTTTATCGACTCGATAATAAATCTTCCATCTTCATCACTAATCATTGGACCAGAAGGAAGACAAAGACCTGTTCTAAAAAATTCTTCACTTATGCCATTAATGTAGGCTGGAGAGTTTTTATAAACTGGTTGTAAATGCATTGGTTTCCAAAGAGGACGACTTTCTATACCTAATTTATCCAATGCCATACGCATCGCCTCGACATTTGTGTTTGGTTCGCAATCGGTATGAGCCTTTCCTGTTGAGTGAACTACACCAGCGGCACCGCCAACAGCACCAGCAATTGCTTCGTTATAAGCATTTTCTTGACCTATAACCTTTAAATCTTTATCTAATGTGATGGTATTCAACCAGAAATTAGAATCATATTCTTCATTTGGATTGTTATGGAATGTGATGCCTTTCACATCTTTAAAACCTTCTTTATAGAGATTTGCCAGGTGTTTATGATGCGCAATATGTTCATCAAGTACCGTCATTTGCCCACGCCCTATACCCGCACAAATATTACTAAGACGATAATTATAGCCAATTTCTTCGTGTTGGTAGTATGGGAAAGCCTCGCGTGCCTGTGTTGCAAAGAACATAATGCGTTCTTTTGCTTCTTTGTTCGGACAAATTAACGCACCACCACCGGAAGTGGTTATCATCTTATTGCCATTGAAACTCATCACACCATATTCGCCAAACGTACCTACAACTTGTTCGTTATACCGACTGCCAAGCCCTTCAGCAGCATCTTCAACGAGTGGAATGCTGTAGCGTTCTGCAATTTCTATGATTTCTTTTATCTTTGCAGGCATGCCATAAAGATAGACTACGATAATGGCTTTGGGCTTTCTACCTGTCTTTTCTATTCTATCCTTAATTGCTCTTTCAAGTAATTCTGGAGACATATTCCATGTATCAGCTTCAGAATCTACAAAGACAGGAGTTGCACCAAGATACATTACGGGGTGAGAACTTGCACAGAAAGTAAAGCTCTGACAAATAACTTCATCGCCAGCTTTAACTCCTAAGTTTATTAATGCTAAATGAATAGCTGATGTGCCAGAACATAGTGCAACAACTTCTTTGTTCTCCAACTCTTTATATCCGTCATTCCATAATTCATCAGGATTATCGTTGTGTGCCTGGATACTTTGTGGATAAACTTCATTGGAGAAATCTATATTGTTTGGTTTAGATTTACAAAACCTTGCTAATTCTTCTTCAAATGCATTCACATTTGGACCTAATGGTACTACCCAATTTGTGTCAAATGCTTCTTGAATGTATTTCTGTTCGTTGCCACTCATATGGGCGAGGCATAGATATTTTCTTTCCATTTTAATTATATATTTTCACCTGCATAGTTCATCTTCCTACCGAGAACAGTGCAGACTATCATTTGAATGTCCTTTATAAATGAATAATGCTTTAAGTAATATAGGTTCAATCTTACTTTGTCAGGAAAGATAACCTCATCATTATATTGTATGGGATTCTCAACAGAGGCCAACAGTTCTTCTTCATTTCTATATTTAAGACTGGCGGGGCCAGTAATTCCAGGCTTTAGTTTGAGTATATCTCGCTCCTCACCTTTTAGTTGGTCTGCATATCCAGGAACATCAGGGCGAGGTCCAACAAAACTCATATCGCCTTTGAGAACATTCCAGAGTTCTGGCAATTCGTCCAGTTTGTAACGTCTCAGCTTCTCACCAAGTGGAGTAATCCTACTCTGTTCTGTTGAAGCTATGGAAGTAGCCTCAGAACTTTTACTTGCCACTGAAGATGCAGCCTTAACAGTCATCGACCTAAACTTATAAACAGTAAATAGCTTGCCGTATTGTCCTACTCGTTTCTGACAAAACAAAATAGGTCCAGGCATCTTTTTCTTAATGAGTATCGCCACTATTAGAAAAAGCGGACTTAAACAAACCAGTCCGAGAAATGAAATTGTTTTATCAAAAATTATTTTTAATATCATAATTACAGAAGAAAGTTTAATGTATCTGTACTTTATTACTTTCTATAGTTGTTCTTTAGGTAAATATTGAATTAGATAATCACCATTGGCAAGTGTTTCAATGATTTTAATATCATTAATTTTTTCTGCTGACTTCAAAGAGGCTTCATTTGCTGGAGAAATAGAACCAAACATAAGAATATTTAGTGTTTGGCATATATCAGTAGCGCACATTCCCATCAATTTATTGATGCCCATTCGCCTGTGTTGATAGTCCGTCATATATCCACGATAGGCCTTACCTAAAAAAGAACAGCGCATAAAGAAGTAACCTACTATTTTTCGTTCTTTCTTCACTATATAAGCTAAGAAAGACTTGTCATCGACTAATTTCTTTAATTCTTTTTCTTCAAATCCATGTGGCTTGAAGAAAGTATAAGCATCGTTAGGCTGTTGTTGAAAAAATATAGCAAGTTCTGTAATATTATATTCACTTATTGTTTCAATATTATATCCTATACTATGTTTCTTTAAAATGAAAGGTATATATTTTAAGTTCTTATGGTATCTTATATGAAATAACAAAGAATTAATCCTGCCTACGAATAGCCATAGCCATGGAAACTTATCTCTGATAATATGCGATAGTTGATACAACATGCTTTTCTTATTTTTCCAATTCACGATAAGTTTTCAACAGTGCATTCCAAACATCTCGTTGTTCGTATCTGCTTCTTATCATTTCTCTTGCCTTTTCAGCCATTAACTGTTTCTTTTGAGGATTCTCTATGAAATCTTTTATAGCAACAAATAGTTCTGTTGTATTTCTTGGAGGAATAATGATGCCATTTTCCCCATTTTTAATTATTTCGTTACAGCCGTTTATATTGGTAACGATTGAAGCTAAACCCATTGAACCTGCTTGCATGACAACGTTAGGAAACCCTTCACGATAGCTTGGGAAAGTAAAAGCATCAGCGGCAAACAGGAAAGGTCTGACATCTCTCTGATATCCCATAAGTTTTATATTTCTATTGTTTTGAAGAAAATCTAAATCTTTACTATCTAAAGGGTCTAATTCATGTTCAAAGTTGCCTACAAGTATCAGCTTACAATGTGGATAGATAGGAATCAATTTACTAAAAGCATCTGCTAACTCGTGCATTCCCTTATCATTTACGATTCGTCCTATGAAGATAAAGGCAAAATCGTTTTTAGATAGTCCAATGCTTTCTCTAAATAAATCTCTTACCTTTTCAGTATCTGTTTCTTTAGAAAGATTCAGACTTTGTTTTATTTCTTCTATCGTAGCTTGTTCAGAAAAGTAAGTCGTATCTATACCATTGATGTTTCCATTATGGATTATGTGCATTTCTTTACTTGTAATATTATCTTCAAGCAAGGTCTTTTTTACTCCTTCTCCTTCTGGAATAACTTTCGTTGCACAATAACAGCTAATACGTTCCATTGTCATAAGCAAAGTGCGGAAAAGCCCACTTGCTCCTTGATAGCGTAGTCCTGTAACTGTATAGAAACGATGAGGAACAGAAGCTAACTTCGAGGCTATCATCGACAGCATACTGCCTTTCGGTGTATTGGCATGAACAATGTCTGGTTTTTCTTTACGGAATAATCTATAAAGTAGCCAAAGGCATTTTATGTCAGAAAATAAGGAAATTTCCCTGTGCATAGGAACTTCAATGGTTCGAATGCCCTCGCGTTCTCCTACCATTGCTAAAACTCCCGTATTGTTAGAAACGCCAATAACTTCAAATTCAGAACTTAGAAATTTAAGTTGTCCTTTGATAAGTGAATCTAAACTTATATCTGAAGTCGTAACTCTTATTAGTTTCTTTTTTGCCATCTTTTAATTCTTATGACATAATATGCTTGTAGGTATTGCAATACACCTCAACGGTTTTAGATTTATCAGTATCAGTTTATTCAAAATTTCCAATTACTTTTTGATAGACTTGATTATAACCGTTTACCATCTTACTAATATCAAATTCTAATGCTCGATTATAACAGCGGTTAGCAACTTCATCATAATATTTCTCGCTTTCTGCTAACTGACTAATCTCATTTGCCAAAGCTCTGGCATCTTCGTGCGGGAAAAGAATACCATACTCTTTTGTAACCTCTCGCAAACCATTTACATCAGAGGCTATAAAAGGTTTATGCGCACTCATACCTTCCACATTACTAAGACTCAAACCCTCCCAATGAGAAGACATAACGATAATATCTGCTGCTTTCAAAACATTCGGTATGTCTGTTCTTAATCCAAGAAACCGAACCCTATCATCTACACCTAACGACTTAGACAGCTGTTGAACCTCTTCCATACGTTCGCCAACTCCAGCAAACCAAACTTCAAATTTATCTTTATCTAAAGAGGAGAGGGCTTTAGCAACAGTGTCTTGGTCTTTAGCATCTCTAAAACCAGCAACCATTAAAATTGCTTTCCTATTTTCTTTAAGCGTTAGAAGCTCATTATTAGGAGTAGCATTGCAGATGGCGTAAACGTCCACACCATTATTAATGGTGGAAATATGCTTATAGCGAGGTTTTGTTTTATCTATCCAATCACCTCCCATATATTCCCTCAACTTTTCTTCTGCGACTCGACTTATGCAAATTACATGGTTGTATTGTCCATACATCCAACTTTCAATCGGAGCATACCATTTCCATTCACGTTTGCGATTAGAAGTTGTGTGTTCTGTAGATACAAGATTTCTGTGGCGATATAAGTTGGCAATTGCGACAAATAACTGTGGTGAAGAATTGTGTGTATGAACAATATCATATCCTTTCATTATCTTCATCAGCTTTAATATATAAAGTGGATTGTATACACTATGTCCCAATGCATATATCTTCGTTTGTGGACTTTCCACTTTCAATCTTTGCATTAATGGTGTTTCCGTACCATTAAAGATACATAAATCCACAGTATGTCCTAATGTGCACAATCTTGGAATCAAGTTAACAACCAATGTTTCTGCGCCTCCTATTTCTAAAGATGTAATAACTTGGAGAACCTTCATCTGTTTATATTAAATTAAAACGTTTAAGTATCTTACGAATCCAAAATCTATCGAATCCAAGAGCATCTGTAACAGTAACACCCTTATACGAGTTAAAAGTGTGGCAGCCTATATTTAATCTTGGGTGTACAGAATATATTCTTCTGATTTCTTTAAAACTAAAATCTGTTATATCTGTTTCCTGAAGTGTTACTGCATGCCCATATTGGAAATTACACTCTTGAGTTGGACGTATAAGTTTATTTTTATAGTAAAAGAAACTTCCAGACATACGTGCTATATTTTCCTTGAAAGAAATTTCTTTTAGAAACTCAAACAGTTTCTCTTTATAAGACCATTTATATATATGTAAAATATTTCCATTAGGATTTTCTCTTGGTGTGCAGAATAAATATAAGTGCTCGTTGACTTTAATAGGAACAGCATCTTCAACGGCTTCATCTAATACACTACATAAGCGTATTATTTTATTCGATTCTGGGAAAAACTTATATATGTATAAATGTCCGCTTTCTCCATTTTCAGGCAATAAATAAACATAAGGTTCTGCTGAACTTTTATAATCGGTGTCAATATCTTTTATAAAATCCTCTAAGTTACTATCTTTTCTTATAATTAGAGGAAAAGAAAGGTGCGTTGGTAATTCTAAAATTACATCACATTTTAAAAGAACATTTGTTATTCTATCAATCGTAAGTTTAGAAATACGCCCTCTATTGATAGGCCTATAAAATTCTTCAACTAATAAAATAATCTCTTTTTCTGTTACTTCTAAAACAAATGGGTCAGCAAACCAAGAGTTCTTATATTTATGGATTATCCATTTTACATCAATAACTTCACCATTAATAATATTCTCAGTAGAATTCTGAATAAATCCCACATTCCAACGTTCGTCGGTAAGTTTCTTTATCTGTGTTTTGAGAAACATTTACGATTCTTCTTTTATAGCTTTACTTATAATTAGCAAGGTTCAGTTTTCTATGTTTTTTCAGGTGTCATTTACCAGCAATGAAAGTGTAGAATAATTCTTCTTTTTATACTTTAAAAGAAAGGAAAAAAGTCCTTATTATATAAAAGAAAATTTCTTAAAAAATGTAAATCACACTTTCGCAATTCAAAAGCGGCTGTTTTGTGCGGTAAAACAGCCGCTTTTACCGTGTAAAAGAGCCACTTTTAAAGTGCAAAACAATAGGTTCTGTAATATACTGTTATATAGATAGTTAGACAATAGTTATGCTTGTGAAAAACATTTACAAACTTGAAGCAATATTTACACCTATAACTTATTTCTTTTTAATTCTTATACGGTCTTTAATATGGAACAACCAACCTATTGGAGATAGGCCTATCCAAAAAGGATTTATTCTTTTTCTTATTTTCGATTTATCCTCAATACAGAAATAGAATCTCCAATAATTTATGGCATTTCTTATTTTTTTATATATTGATGTATTAAATTCGTTGTACTCAGCATAAGTCCAAGTTGTTAATATTGGACTATTCATTCGAATCTTAGTAATATTTGCTGATAAACCATTTTCTTGATACTCTGCTGTGTATATGAATTTATCAAAATAATGGAAAAGATATTTATGAGAAATTAGTAACCATTCTAAATCTTCTGGGCAGAATCTTTCGTTTTCTATTTCTGGAAATGGTATCTCTTTTAAGACAGAGGTTCTAAAAACCTCTTTCATATCTTGATTTATTCTCCATTTGTTTCCAAATTCAGTGAAAGTACATTCTTCTGTCTTGAAAGGAATTTCTGTTATAGAATTACTTTTATTAATGAAATTATCAAAACCAACAATTGCACCTATTTCCTTTTTATCTTTTATCTTAGCAAATTCATTGACAACTATTTCAATAGAGTTGTTTGGTAATAAATCATCAGAGTCTGCTATAAAAAATAATTCTCCTTTCGCTTCTTTTACACCTTGATTTATTGCTGTATGTTTCCCCCCATTCTCTTTATAGAAATATCGAATTGGAAAAATATTCCTTTGCTCTATTATTATTTTCTCTATAACTTCTTTTGTATTGTCGGTACTCCCGTCATCAACAATAACCCACTCAAAGTCTTTATTAGTTTGCTCTTGCAGGCTTTTATGCAATCTTGGAAGAAGTTTTGCTCGGTTATAGGTTGGAGTGAATACGGTTATCAGCATATCTAATTTTGTTGAGCTTTTTCTATTATTCTTTTTATAACAACGTCTGGCGCAAGCCATTTTTCATAATAGGCTCTTGCACCGCACTCAAGTTTTTTCCTGTATTCATCATTGTTTTTAATTTGCAAAACAGCATTATAAATATCTTCCACCCGTTCAACAAAATGTACATTTTCTCCATGAATAAGTGTGGCAGGCATCTCACGAGTGAGCGGGGTAGATATTATAGCTTTACCCATACAAAGATACTCTGCAAGCTTCCAACCATGACATTCACAGACACTTGGTGTATTAAATACCAGTATACTTTCTTTTGTTTTCTTTATATATTCATCTATAGATAAACGCTTATTATAGATAAAATCTGCATACTCTTCTTTATACTTAGGATATTCAGGCATTTCAGCTAAAACATCTGCTCCTTCTATATAAAACAATCCTCCTTCAATTTCAAGCTTTGCTCTTTGACAAGATTTTAAAAATTCACCACGATACATATTAGTATTTGTATCAGCAAATTTATTATACCATAAAGTTGAGGCATGGAATATATAGTTAGGTTTAATTTCTACTAAAGTCTCATATTTGTCAATAGAACGTCTTCGTATATTACTGTATAAATAATCACGTAAATAATCTTTAAAAGGAATTTTGTTATATGTATGTCCTTTTATGAACATTGAAATACATTTGCTGATATTTCTAAATATTGAAAAGAGAGTAATACCAAATTCTGGTCCAATAGGCATAAGTTTAGCATATTGTTGAATTTGTTCATTAGTTGGATTTACCATTCCGTACACATCACACCAACTATATCTATCTTCAAATATTTTTGCAACATCTTCAGTATCTATGAAGATTTTTCGCTCAATGTTATTACTTTTATAGATGAAGGCAAATCCACTATTATAATCACTTCTATTTTTATATGTTAAGGATTTAAAAGGTGTAATATCGTATCGTATATTCTTTCTATCAAATAAACATAGAATACCATACAAATAATAGGAAGCATAATTGTATTGTAAACGTGGGTCTATAATTATTTCCATATTTTTAGTATTTTACTTTAAAATATATACAATAAATCTCTAAAATATAGATGTTTACTATATTGTAGTATGAATAACATCTTTATTGTATAAGGATGTTGCTATTAAGAAAGATAAAAACTTTTTGATTTATACTTAATCTCTTTTGGGTATTTATAATTTATATAATTTATTATCATCGTAACGATGGTCATATTCATATTTTTCCCAAATATAGTCCCCTTTTCTATTTTCATTATGAAAAAAAGTTTGATATGGGGTTAAGAGTACCCCCCAAGCATTAATTATTCGGAAATACAATATTGATAAAATTCCCAAAATAAGCATTCTGAATTTTATAGCGTGTCTATATATTTGCCATAATTCAGAGCAAGCCCAAGCTGGTCCGATTACAAAATACCATGATAAACGACCACCATCACTAAATCGAACAAAAAATAACAATACAAAAATAAAACTGAGAAAAATATTCTTCATAGCTAATGATACTTTGTCATTAGGCAAACGATAATATGAACGATGTATAAGATAGATGAAAAAGACGGCTTCAATGATATAATCAATACGTACCCCTTGCTGTTCTGCTGCATTAGCCGATAACTCTGCCTTTTGTTCATTAATAGCTACACCAATAGTATTCATTAGAAATGTACCTATGGACGTAAATCCTATTAATAAGGACAGAGCATATATTTTATAAAGTTGTGTTTGTGAAAATTGTTTATTTGAAATAAAATAAAAAAATGAGAATAATACCGCACTATTATGGAATGTTGCAGCTAAAGTAACAATAATGAAAAAATGAATAGGTTTTCTTCGTATAGCATAAGGTATAGAAAACCATACAATTATTGTAGCCAGTATTTGACGAAGATAAGTAAAGGTAAAGAAGTAATAAAGGCAAAAGAAAAAGAAGAAACACAAGTAAGGGAATCTGCAATATTTGATAATGTGGCGTGTTAAAGCTATATAGTAAATAATAGCTGTAATTAAGAAATAAATATATCTATTTCTCGTTATATAACCAATTAAAATATTATATAGTCCATATCCCTCCTCATTCTTATTCTCTATCCAAGCTGTAGTTAAAGAATAATCCAGCCCATTCCTTAATTGTTCAGCTGTAGAGTCAAAAATATCGCCATAAATATATGAATCATATCCTCCCAGCATATCTCTGAGTCCACAAGTTAATGTTGCACATACTACTACAGCATAAAAAGTAATGATATTTTTTCTTTTTTCCTGATTCTGTGGTGATATAAGAAATGCAGGTAGGGCTACAGTAATAAAAAGTAATATATAAATAAGCATATAGAACTAGTTGTTAAAACATTAATTTTAGAATAAATCTTATTTTACACTCTCGAAAATAATCCAAATAGCTCTTTTGAAATCTTTTCTCTGTTATGTTCAGTTAGTACACATTTTCTTCCTTCAATCGCAATTGCTTCATATTTTGCTCTCTCATAAGGAATTTCTTTCAGTACTGATATCAATTGTGTGGTATCTTTATATATCACACACGATTTATTGTTTTCAACAGCAATATTTTCCATAGCATACGGTGTTCCTATTACAAGTAGTCCATTAGCAAGTGCGTCCAGAACTTTCCCTTTTGTTCCAGTTCCTACAGAAATAGGAGTGAGCTGAATATCATATTTAATAATTTCATCTAAATACACGTCTACAAAACTAATTTGATTAGTTTCATACCCTGCTTCCTGTAGCTTCTTTACAGCAAAGTCCCACCCCTTTCCTAAAAATGTAATACTATAATTGTTCGCAATTTCTTTATGATTGCATAATTCAGGAAGGATTTCATTAAATGCAGTAAACATATATAGATTATATTGCCCTGCAATAAGTATTTTTATCTTAGTTTTTGAAAATGAGATATTTTTTTTGTCTGTATAGTTATAATGTGGATGACGTATAAAATGAGCATCAAGTCCTTTATTAACATTAAGGAGGTATTGTTTATCAGCTTCTCCAACAAGATGGTAAATTATATTTGTAGTTGGATATTTTTTTTCCAATTGCTTATTTTTAACAGCCTGTATTCTATTACCTAATCCCTTTAACCAACTTTGCCTACACCAACTATCTTTCAAAAGGCGATCATAGTATAAACAAACGCAATCAGGCATTGTCAATACTTTTTTATATCCTTCAAATTGCTTTAAAACTTTCAACATAAAATCGCCATTAACCCATATAGCATCAGGTTTTTTATTGTTTATCTCTTCTACCATTTCAGGTGATAGTGAATTGTAATAATTGAAAGGGTAGGGAAGAAAGTTTTTAAGAAAAATAGTATGCGTTTTGAATAAGTAATTAATATACTTGTTTGTTGGCACTATATGAATGCTGGCATTAAGTTCTTTTTCTATGTGTTGTATCACATTTTGAGGAACATTATTACCGTTAAAACTATAAATTTCTAATTCAATATTAGCAGGTCTGTATTTACATAGATGGAAAGAGAGCGCTGATGCTGCATTAAAATTATCGGGGGTTGGAGTAACGTATGTAATTAAAATAATTTTCATCGTATAATATTATTTAGAGCGTATTTATATTGTATAAGTTCAACAAATTATTTATACTACTGAATGTTTTATATCAAAAAGGAGTGAAATGTTAATAACAACTAAAGTATAAGTAGTGGGGCACTAAAGTATAAGTAGTGCCCCACTGAAGTAGGACTTGTCGCTATCTCTATCTACTGCACCAATGGAAGTTAGATACTTCCTCTCTAGGGTATCCTTTAAAGAGACACCTATAATTTGTTGAATTCACATTAATTTAATATAATGGAGATTTAACAGTTTGCTTAAAAGCCATATCTTCCATGAAGTAAAAGGACCTTGAAGAGGGAAAGCACCATGATTTTTCATATCAGTGATAACCTTCTTTTTAAAGTTTTTATCTATTAATGGATTATTACTACGTTTTATGGATAACACGAGATTAAATAAAATATTATTACTCCATCTAAGAATATAATCTTGTAGTTCTTTATCTTCAAGTATTTCTATAAACTTCTGATGGGACAATGCAACATACATATCGCCAATAGTATAGAAATATTGTTTTTCTACAGTTTTCGGCTTAGAAACAGAACCACTGTGCTTTATATAGATATAGGCTTGGTAATCTGAGAAATAAATGTTTTTAGCCAATGCTACTGCCCGCATTGAAAATTCAACATCTTGATGAGAGATACCAACATAAAATTTTAGCTGATGTTTTTTGATAAAATATCTCTTACAGATTAAGGCACATGCCGATGAAGGCTGATAACCACTTAGAATAGCATTACGTCCTTTTAAGATAACATTATGCTTTATCTTTTGTTGCGAACACTCTATACGTGTCGTTTTACCATCAATAAGTTTTAATTGAATAGCAAATATATCGGGAAAGTTATTTTCTATAATGTCGTTTTTAATTCTTCCTAATAATGAAGAATCTAAATAATCATCGCTATCTATGAACCAAATATAATCGCCTGTAGCTTTTTCTATACCAGCATTGCGAGCTACACTTGAACCCTGATTAGCTTGTTTTATGTATTGAACAAAAGGATAGCTTTTGCAATATGAACATACAATATCTGCTCCTTTGTCTTTAGAACCATCATCTACTATAATTATTTCATATTCATCTTTTTGTAAATCTGATGAAATAATTGAATCTATACATTTTGAAATGTATTCTTCTGTATTATATAACGGAATAATAAAACTAAAAATATATTTTCTACTCGCAGTGTTCATTTAAAAATTTAATATAGTTAAAATCATCAAGGTATCTTTTTAAACTTACCAGATGTTTATATTCTAATATTTTCCCAGGAAACCAACTCTTGTACATAATGTGTCCTACATAAAATGGGTATAGCTTAGAAAAGTCATCAATGTCTAGTGAATATACTTGTTTTGGATACTTTATTTCTTTAAAAGATTCTAATTCTTCTCTATCTATCTCTTTACCTTCCCAAATAATAAAAAGATTATTATAATCAATTCTTTTAAATCGTTCTTCCCATTTTGACTTTCCTTCATCAAATGTAGAATAATGTACTAATCCTATTTGAATAATTCTGCCATCATGCTCTAAATACCCTATAGGATATTCTTTTGTATTATGCTTTAATTCTAATAATTCTTTTTTTGCAAAAACTTCTATATGTTGTACAAAATAATAGAAATCATCAAAATTAAAGAAGAGAGTATTAATAGTAGGCGTATTAAATCTCAAACCAAGATCATGAAGTATAATACCGCCAGTACAATTATTGCATATAATCGAAGGAGAAGAGTTGCCTTTATGTCTTTTTGCTTTTATTTTATGATAATAGAGTCTTGGATATTTTAAAACTCGATAAAACAACCCCTTTATTCTCCCTTTAATTAAATTGATATTATATTGCATTATAATCGACCATCAATTATTTCTTTTGGAAGTATACCTTTTACATCGTAAACAATGCTATTTACTCTATCTCTAAGCAATGAACGAATATCTATATTTAGAAAATCGCTGTGAGATACAGCCAAAATGATGGCATCATATTTTTCGTTCTTGATACTCTCAAAATCCTGTTCTATATTGATGTCATAATGCTTTTTTACAATTTCAGGATTTGCCCACGGATCATATACCTTTATATTGTTGCTGTATTCTAATAGTGTTTGGTAAATATCTACTACTTTAGTATTTCTTACATCGGGACAGTTCTCTTTGAATGTTATACCAAGAATAAGAATGTTGGCATCTTTTACCATAATGCCTTTTTTATTCATACATTTAATGGTTTGGTTGGCAACATAATCTCCCATACCATCGTTCAGTCGTCGAGCATTAGACATAATGCGTGGCAGAACTCCATACACTTGTGCCTTCTGAATTAAGTAATATGGGTCTACGCTGATGCAGTGTCCACCTACTAATCCTGGACTTAATTTTATAAAGTTCCATTTCGATGCTGCGGCTTCAATAACATCGCGTGTATCAATTCCCATTGCATTAAATATTTTTGCCAATTCATTCATAAATGCTATATTGACATCGCGCTGAGAATTCTCAATAATTTTCGATGCTTCAGCAACTTTTATCGAAGGGGCTTTGTGTGTTCCATTTATTAAAACTGAATTATAAATATTATCTACAATATCAGCAATTTCAGGTGTCGAGCCAGATGTTACTTTCTTTATCTTTTCAACAGTATGCTCTTTATCTCCAGGATTTATGCGTTCAGGAGAATAGCCTGCAAAAAAATCTTCATTAAATTTCAAGCCCGATACTTTTTCTACAACAGGCAGACATTCTTCTTCCGTAACACCAGGGTAGACAGTAGACTCATATACAACTATATCATCTTTAGATATAATCTTTCCAACAGTTTCACTTGCACTGATTAGCGGAGTTAAATCTGGTCGATTGTTACTATCAACTGGAGTTGGTACAGCAACTATATAGAAGTTGCAATCTTTTATATCTTCTATATTACTTGTGCATTTGAACCCATTTTTATTAATGGCTTCTTGTAACAGGTTATCATCAACCTCTAATGTTGCATCGTGTCCCGCCATTAATGCGTCAACACGTTCTTGGCTAAAGTCGTACCCTACTGTTTTATATTTTGTTGAAAATAAACGTGCCAATGGTAAGCCTACATACCCTAAACCAATTATTCCAATTTTATATTCTTTCATTATCTATTTTTTTAATCTATCTACATTTAAAGTTTTATCATTTTACCCATTTCTATTTGTGCTAATTCTGAATAAGAATGATTTAATCCTCCAGCAGGGGTAAACGTAAGCTCTCCAAAATATGGTTTATCTTTAATAATATAGAAATCCGCTCGAACTACTGGAAAATCTTTTGTTAAGTCTTTTGCTATTTTTAACATTTCGTCTAAACAATTTGGTTTTGGAATAAACTTGTATTTTGGTGTTGGTTCGTGTTTTGCAAGAAAGTCTCTCTTGGGCTGCCAAGGTTCAAGGCAATATAAATCTTTAGTAGCTGTTGAATGTCCATTAATATCATTATACCTATCATAGCAAAGCAGAGCTATATAAGGAATACCATTGAAACACCAAATTTTATAATCAATTATTGAACTTGAGAGTTGATTTTCTTCATCTTCTAAAAGCTCTTCAGCTATAATTCGTGGTTTGATTCTAAAATAATGGGGTTCGCATGTCGTATATCCCATTATTGTATGAAGTTTTTTTCTAATGCAGCATTTATTTCATTAAAGTCTACTTTAGATTTATCTTTAATTATATGGGTCGAACCACTATCATGGGTACATTTAATCACAAATTTATTTGGAAGTTTTTTGTAATCAATTTCATTAACATTATTCCATACGCCATAACATTTTACTAAATTTTCTTCATATCCTTTTGATGAAACGTATTTTCTAACTTCATATTTGTCTGTTAGTTTAGACCAGATAGTTGTATCTGTCATTGCTTCTAACCACATTATTTTTGCATCTAAAGTTTGTGGGGTTTTCCAATCCAAATTTTCATAATGGGCAGATTTATATTGAAGATTTAAAGCTTTTTTTAGATTATTCTGAATAAGTTCTTTATAGTAATTGGAACGAAATAATTCAGCATAAAATTTATTCCTTATAGTATAAAAAGGATGTAAAAAATATTTTCTTTCTAGATTCATATTTAATTAGTCTTTTCAACAGTTTCGTATATATTCTGAATTTTTTGTAGATTTATATCTACTGATTTTGTTCTTAAAAAAGCGTCCCTATTTTGTTTCTTTTCAGTCAGTGTTAAAGGGGAACTTAAATGATTTTCTGTTAAATCATCTTCAATTGTAAATACTTTATAATCATTTTCTTTAAAATATTTGTAATTAATCGATGACTTAGGAAGAAAAAGTTTTACCCCCGTCCATAATAATTCTGAAATATTGCCCAAGGCTGCTTGTTGTTCATGTCCAAAAATAGCATGGCTACATGTCGATAGCAAAGTGTTGTATTCTTTTAAAGAAAGGAAGTTTTGAATGGGGATAAAATTCTCTCCAAATATTTTTTCTCCATATTTAATAATGTCCTTTATATAAAATTGATCTCCTCCATAACTTAGTGGAACAATTATTTGTCTATCTTTAATCTGAAATTTAGAAAAAGAGTTGAATATATCTAAATGGTTGTTAACTATAGTAGCAGCATTGCCAATAAGTATATTACAACCAAGTTTAGGAAAAGTTATAGAATTCTCTTTGGTGTAGCCAGAATCTAAGCTTATATATGGAAGTTCTACATGTTCTGCCCTAAAAAAAGTATTTTTTTTCATTAGCTGATATTCACTTGGCAGACACCCTGAAAAAAAATCTATTCTATTTATAGCCTGTTTTATCTCTTTTTTATGGATTTGGTCATAGACCCATACTTTTAAATTAGTATAAATTCTTTTTTTGTAATGTTTCCTCCAATATTTCTTAGTAATGGGCTGAAGTCTTCTTATTTTTATAAATGGCTGTATTTCATTAGGAGTACGATATAGGTCGAAACCCCACGCCTTCCATAAAATCTTAATTCTTTTATCTATTTGATTGATTTTAAACCATGGGATACAAGATAGGCTGTGTAATATAACTAAGTTATATCCTTTATTATTTATAAAAGTCAACAAATCTTTGCTATCTACTTGCTTTATATATTCTGTTTTAGTAATATATTGTAATTTCTTTTTTTCTTTATTATCAATAATTATATAATCATGGATATGTTCTCCCTTAGTTGCCTCAAATACTTCTATTAAGGCATCAATAAATTTATCATCTACTAAAATATTTAATATTTTCAACATTCTTATTTAGTTTTGCTCATTTCTATTATATTGTTTTCTTTATTTACTATATATCAAATATTATTATTATCTAATATTTTTATTGCGTAAACTGAATATTATCTTCTTAATTTCTAAATATTCTTCATTTTTATTCCACTCAAAATATACAATTGATAAAACTGAAAATATTGCCAATTGGATTATTAATTGCAATATTATTTGCATTGAAAGAAAAGTAATGCTCCAACTTAATGCTCCAAAACACAATGAAACAATTATAAAAGGAAGAATATCTTTAAACTGATTTAGAAATGAATAGTTTATTAGCTTCTCAGAATAGTGTGCATTTATAGCAAAGCATAAGAAGCTGCTTACAACACCAGCCCAAAGCATAACTTTGATACCTAAGAAGATTCCAATGACAATAGGGACTGTACCAATAATCTTCTTTATTATCTCTAATTTAAGGAATAAGTCTGACCTTCCCATTACTGTCAATACATTAAGATTTATTGCATGTACAGGATAAAGTAAAGCTCCTAAGCATATAATTTGTAGATATTCGGCAGCAGGAAGCCATTTCTCGCCAATTAAAATCGCTATCAGCGGTTTTGCCATTGCTGCTAACGCCATACTTCCTAAACAAGACACAAGCATCGACATCTTAATGATTTTTCTATAACCATATTTTAAACGTTCTGTATCGTCTTGCATTTTACTTAATGTTGGAAAGCTTACACGCTGAACCACTTGCGTAAGAGTATTAGAAAAAAGCCCAGAATAGCTTTGTCCTCTTTGGTATTGTCCTAAATCTGTTGATGAGTAGAACTTTCCAATAATAATTTGATAAAGATTACTATATGCAGTATTTATGAGGTTTGAAGCAAGCATTTTACTACCAAATCCCCACAAATAATGAAAACTATTTTTCTTAAAAATAAACTTTATTTTCCATCTGCAATAATAGTTAAACATAATAACTCCTATGGCATAAGAAACCAAACCTTGTACAATGAGTGCCCAAACACCATAGCCCATTATTGCCATATATATTCCAATCACACCACTTAATATTGCCCGTGAAAATGAAATTTTAGTTGTTACTTTAAAATTTATCTCACGTGTGAATATCATATTAGGGATAGTAAGCAAGCCACTGAACAAAATAGGAATGCTTGTTATACGTAGAATATCTATTAATTGTGGCTCTTTATAAAAAACTGAAACCCATGGAGCAGAAATAAAAAGTGCAATATATACTAATATTCCCATACCACAGCTAAACCAAAATGCTGTGAGTTTATCTTCTTCTGTTAGATCGGTTTTACGTACCATAGCTTGCCCAAATCCGCTATCTGTAAATACCGTAGCAATAGCTGTGAAAACTGTAACCATACCTAATAGTCCGTATTCAGATGGTTGGAGTAGGCGAGCTAAAACAATGCCCACCAAAAAACTAATTCCTAACGAGCCTGCTTGGTCTAGAAACGTCCATTTTACTCCAGTAATAGCTTTCTGTTTAAGCGAAGATTCTTCCTGAGGAGTATTATATTCTTTTGCTTGTATTTTATTTTCTTTATCAGGAAACATTCACTTTGGTTATGTTTTTCGGTTTTTGTTTCAATTCAGACTGCTATATAAATCTTAATTAGTCCCTCTTCAACTCTATACAATTTCAAAATTAGTAGGTGATATTACACCATTCACTTTCGTAATGAGAGTATAAATTTATAAAAACATTATTATTATGACTTATAAACTAGTAACGTTTCTGAATAATGCTTACATAAGATCTGCTCACGAAAGTCACAACTTTTATCAATACTAAGACCTTTTATAGCCTTAATATGATTTAAAACCATATCATAGCCTACCAAATTAGAGAAGGCGATACCAGCAGAAAATCTAGGGTTTATATCAATCAAGTAGAATTTATTATCATTCATTATAAACTCCATATTCACACAACCAATGACACCAATTTTATTTCCTATGTAAGAAACGATTCTGTTTATTTTTTTATTTGCAAAGATACGCACTGTTGTTCCTGCACCATTTTGCGTACGGATAAGTTCTTCTCTTGGTATTAAGAAATCATTACCGAAACTATCACGAATATAATCAACAGTACAAACATTACCTTCTAAGAACTCTTGAATAAGATAGTTGGCTTTACCTTTGAATGTGCTTAGTTGTTTTTTACTCTGAATTTTTGATATTCCTTCACTACTACGTCCATTTATGGGTTTAGCTATAGCAGGCAATATAAAATCCATAGTAAGTGATTCTGAATCTATGAATTTTGGAACATTAACCACATCATCTTTGCTAAAAAGCTCTGATAATTTATTTTTATCTCGTGCGATACTGAGAGTCTTAGCAGATTGAGTGTATATAGTTACATTTATTTTCTCAAAGCTAGTACGAAAAATATTGATTACATCTATTTCTATATCCGTTAGAGGTACAATACCTTTAATATTTTCCTTTTTAATAATTGTTAACAGACAATCTATGTATGATTTATTTTCCGTTGCAAGTGGAATCTGATAAACCTTATCACATAATGTAGATTCAAAATGCCACTCGGCAGGATAGATATCAGTTCCTACTACATAAAACCCATCCTTTTTTAACATTCGAATAACACAGTCAGCGGAAAACGAACCTATTGCTGTTATTAAAATTCTATTATCCTCCATTGTATTTTGATTATTAATATATAAGACTTCGTATAATTCGTTCTATATCAACTTTATTTAATGTATGGTGCATTGGTAAACAAATTACAGTGTCAGCCATTTTGTGTGCATTAAGAAGTTTCTCGGGACGAGAACTCTCTAAACCACGATAAGTAGAAAACTCGCTGATGAGGGGATAGAAGTAACGACGTCCCCATACTCCTTGTTCTTTCATCTTAAAATAAAGCTCATCGCGGGTCATACCATACTTTTCTTTATCTATGAAAATTGGGAAATAGCTGTAATTGTGTCGTACACCTGGCATATCGTTCATAAAGGTTATGCCTTTCACTTCACGTAGGGCACGACGATATGCATTGGCTATTTGCTGTCGGGCAGCAATGGCAGTGTCTACTTGTTTTAAGTTCAGTAGACCATAGGCACTGCGTATTTCGTCCATCTTTCCATTGATACCTGGTCCAATTACAGTGATTTCATCTGCAAATCCAAAGTTTTTCAGATAATCTATGCGTTGTTTCGTCTTTTCATCATGACAAACCAACGCGCCACCTTCTATTGTGTTGTAAACCTTTGTTGCATGAAAACTTAATGTTGAAATATCGCCTGCCTCAAGAATAGATTTTCCATTTACTTCAACACCAAAGGCGTGGGCTGCATCATAAATTACTTTTAGTCCGTACTTGTCTGCAATTTCTTGTATTCGTCTTGTATCGCATGGCTTTCCATAAACATGTACGGGCATAATAGCTGTGGTCTGCGGTGTTATTGCTGCTTCTATTTTATCAGGGTCTATGTTACACGTCGTAGGGTCTATATCCACAAAAACAGGTTTTATATTATTCCACCAAAGTGTATGTGTTGTTGCAACAAAGCTGTATGGTGTTGTTATAACTTCTCCTGTTATACGTAATGCTTGTAAAGCACAAAGTAATGGGAGCGTTCCATTTGTGAATAAGCAAACGTATGGCACCTTTAAATAGTCAGCCAATGCTTTTTCAAGCTGCTGATGGTATGTGCCATTATTTGTGAGCCATTTTTTGTCCCAAATATCTCTTAAATATTCTTGAAATTCATCAAGATCTGGTAATAACGGTGATGTAACAGTTATAATCTTATTATCCATTTTTGCTTATGTATATGTTCCTTTTTGGTTACTCTTCCCACTCTAATAGTTTGGCGTGCGCACCACTTGCACCGCCTTCTTCTGGATTAATATTTATTTCTAAATCTCCTTTTTTGTTTACACTACTATTCTTAGATGGTGAAGTTGTTAGAAAGTGAGAGTTTATTATATGTATTGTTGTTGAAATTGGTTGTTCGTATACTCTTGTGTGCTTCATTTATTGGTAAAGATTTTAAGGTCTTGATATTAATGGATATATAGCTTTTTACCGTTTTTGATATATATGCCTGATTTTAAATTATGAGTAGAATGTACTTGCCTACCATCTAATGTATAGATTTTTTCTTGCGTTGAGGGTGAGGTGGTATTTATGTTGGGCAACGAAATAAACGTAGTTTCGTCTATGGATATACTGTATTGCGATTGCCTTGCCTGCGATGTGTTGTTCTTTATTCTGAAGAATGCTCGCATACCATTTATTGTTTTGTCGTTTGCGAAAGGCTTGTAAAGGTAGTCTTTATCGCCAAGAAACAGCTCTGTGCCGTCTGTCTTTAAGTCGGTAGGGCTATAAGTTCCTATAAAAGAGTAGTTCTTTGATTGGTTGTCTGTTATTATTTTTGGTTCTATTTCTGTAACAATAACATTGTGGAATGTTGGATTTACAACATCTTTTGATGGCTTTATAATGTATGGTATACCAGCTTTGATTTCCTTTGCATCTATAAATTTCATCGTTGTACCATCAACCTTTCCTGAAAATTCTTTCAGTTCTGGATAGTTTAAAAGTAATTTTACAGAATCTTTGTTTACATTAAATGGTAGACAAAAAGTATTCCAATAATCTTTCGACAGCGTTCGATTTATTTGTATGGAGTTGTCTTTTATACCTTTATTGTTTGCAATGGCAGTTGTATTGTTTGTTTGCTCACCAATTTCATTTACAACTTCAATGCTTCGTATAACTATAAAGTTCTTTATATTGCCATTAAACGCAATTTTAAGCTCAAGTTCCCCTTTGTTGTTTATATTATCGAAGTGGAAAGAAATAAGATTACTTTGAAAATCTTTCTTTGTAGTTACCGTTTGTTTATCTCCAATGCATATTTCTGCTTTCAGCGATTCCATTACTTTAGGTTGATTACTCGTGCCTACAACAATTGTTATTTTCTTGATTTGAAAATCAGTGAAAGCAGTTTTCAATACTATATACGACGCCCCTTTACTTACAGTACCAACTTTAAGAAAATCTGCACTGTTAATTTCTGCGTCTGTTTCTACATTCCAGCGTTTTCCGTTTATCTCAGCGTGGCTGGTATAATATATATTCTTGTTCTTTGTTAATTCTTTTGTGTTTCTAAAGAACTCTCTTGTTTGAAAGCTATAAACCTGTGCAAAAGATTTGCTGACAACAAAGTTGTATAAAATAAAAATTAGGAAGAACCTTGAAGCTTTCCAATAGCAATTGTTTGTATATAGCTTTGACAGTATCATATACGAGGTATTAGTTCTTTAACGAATCTTGATACCAGTTATATAGTTTCTTCACACCTTCTTCGATTTCTACTTTATGTTTCCAACCTAAAGAGTGGAGCTTGTCTACATTAATGAGCTTTCGTGGTGTGCCATCGGGTTTTGTTTCGTCCCAAACGATGTTGCCTGTAAAGTTTGCAGCCTTTGCTACTAATGCAGACAAATCTTTAATGGTTAGCTCTTTTCCTGTTCCAACATTGATGTGGCAATTTCGTATTTCTCCGAGTTTTGGTATTGCTCCACCACGCCCATCGCTATTGTTGCGGTCTACTTCTCCATCGGCTTTTACTCCATAGAATACGCTTGAATACTTTTCAATGCCAATGATGTCTTTAAAGTCTACATTGAGCAATACATGTACTGAAGCGTCTGCCATATCTTCGCTCCACAGAAATTCGCGTAAAGGCGAGCCTGTCCCCCAAAGTGTTACCTTGTTATTTTCAATTCCATAAAACGCTAATGCCTTCAGTATGCGCTCCTTAGGGGAGTTGCCATCGACATTCTCACTGCCAATTTGTTCGCTGAGTTTGGCAACAGGGTTGATAGGACGTTTGTTCATATCCACTTTTATTGCGTCCCAATTCTCCTCGTGAATGAGCTTTGCAAGATAAACCTTGCGCATCATTGCTGGCATTACGTGACTATTTTCTAAATGGAAATTATCGTTTGGGCCGTAAAGGTTTGTCGGCATTACCGCAATATAGTTCGTGCCGTATTGCAGGTTGTAGCTTTCGCACATTTTTAGTCCTGCAATCTTTGCTATGGCATACTCTTCATTGCTATATTCCAATGGCGAAGTAAGCAGAGCATCTTCCTTCATTGGCTGTGGTGCATTTTTCGGATAGATGCACGTAGAACCTAAGAAGAGTAGCTTTTTTACCTTATATTTATATGCACACGAAATAACGTTGCATTGCATTTTCATATTTTGCATTATGAAGTCAGCACGGTAAAGGCTGTTTGCCATAATGCCACCAACAAATGCCGCTGCCAAAACTACAGCGTCTGGGCGTTCCTCTGCAAAGAAATCTTCAACAGCTTGTTGGTTAGTAAGGTCGAGCTCGTGGTGTGTACGACCAATAAGATTGTTGTATCCACGTGCTTTCAGATTGCTCCAAATAGCTGAACCAACCAAGCCTCTGTGCCCAGCAATATATATCTTTGATGATTTTTCCAACATTGTAGTAGTGTGTAATTTATGGATTTCTTATAAAGAACCTTACTTTATTTGTTGCGAGAATGTGTTATTATATAATTTATAAGTTGTTTTGAGAATATAGCTCATCCTCCCTTTCTAATAATTTAAAAAGGTTAGAACAGAATTCTCTAACACATTCTCCACCTATAGGATTCAATGAAGCCCGCAGAGTTATTTAGTCAGATTCTTTATTATAATGTGTGCAAAGATACATATTTTATTTTATAGTAACAATTTTCTCATGTAGAAATTAAAAAGAATACAATATATTTTATACTCTCCTGCCTGCTATAAATATTGAGAAAACTGTAGAAAATAACGATAAGCTTCTACCTGTTAAAATATTCATATATAGCTACTTTAAGCAAATATATTAAACAAAAGAAAGAGAATGAGCTTTCCTTATGGTTTCGGCAGTTCTCTCTTAGATACTTGGCTGCAAGAGAGAAAAATAGAGGCCACATCAAATTAATATGCCCTCTATCTTATGTTTTAAGTTTAACAAACCCTCGAATGTGCACCTATGCAAACATTGTAGCTTATTCTTGCCTTATTTATAATAATGGTATTTTAAGATGAAACACTTTTAACTCTCAGGTAGTATCAGTGGTGTACTAAAAGTAACAATTGTCTTTTTGTTCTGTGCAATGTTTATCTTTCCATTATATGCAATATACTTTTCGTCGTATTTCATACCTGGACCTGCACAATAAACTTTCAGTTGGTAACTGCCAGGCACCAGTTTACTCATCTTGAAGCTCACATCGTACTTACAAATACAATCGGCAAACGCTTCAAGCACATTGTTATAAACAACAAGAGTAATTTGCTTGTCTTGGTTGATAACTTTTACATAGATGTTTCTTACCGCGCAGTTGGCTTCCACATCTTGGAATGAACATTGGGCAATTCCGTCCTCTCCCAATTCAATACTAAGGATTGTTGGAGTTGCGTTACGTGTTTCTTCTTTTGACATTGTCGTCTTGCAAGCCGAGTTAGACACATCGTAAACTTTTAATGCGTCAAGGGCTATATTTTCCGATGAACATGCTGATAATGCGATAATACATATCAGACTATAAAATACTTTTTTCATAATAAGATGAATTAAAATGTTATAACTATTATATGAATGCAATTATGGTCGTATAACCTTCTTCGAACGTTTCTTTGTCCGCTATTCATACAAACGGTGATTCTTTATTATGCACTTCTCAAAAGTAACATTTTTCTATTAAATGAAAGTCGGTTTGCTTCAAAATATTGCATGCCTTAACATTCTTTTATATTAACTTGTTATTGTCATAGGTAGCTGCTGTCAGCAATGGATACAACATCGTTCTGTAAAGATAATTCCCTTAAAAAGTGATAACTGCGCTTTGGCGTTGCGAAAGCGG
>OHAU01001601.1_pt1 | contig 25350 bp, 18 predicted proteins | sample 1577181 | NCBI WGS metagenome assembly OHAU01 (sample SAMEA3541472, study PRJEB24748) | human gut metagenome | biome: human gut; feature: human-associated habitat; material: faeces | place: China | collected 2012 | reverse complement strand
ACTCAATTCTATCACTATATCTTTCCGCATTTCACTTTTTTGTAGTAACTTTGCATTGGTAAATACAACAATGCCCAAGCAATGAATTCAAGCTCCGATTGTTGTGATTAGCTTTAAAATTAGTATCTTTGCATTGGTAAATACAACAACGGTGAATTTGCTTAAAAAAGCTATAAAGTTGTGATTAGCTTTAAAATTAGTATCTTTGCATTGGTAAATACAACTTGCCATTGGCTTTTTTACATCAGCCAAGCGTTGTGATTAGCTTTAAAATTAGTATCTTTGCATTGGTAAATACAACAATAAAGTATAAAAATATGGCAGCAGATAGTTGTGATTAGCTTTAAAATTAGTATCTTTGCATTGGTAAATACAACGTGCCACTTTGTCCACTCGTGTTTTTTGATGTTGTGATTAGCTTTAAAATTAGTATCTTTGCATTGGTAAATACAACGTTGGTTGGCAGCAGGACTACAACCCCGAGGTTGTGATTAGCTTTAAAATTAGTATCTTTGCATTGGTAAATACAACTTTGCGATAAAGTACACGTAAAAACAAATTGTTGTGATTAGCTTTAAAATTAGTATCTTTGCATTGGTAAATACAACACATTCTTTTCCTCTACAAGTGCCTCGAGGGTTGTGATTAGCTTTAAAATTAGTATCTTTGCATTGGTAAATACAACTTCAGTGCGCCGTTGCTGTCGTACAGATAGGTTGTGATTAGCTTTAAAATTAGTATCTTTGCATTGGTAAATACAACCACTTCTGAACCAGCTTCATTATCACATAGGTTGTGATTAGCTTTAAAATTAGTATCTTTGCATTGGTAAATACAACGCCAAAAACAGACGAGAACCTTGCAGATTGGTTGTGATTAGCTTTAAAATTAGTATCTTTGCATTGGTAAATACAACAACCATTTCGAGAATGTTCTCGAAATGGTTGTTGTGATTAGCTTTAAAATTAGTATCTTTGCATTGGTAAATACAACGTTTACAAATTGGTAGTTAAACACGGGGTTGTTGTGATTAGCTTTAAAATTAGTATCTTTGCATTGGTAAATACAACATACGAGCTTGACGGCAACACCAACGGCGTGTTGTGATTAGCTTTAAAATTAGTATCTTTGCATTGGTAAATACAACTATCGGCTCGGTAACATCTTGTTCCCAACTGTTGTGATTAGCTTTAAAATTAGTATCTTTGCATTGGTAAATACAACCTCATAAGCGTCTTTGAATAAGTAGCTCGTGTTGTGATTAGCTTTAAAATTAGTATCTTTGCATTGGTAAATACAACTATACAGTGAGAGCAACCCACTAACGAGGGGTTGTGATTAGCTTTAAAATTAGTATCTTTGCATTGGTAAATACAACTATTATCGTTTCGACGATAACAACAACCCCGGTTGTGATTAGCTTTAAAATTAGTATCTTTGCATTGGTAAATACAACAATTGTTCGGAAATAATTATTGAGCGACTTGTTGTGATTAGCTTTAAAATTAGTATCTTTGCATTGGTAAATACAACCAGGCTCTTTCTTTATCGTTTTGTAGCTCACTTTAAAATTAGTATCTTTGCATTGGTAAATACAACTTCATCGTGGGAGGTTGCTCCGACGATACGTTTGTAGCTCACTTTAAAATTAGTATCTTTGCATTGGTAAATACAACCTATTACATTGACTTTCACCTTGTTGGTTTCTTTAAAATTAGTATCTTTGCATTGGTAAATACAACTAAATCCAAATTTATTCATACCTTCTTAACCTTGTTGGTTTCTTTAAAATTAGTATCTTTGCATTGGTAAATACAACCGACACTCCATCAGAGGGCACTGATACAGACTTGTTGGTTTCTTTAAAATTAGTATCTTTGCATTGGTAAATACAACGGCAAGACAATGTTCAAGAACCCATTTGCACTTGTTGGTTTCTTTAAAATTAGTATCTTTGCATTGGTAAATACAACTCAAGTAGCTTAAAGTAATGAACATCAGCGTTGTTACGAAAGCTTAGAGAGAAAGAAAAATGCAAGCAAAATAAAGTTCCACTCGTCAAGAATGGAACTTTATTGTTTCTAAAAGAAGGATTAAAAGAGTTCTAACTGTGCTCCAGGTGCATTTGGTTTTTGTGGTTTCTTACCATAGAATAGCTTTATTTCTTCAAATTGTTTGTCTGTAATGCCCATTATTCCAACTTTTCCGTATGCTGGAATAAAGGTGGAAACTCTTTTAATATGTACCTCCATATTTTCTTTACTACCACAATGACGTATGTAAATGGAGAACTGAAACATTGTAAATCCATCTTTCAGCAAGTTTTGACGAAAGAGTGAAGCTGCTTTTCGTTCTTTCTTTGTATCTGTGGGTAAATCAAAAAATACCATTAACCACATACTTCTGTATTGACTAAATCTATAAGTTTCCACTAATAGGCTTTATAATTCAGGATAAACCATTCTTCTTTGCTCTCCGCTAAAGCACTTATAAAGAGAAGAAGTTGTCTGTTGTGTAGCTATCATCAATGGACTTTTCTTGTTCCCAATCGTTGTGTCGAGTACTGGAATAGCAAGGAGTTTCATCTTGATTTCTTTTGTAAGCTCACTGTAATCGGTTGTTGATGCCATTACATCTAACACCACCCCATCGACATAAGGACGGTAAGGTTCCATAATATCGTCAGCAAGGCAATAGGCATTGTATCTGTTGTGGTGGTGAATACCCAATGTTGGGAGCAATCCGCTGGCTACTAAAGAGCGTGCTACCACTGCGCGTAATATGGCGTACCCATAGTTTAATAGGTTGTTGGGTGGTTCGCCTTCGCGTCCTCTTATGAAGTCAGGAATATCAGAAAAGAGATTTTTCCAATAATAAGCTGCTGCACGAGCTTCAAGATTTTCGGGGTCGCCACTCCTAACCTTGTCTGCCCAGGCGTACATACAGCCTACATTAGTATTGGTGTATATGCTTAGAAGTTTTGCTTGATTGCTTATTTTCTGCTTAATAGTTTGCTGCCACAATTGTTTTTTAAGTGGTAGCGATGCTTCTATTTGACTGCGGAAGCGTTCGCTTTGCGTTGTGTTGCCACATAAAGGCAGCAAAAGTCCGATGGGCATATTCTTGCTGTCGCAGGTAATCACCGCACAGTTGTTTTCTATCAAGGCTTCTAATGCAGACGATGTAATGGTTATTTGTTTGTTATCGAGCAGTACAACTCCAATGTCTTCTATTGGAATTGTACGCTCGGTTTGCTTTTTAAAACTGTCAGGCAAATCGTTGCAAGTCTCTACTTCGGGCAAACGAATAGCTAACTGTGCATTGTGCAAACTTAAATAGGCTGGATTGCTAAAACATAATGTTTTCTTTATCATAAGCTAACTATATTAATCGTATTCACCTACTGCTACTATTTTACCAGTAGAATTAATACGTACCTTGATAATATCTTTTAGTTCTAATAATCCTCTTATTCGTTTGAATGCAAGATTCTTAAGTTTTGCATCATCATTAAGAATGGTTTCTAAGTGATGTCTGAACCAATAGTCTCTTGAAGCAGATGTACCTTTATCAATCCTTGATACCTTTTGAACTCTATATAGATTTGGGCTTATAATGCCATAGTTAGCTTCGTCCATTAAATCCACTTCAGAAGGGATAAACCCTGTTGCTTCATTAGGGAACACGAAGTATTCGTTTTGCTTCATAGTGAATAGGAAACGCCAACCTTTATCGCGGTTGTAGTCTTTATCAATGACGGGAACACCTTGCGATTTACGTTCGGCAGCTTCGAAGAACGATACTGCATTGTCTTGCAAGTTGCCATTTTCATCGTAATAAAATGCAATATGGTGGTTGTTACTTGTTTGAACATAATTGCCTAATACAGGTTTTCCATCTTTTCCCGTTATAGGTTTGCCTGCCTGATTCTTTAGTGTATGCAGAGGAATGGCACTTAAAACGCCTTCAATGCTGACACGTTTTAAAGCTATCTTCTTCGCTTCGTCAAGGTAAATAGGGTTCTCCTCCAAGTTGCTGAAAGCTTTCTTCGCATCTCCATTAAATTCTTCTAAGCGGGCTTTCAGAATATCTCTTATGCCTTTATCAATTACTTTATCAACTTTAAGGTCTGGTGTAATTGGCTTGCGGATAGGGTGGTAGTTTTCCCATTCTACAGTTTTGACCAATGCGGGGACTGTTTTTGTTCGTTCAGCATTCAGATAAATCGGATTTTTCTCTAATATATTCTTTCCTGTAAACGCCTTTTTAGCGTTTCCGCTGTATTCGTTGAGACGTTTAAGCAATGCTTCACGAATGGCAGGGCTACTCACTTTGTTTATCGTAGCTTCGTCTAACGCAGCTCCAACTTTCACCATTTTTATTATAGGGCGCATCTTTGTGCCGTAGATAGTTTCGTTGTGCAGTGCTCCACGTGGCGTAAGCTGAATCTTTTTTATTATTCCGTGCTTTGTTTTTATCTTGTTTACATTCTGCGTCATCACCTTGTTTTTCGCCTTAATCGAAACTAAAATTGCGCTAAGATGGCGTTTTGCTTCTGCACGAAATTCATTGACAGGGATAGGAGCATTGAAGCGGAGCTTGCCCTCTTCGTAATGCAACTCTTTATTTTCTATTGCATAAATGCTGTCGCCTTTATTGCTTCGTGCGTTAAGGTTGTTCAGGTATTGAATGTAAGACGGCTTTGTAAAGGCTATTGCCAGTGCGTCCATTGCGTGGTGGCGATGGTCGTTGCGCTTTGTCCAGTCTTTTATGCGTTTGATTTTCTTTCCGTCTCTGTCTTCAAGTATTTCGGTCAAGCCTAATTTCTCGTACTTTTCAAAGTTCAGTTCTTTCATAACGTCTACCAACTGCCAATCTTCACGCAGGCGATTGGTTATTTCTCCTGTTGTTGGTATAACGGTTCTTACCAATTCACCCAAGATTTCGCACGCTTTCTTTGCTATGTATTGTGTGTTGCGAAGGTCGCGTTCGATAAAGCCTGAAGGAATATCAGCTTCAGCCATCAATAGCTTATTGTATTTTGCCTTGCTTATAACGTCATTATCTAAAAGCATATCAAGTTTCTTTTTATATGCTTCAGCACCTTGCTCGCCATACTTTTCTTTAACGAAGTCGAAGGCTGTTTTACTGCTTTTGGTAAGATTTATATCCCGTGCTTCAAGTGTTTTGTTTGAGAAAGAATCGTCAAACAAGCGTGCTTTTGGAATGATATGCTCAATATCAAAGTCTTTAGAGAAGAGTTTGTCTTTAGGAATATACGTATCTGAATACAGCGTCTTAAAGCCGTTCGGTTTAAGTTCTTCGTACAGTTTATATTTTATAATGTCGTTTCTACTGATGTATGAAAGTGCAAATTCCTTTTCGAGAATTTCACGAATACGTTGGTTTTCAGCATTACCTTGACTGATTGCGCGTGTGCGATTCTCTCGTTCGATAGCACTGCTCTTTAGTTCGCGCGCCATTTCTATTCTTATTTCGTCGGGCTTTCCGTATTCGTCAATGATTGCGTTGATAACATTAATCATCTGATTCAGGATTTTCTCAACGACAGGATTGCGCAAACTGTTCTTTGGCAACAGTTCCAACCTTTCCTTATAAACCTTTTGGTCTAACTCTTCTTTCGTGAGCGAGTGGCGCGAATGATTATAACCTGCGTATGCACACGCTTGGCTGTAATCGTTTCCTGCTTGAAGATAAGGCAATATTTTGCGCATTGCTTTCACGCTGAGATTGCCATAATCCTCTTCAAAAACAACATCGCAAAGCACAGTGGCATATTCTTCTGGAAAACCAAAAGTTGTTTCCAACTTTCTTAATAATGATTCGTTGCCTGTTCGCGAGTTGTCGCTTTCGTAAGAATACAACAAATGCCAAAGCTGATACATAGGTTGTTTCTCTAACTCGTGCTTTTCTAACGATGGGTCAAAATCGAGAATTTCGGTGCTGAAACCTAAGTTCTTGAAAATGGTGGAAACACGACGGCGAATATCGGAAGCCTTTATCTTTTTGAAATCGTATTCTTCGTGTCCCGTCAGCGTTATGATACGATTGTAGCAATCGAAGAGAATGGCTTGCGTGCGGTTGCCTTCCAATTCCTTATAGTTCAAGTCCCATTGCTTGCCTTTCTTGTTCAGTATTTTCAGAGCTTCGGTCTTGCTTAGTTTCGCTTTAATGCTTAGCTCTTCATACAGCAAGTTTCTTTCGTCTTCATCGAGCGGACGCTTTTCGTTCGTATCATTATCAATGAGCAGAACATTGTTTAAGTTTTGCCAAATTCTAAATTCTTGGAATACAGGCGACGACTTTGGAGCAACTTTCGGACCTATTGTTATTTCCTTCTCCTTACCATCAATTGTTGCTTTTACTTTGCGTTGCTCAAGTTCGCAAACAGAAATAAGACTTTTTTTACTCTTCAATGGGCGTTGATAAAAGATGATAATATCTCTTATTTCCTGCTTCAGCTCTGGTGTTAGCTGCTTGTGGAAAGCGGCTTGCGTTTCCCAAATCTTCTCAAATTCGTCTAAATAGTCTTGGCGATAGAAAGGTTTATTCTTTATGCTGATATGTGGATTTTCTTCTAACGAAGCCCAGAGATATTGCCCAACCGTCTGTTTGTTGAAATAAAGTTCCTTGCTTCTGTCGCTGATAGCACCGAGCAGTCCGCTTGTGTTGGCTATTTGTCCTTTCAAATCGCTAATGACAAAGGCTAAAACCTCTTTATCAACTTGTTGCTGTAACGCCTCAACCCTCCATTTCAAAGGCTGCAATTTTCTGTCCAAACCTTTTAAGTCGGCAGAATAAATACCATATTTGGCAAGGAAAATCTTGCTTGTATTGGTTTTTGTCTTGCCTTCTAACTGTCGTTTAAATTCGTCTGTGAGTATCTCAGGATAATACTTTTTCTGCTCGTTCCATATTCTTTCCAACTCTGCGTTTAGGTCGGAACGATAGTAACCTTGCGTAAACTTCTTGCCTTTATTAAGCAGCTGAAGTGAATATTCTGCAGGAGTAAGGTGCTCTTCGTAGAGTTTTTTTGCGATGGTCATACCATCGAAAAGCTGTCCGTCTTCCTTGTTGTTTGCTTTTCGGTTACTTTTATAGCCACGTTTTTTGTTCAGCATAAACAAAACACGGGCAAACTCATGCAACGATATTTCTTCTTCGGCTGCTTTTGCGCGAAGTTTGTAAGTTTCAAAAGTAGAGGCTTTGCCTTCCTCGTACATTGCTTCGGTGCCTAACCAACCTTGTTTTTGCATACAGTCGTGAAGGTTTTGCCTGCGAAGTTTATAGCGTTGAAGGTTTATTCTTGCGCCATGACGCAACTGCCTGTCAGCATTGGTCGTTATGGCTTTTCCTTTTTCAAAGTTGCTTTTTTCGTCTACGGTTAGTGGATTTACTCTTACACCCAAACGAACAATGGAAGATACTTCGTTGTTGCTCTCGGCTTCGTTTACCAACGCCCAACCTATACTCGTGGTTCCTAAATCTAATCCTAATATTCTTTTCATATTAATAAGGTTATTTTGATATTTTGTGTAAAGTTACAAAAAATATTTTAATTCAGAGAAAAATTTATTTGAAAAACCTTGCACGTTATGTAATAAACCCTTATCTTTGCATTACTAATTTTAAAGTATTCACAATAAGGATTTTTCCGTTGTGAGAACATTAGGTTGCCTCGTCCTTATAACGGGGCTTTTTTTATGTCTGCATTTTAGCTTTCGTGTGCAATATTGTAGGTTCAATAGATTTTTTGTGGTTGCACAATGGTAATTCTTTGTTTCTAAACTTTTGTTAAATCGACTCCTGAATGGTTAAAATTCAGAACCTCAACTTCGGAATTACGGGCACTTTTCTGCACTTCAAATTATTTATTTGCAAATAACACCATTATTTGCGTGCTACCATAAGTGCTTCGTTCATAGCTTCTTGCAAGCTTATAGGGTAGTGTTGTGCAACGGAATCGCACCTTTTATGTTGCAAAACGAACATTTTTGTTCGCATATAGACTATATTTGCGCTCTATCATCATCTTTTCGCTCTGCAAAAGAGCCGTTCTTGTAATCCAAAAGAGCCGCTTTTGCACGGTAAAACCTATTGTTTTGCATTGCAAAAGCGGCTCTTTTACTTTTCCACTCCTATTTTCCTGCTCTCTTTTTCTCTATTTTCCCCTTTCCGCTTGTGTTAAATTTATTGCCCCATTTACTTGATTTTAGAACAATAAATCGGAATGCCTTTGTTGCTATTATTTTGATTTATGGAATAGTTTGTGGATTGTTTTTTGAGCATTACCGTTGTTCTGTCAAAATAAATATAGTATCTTTGCAAATGCAATACTTAAAATCGGATATAATAAAGCGATACAATCCTTGTGGGTAATAGGTGGTTCAATGGGCTGAAGTAACCGAATGCATGTTAGTATGACCCCGAAGAGAAGGCGTAGGTGCTAAAAACCAACCGTATGACTCGGATTTGCACGTGTGGAAGAACCAAGAATTAGGACGGCGGACGTAAGGATGGCACTTTCTCACTCTTTTTATTATTGATGATAAATAAATCGTAATTAACTTTAGTTTTACACTATAAAACATTATATTATGGGTGTATTGGCTTTTTTTTACTTTATATTCCTTTTCGCTCTCGCACAATTTATAGTATCTGGGCAAGGATTTTATGTTAAGCTGATTTACGTATTAATTTCCATGGCTACACCGCTTATCGGTCCTCTCTTCTTGGCTTATAATTACTCATCGCATTCAAGAGGCGTAGCAGTATTTATAACTTTGGTTGCCCATATCTTTGCTGCCTGCTTGTTGGTTTTGCCGTTAGGTTGGGCTTGACTGTAAGTGTTATGTGGTATAAGCGCATAAAAAAACTCTGTGCAAAGCTGCACAGAGTTTTTAAAGTTTTATGTATGATAAGGTTTTCGCCTTACTTTACCTTTTCTTCTGAATCGAGCATGTGCTCTGGAGAAAGAATCTTGTCGAGTTGTTCCTTTGTGAGGACACCGTTCTTGAGCACGAGGTCGTAAACAGAACCGCCAGTTTCGAGTGCTTCCTTGGCAATTTTCGTGCTATTCTTGTAGCCAATGTATGGGTTAAGAGCAGTTACGATACCGATAGAGTTCTTTACGGTAGCTGCGTTGTGCTCGCTGTTTACGGTGATGCCGTCGATGCACTTCTCGCGGAGAGTGTCGAAAGCCTCGCCCAACCATGTAATGTCTTCCACCAAGCACTGCATGATGATAGGCTCCATAACGTTCAACTGCAACTGTCCAGCTTCTGCTGCGAGTGTTACGGTTGTGTCGTTGCCAATCACCTTGAAGCAAGTCTGGTTGGTGATTTCAGGGATAACAGGGTTCACTTTACCCGGCATGATGCTTGAACCCGGTGCCATTGGAGGAAGATTAATCTCGTGGAGACCGCAACGAGGACCTGAAGCCATAAGGCGGAGGTCGTTGCAAATCTTAGAAAGCTTGATAGCCAAACGCTTCATTGCGCCGCTATAATTCACAAGGTCTGTGGTATCTGGAGTTGCTGCAACGAGGTCTTCGCTTGCTTTGAATGGCATACCTGTCAGTTCGCTGAGTTTCTTTGCGCAGATTTCAGGGAAGCCTGGTGCTGCATTCAAGCCAGTACCGATTGCAGTACCACCCATATTGATTTCGAGGAACATTTCTGCACTCTTGTTCAAGTTGGCGATTTCAGCTTCGAGCAGGTTGGCGAATGCGTTGAATTCCTGACCGCTTGTCATAGGAACAGCGTCTTGGAGCTGTGTACGACCCATCTTGATGTCCTTCTTGAACTCTTCTGCCTTCTTGCGGAAAGAAGCAACAAGCTTTGCCAATTTCTCGACAAACGTCTTGTTCATACGGATTAGAGCCAAGTGGATAGCCGAAGGATATGCGTCGTTTGTAGACTGACCGCAGTTGGCGTGGTCGTTAGGAGCGCAGTATTTGTGCTCGCCTTTCTGATGACCGAGTATTTCGCAAGCACGGTTAGCAATAACTTCGTTGGCGTTCATATTCACCGAAGTACCTGCACCGCCCTGTACCATATCGGTAACAAAGTCTTCGTGGAACTTACCGTCGATGATTTCGCGGCAAGCCTGTGCCATAGCATCGCAGATTTCGTCGTTGATTTCGCCCAGCTCTCGGTTTGTTTCAACAGCAGCCAACTTAACGTAAGCCATTGCGATAACGTAGTCTGGGTAGTCGCACATTCTCTTTCCAGAGATATGGTAGTTGTTCACTGCACGCTGTGTCTGCACACCGTAGTATGCGTTAGCTGGTACTTGAAGCTCACCCAAGAGGTCGCTTTCAATACGGAATTCCTTGTTGTTTGTCTCGTTTGCCATATTGTATGCAAATTTTATTAATTAGATATTGTGTTTAAGTTCGTTGTACTCTGTCTTTTTCACAGATAGAATAGTGCTGGTAAGAAGTTGTCTACAGTTCAGTCTTCCATCTTTGCTTAACAATGCAAATGTAGCAAATTATTAGTTGGTGGGGGAAGTTTTAGTGCGAAACATTTTAAAGTTAGCAATATTTAACGAATGGTTTAAAAGACGCAAAGCCACCATTCTGTACGCATTATCTTACGTCTGAGAAACTAATCGTTTCGTTTTGGACGGAAAACATCTCATTCAGGCTGAATAAGTGCTGTATTACTTAGCTTTATGACAATATTTTACCCAGTGTCATAAAGTAAAAATAGAGTATGCCGAAGTCGACATACTCTATTTCCTATTTTAGATTTTAGTAGGCTTTGATTCTGTACATGAATCCAATCTCAATGCGATTCGTGTTGTAATCCTTCAATCCTGAAGCCTTGCTGTAGTCGTATTTGCGGCCAATGTATGCCAAGAAGATGCGGAAGTCCTGACTTTTTACAGGGTAGTACTCTATGCTGCCCATATAGGCGTAGCTCTTGCGATAGTCCTTCATCTGCTCTATCTTTGTTACACTTGCTGTTTCGTACATACCTTTCAGCATTAAGTTCCATTGAGGAGCAAACTGCCAGTTCATCTTTGTGATGAATGAGTTGTAGTGAACGTCGCTGAAATACGATTCTCCTGTATGTGCAGGCACTGCCGTTGCTTCGCTTGATGCAATCTTCAAACGGTCTAAACCGTCGAATGCGCCCATATAGTCGAAGTACCATTGCATTTTCGGAAGGTTTAGCTGCTGACCTAAAACCAACATGCGAGAGTATTTGTGCTCAGCCTGCGTCTGTATTCCCCAAGACCAACGTGTGAGCAACTTGTTGTCGCAGAAGCTTCCGTTCCAGTTGGCAATGTAGGTGAGCGGATTTCTTGAAGCCTTTAATTGGCGGACTCCGTTCTTCTCCAACGATACGGGGTTGCTTCCATACTCTGTTGCAAATTTGTTGTTGTGGGCATCGCTTATCTCAAAGGCAAGCTCTTGTGTGGGTACTGGCTTGTAGCTGAGTACCACACCCGCCATGAAGTTGTCCATATTGTCTACCATATCGGAGTATTGGTAGATGTACATTGGATTTTCGTCGAACTCGAAACCGCCCCAAATCTGGCACATCTTACCTGCTTCAATCTTCAGTTTGTCGTTGAACTTGTATCCAACCATCATGATGTCGGTAGCCTTGGCGAAGTTGTCTTCGCTCTGTGCGCCGTTCGCCTTGTTCAAACGGTGGCGCAAACGATAGTAAAGCTTGTCGGTCAGGTTACCTTTGATTTCGATGCGCAACTGCTTGTTGGCAAATCTTGTGCCCCAGTCCTTGTTTGCATCTTGTGAAATCTGACCCGAAGCAGCGTAGTTGAAATAAACGTTGAACATGTCGTTGTGCTTCTTCAGCTTCGCAACTTCTTCAGAAAGCGACTTGAAATCGCCGTCTCCAGCACCATAGCTGTGGTTGTCTTGTGCCATACCGCTTGTTGTAATTGCCAACAATGCGCTTAAAAGTATCGTCTTTTTCATAATTCTTTGTCTTTATGTTGTGAGTGGGAAAAGTGGTTCTCTCTCAATGTTTCCATCGTAAAGGGGCGATGTTTCCTTCTCGCTCCTTTACGATTTTATGCACGGCGATTAGTATTCAGCGAAGTATTGCTGAATCTTCTGCCAATCCTTCGTCTTTGTCAAGGCAAGCATCAGAAGCACGCGAGCCTTTTGCGGGTTAAGGTTCAAAGATGCAATGAAGTGGTATTTCGCATCGTCTACCTCGCCGTTAAGGTTGGTAGGACCGAACGGAACACGGCTTGCACGTACGACATTGATGCCATTGCCGACAGCTTTCAGAGCAACATCGAACACATCTTTATAGAAGTTGCCGTCGCCCACACCTGCCAAAACAATGCCGTCGTACTTGGCATCTACGAAAGCTTGCATCGGAAGTGGCGAACAGTTGGCGTAGCCGTAAACGATTCCCACCTTTGGAAGTGCGGTCAAGTTCTTTACATCGAACTCTGATTGAAGTCCTTGCTTCGCCATTGGCTTGTGCAAATAAACAGGCTTACCGTTGTAAACATAACCCATTTCGCCGTAAATACCGCCTTTGAAAGTAGCGCAGTCTGTAGTATGGGTCTTCAATACCGATTTGGCTTCAAACAGTTCGTTGTTCATACAAACCATTACACCCTGTCCTTTTGAAGATGGGTCGGCTACGGCGCAGATACCATTGTAGAGGTTGGCGGGACCGTCTGCACTGATAGCGGTAGAAGGGCGCATAGAACCCACCAAAACAACGGGCTTGTCAGAGTGAACCGTCAACGAAAGGAAGTAAGCCGTTTCTTCCATTGTGTCGGTACCGTGAGTAACCAATACACCGTCGTAACCTTCTTCGTTCAACAGCTGATTGATACGTTTTGCCAACTTCAACCACACTGCGTCGTTCATGTCTTGGCTGCCAATGTTTACAATCTGTTCGCCCGAAATGTTTGCAACGTCCTTTATCTGAGGCACGGCGTCAATCAAAGTCTGAACGCCAACTTGTCCTGCACCATACGCAGAACTTGTTGCCGATGCAGAAACACCTGCGATTGTGCCACCTGTTGCCAAAATACGAATCTTAGGTTTCTGTGCTAATACCACTGAAGACACCAACAGTGTCAATACCAATAGAACTGAAATCTTAAATCTTCTCATAATAAATTGAATTTTAATAAGTTGTTAATGTTTAGTTTTCTTTTTACCTTCATTATTCTTTAAAGGAACTGCACGATGATTGCAGCCACACCGATAGAAACGACAGTTGTAACAAAGCCAGGCAGCTGGAAGCTGTGATTGATTACATACTTGCCCACGCGTGTCGTTCCCGTGCGGTCGAAGTCGAGTGCCGCTACCTCAGTAGGGTAGTTTGGCAAGAAGAAATAGCCATTGCAAGCGGGAAACATTGCCACCAAGAACATAGGATTGATGCCCAAGGCTACGCCCACAGGGTAGAGGGTAGTTACGGTTGCGGCTTGAGAGAAAAGCATAATGCTCATGATGAACAACGCCACTGTGAACAAGAAAGGTGCCGTTGAAATCATACCCGACAAGGCATTGTTCAAGTATTCTTGGTTGCCCAGATAGAAAGTGCTGCCCATCCACGCAATACCGAAGATGGCTACAACGGCATTCACACCTGCTTTGAATATGTTTCCATTCACTGCATCGCTTGCCTTTGCCTTGCCGACAAGGAGTATGACTGCAGCAATTGACATCATTACCATTTCGATTGTCTGGCTCATTGTAACGCCTTCAGGGCGCAGTTTGGGGAAGAAACCGAAGATAACCACCAAGATAACACCTGCAAAGAATGCCCAAACAGAGTATTTTGCGTGTGGGTTAGGTTGTTCTTCTGCCATTTCAAGGTTGTGTTTATCTTCTTCTGGGTTGATGATGCCCTCTGCCACTCTGCGCTTGTATTCAGGGTCGTCCTCCAATTCCTTGCCTACGCGGTTCTGAATAAAGGCTGCTACCAAGATAGCAATGAGCGATGCGGGAATACAGACTATCAGGATTGTGCCCAGCTCGATGCCTTTTGCGCCGAGAATATCCTGACTGATTAAGGCTGCGGTAGCCGCACTTACGGGGCTTCCCGTTATTCCCAGCGAGGCTGCAATAACGCTCAGACTCATCGGACGTTCGGGGCGTATCTTGTTGGCTTGTGCTATTTCGGAAATAATAGGTAACAACGAATAAGACGTGTGTGCTGTTCCTGCAACGACGCAGAACAGCCAGCAGGTCAGCGGACCGAAGTAAGTAATCTGTTCAGGGTGCTTTCTCAAAAATTTGGCCGCTACTCCCACCAAATACTCCAAGCCACCAGATGCCTGCAAAGCTGCAGCAGCCGTAATTACAGCAACAATAATCATCATGACGTCGATTGGTACTGAGCCAGGTTTAAGTCCGAAACCAAAGACAAGGACAAACACGCCAATCATGCCATAAATACCTAATCCAATTCCTCCCACTCGTGCGCCGATAAATATCATAGCCAAAACCACGAGTAATTCTGCAAGTACTATAAGTTCCATTATACTATTTTCGTTTGTTTTTGTATTGTATTAATGCAAAAATAAGATTTTTATACTATGGTTGGTACTTTTATTGACAAAAACATTATCTTTATTATTATCTTTTAACACATTTGTTTGAATATTGGTCAAAAATGTTGCCAAGGTGTTATAAAAAACGTTGTATAGGTTATCAAAAGATATCAAAACATATAAGAACAAATCGTTTGTAAATTATAACTTATCTTCCGAATGTGCAATGCCAACTCTTTAATTTTATATAGATTATATCTGCGAAATGGAATAAATACAAAAATAATGACTAACTTTGCAACAGTAGTAACTCAATAAAATAATTTAAACACATTAAAGTATGAATATAGGCGACAAGGCTCCCGAACTGTTGGGAACCGACCAAGACGGAAAAGAAATTAAACTAAGCGACTATAAAGGCAAGAAGATTGTGCTTTACTTCTATCCGAAGGACTCTACGCCTGGTTGCACATCGCAGGCTTGCAGCCTTCGCGACAACTACGAGCTGATGCAGAAGCGTGGCTACGCCGTAATAGGTGTGAGTGTTCAGGACGAGAAATCGCACAAGAAGTTCATCGAGAAATACAATCTTCCTTTCCCATTGATAGCCGATGTAGACAAGACACTGAACGAAACGTTTGGCGTTTATGGCGAAAAGAAAATGTGCGGCCGCACCTATATGGGCACTTATCGCACCACCTTTATTATAAACGAAGAGGGTGTGATAGAAGAAATCTTCACTCCAAAGCAGATTAAGGTGAAGGAACACGCCGAACAAATCTTGAAGTTAGGGGCGGAATAAAGGCATAATTGTGAAACAAGCACAACGAATAAGCAAAGCTACGAAGGAGAAACTCGTAGCTTTTGCTGCTTTATACGAGAACGAGAACTTTCTTGACGGCGACCCGTCGTGGTTTATGCACCAAGTAGATGGCAGGCAAAACAAGGAAGTTATGGCTTTCATGGCAGCGTGTTTAAGCTACGGTTCGCGCAAGGTGTTTATGCCGCGCATTCAGTTCCTGCTCGATTGTGCAAAAGGAAATCCCTACAAGTGGATTATCAAAGAGGGCTTTCGGCGAGATATTCCCGACAATTCCGCTTGTTTTTATCGCCTTTATACCAACCATACCATGCACTCGTTTTTCTCCGTACTTGCCGAAATGCTGAACCGCTATGGCAGCATTGCTGGCTATATAAAACATTTTGCAAGCGAGAAAAACGGCGAAACAACCGATAAAATAGAAGCTATTGTTGCCATAGAAGCACTGTGCGCATTCTTTGCCGAACGGCAAGTGGTGGGCATTGTGCCTAAAAACACTTCGTCGTCGTGCAAGCGTATCTGTATGTTTCTGCGTTGGTTGGTGCGCAACGACTCCCCCGTTGATTTGGGAATCTGGCACGATTTCATCGACAAACGGTCGCTTATAATTCCATTAGACACACACGTATTGCAGCAAGCAACCCACTTGAAACTGCTGAACACCTCGTCGGCAACAATGTCGGTAGCACGCCGATTGACCGATGCTTTACTGAAAGTTTTTCCCGACGACCCACTGAAAGGCGATTTCGCACTGTTTGGTTACGGCATAAATTCGTAGTTGCAGGAGTGTTATTTCAATCTTGTTTTGTAAAGATTATTCCGAAGAAAAACGGTAATTTCGATTTGGCATTGCGAAAGCGGCTCTTTTGCAACGCAAAACCTACGCTTTTACCGTGCAAAACAGCCGCTTTTACAATGCAAAACAATATGTTTTGTAATACGTTGATAGAGAGGTGGTTAGACGAAGCATGTCTTTGCGAAAAATATTTACAACATTCTTGCTTTATTTCCTCCTATATAAAGAGATGTGAAGATGAAATAAAATAGGGGCGAAAAGCCTCTTTATGCACAGAAAGATGTATATTCGGAAAGAATGAAAAAAAGAGCGGAACCTATAAAAGAGTTCCGCTCTTGTGTATTTTATTGCTTCTTCTGTTTTAAAAAGAATTAGCTATACCTTAATATTTGACCTTGTACAAGTTTTGTATATACACCCAAGTGGTTCAGTTTGCACAACTGTTCCTTGCTGATACCGTGCTGGCGTGCAATCGATTCGAGTGTTTCGCCTTCCGTTACCTTATGGTAGAGTATTTGGTTGCTGCTTGTTTGCTGTGCAACTGAATTACGGCGAGAAGAGAAATCGGTGTTAGCCGTGTTATTGTTGTTGAAAGTTGTCTTGGTGCGACCTATTCCTTGAATGTTTTCGCGTGAATATCCAGGGCTTGCCGCAGTGCCACGAAGTGCTGTTGCACGTGCTGATTCGCTCTCTACCGTCTGTTTGCGGAACACGTAGAAGTCGCCCGTTACGTCCTGATTAGGGAAGTCGAAGAGCAGCGCAGGGTTAATTGCAACGCCTGCCAAACGTGTTTCAAAGTGAAGGTGAGAACCCGTAGAGCGTCCTGTGTTGCCACCGAGTGCGATGGGTTCGCCTGCTCTTACAGTCTGGTTTGCGTGGACAATCTGCTTTGAAAGGTGTCCGTAGTATGTTTCCAAACCGTTGTTATGGCGTATGATAACATATTTTCCATATCCTCTTGCATCATATCCTACGACACGAATCTTGCCCGAGAAAGCTGCTCGTATGGTGTCTCCGATATATACTTTAATGTCAAGACCTTTGTGAACACGTCCCCAACGGCGACCGTAGTTGCTGGTAACAACTCGGCTTGGAGTGGGCATGTGGAAGCCACGCAAGTCGATTTTGTAGACATCGGGTAGGTATCCTTGTGCGTGAGTCTTTGATGTGCTCCAGTCGTTGTAAAGCATTGAAGCTGGATTGTCTATTTCTTCCGACTCTTGCAAACGGTTAATAACGATTGTGTCTAAAGCTTTTGCGCGTCGGTCTACAGGTGATTGGCGTGCAATCAAGTCTTGTGCGCACACAGGTGTTACTACAAAACCCAACAAAGCCGATAAACCTAACGTTCTTACAATTTTCTTTAAAGTCATTATCTATTAATTACTGTTTCGATTTCTATTAAACTGGAACAACCATTGCTGTTTCCAATATGTTGCTCTTAAATAGTTGAACAATACAAAAGGCCAACTAAATAATTCAAGAACGCTGCAAAGATAAATAATTTCTCCTAAAGTCTTTTCCCTCTTAACAGTTTTTATTGTATCTAAAAATCAGCGAGTTGCCTTCATTATATATTTGTATATTTACGTTTTATCCCCCTGTATTAGGCGTTTCAAGTCTTTTTTGAAAAACGTGTTTACGAAATAGCAGCCCAGTTGATATTAGCTTTTCTTAACTCTTTCAGCCTGTTCCATAGTAAGTTATATTCACTTTTTGAGCAGGTTGGGTCGTTGTCTATTATCTTCTTAGCCTCGTCGCGGGCAAGCTGTACCAACTGTCCGTCGCGGGCTATATCGGCAATTTTCAAGTCGAAAGCTATTCCGCTCTGCTGTGTTCCTTCAAGGTCGCCGGGGCCACGGAGCTTCAAGTCGGCTTCGGCAATCTCGAATCCGTCGTTCGTATCGCACATTATGTCGATGCGCTTGCGCGTTTCGGTAGTTAGTTTTTGGCTCGTAACCAATATGCAATAGCTTTGTTCGGCCCCTCTACCCACTCTGCCACGCAGCTGGTGGAGCTGCGACAAGCCAAAGCGTTGTGCGTCTAAGATTACCATTACGCTGGCATTGGGCACGTTTACACCTACTTCTATTACGGTGGTGGCAACGAGTATCTGCGTCTGTCCTTCCACAAAGAGTTTCATTTCGGCTTCCTTTTCCTTATCTTTCATCTTGCCGTGAATCTTGCTCATCTTATATTCGGGAAAGACTTCCTTCAGTGCCTCGTAGCCGCTTTCAAGGTTTTTAAGATCTATCTTTTCGCTTTCCTTTATCAAAGGAAACACAATGTAGACCTGTCTGCCTAAGTTTATCTGCTTGCGAATGCCGTCGTAAAGGCTCGTTGTCTGCGTGTCGAACTTGTGAATGGTTTGTATTGGCTTGCGTCCAGGGGGCAGTTCGTCTATCACGCTCACATCTAAGTCGCCGTATATGGTCATTGCCAAAGTGCGCGGAATGGGGGTGGCGGTCATTACAAGTATGTGCGGTGGGTTCTCGTTCTTGCTCCACAGCTTTGCACGTTGTGCCACACCGAAGCGGTGTTGCTCGTCGATGACAGCCAAGCCGAGGTTGTTGAACTGTACCTTGTCTTCTATAATGGCGTGCGTTCCCACAGCAATGTGAATGGAACCGTCGATGAGTCCGTCCATTACCTCCTTGCGTTTCTTGCCCTTTACGATGCCTGTGAGCAACTCTATGCGTATGTTCATACCCCGTAAAAGGTCTTTTAGGGTCTGCAAATGCTGTTCGGCAAGTATTTCGGTGGGTGCCATCAGGCAAGCCTGAAAACCATTGTCGACGGCTATGAGCATAGACATAAGCGCAACAAGGGTCTTTCCCGACCCTACGTCGCCTTGCAAAAGACGGTTCATTTGCTGACCGTTTCCCATATCGGCACGTATTTCTTTCATTACCCGCTTTTGTGCATTGGTAAGTTCGAAGGGCAGGTTGTGCGAGTAGAACCAATTGAACTGTGTGCCAACAGTTTTAAAATTGTAGCCACGATACTTACGACGGTGGTCGCTGGCATACCTTAATATATTCAGCTGAACGTAGAAAAGCTCTTCAAACTTTAGGCGAAGCTGTACTTGCCGAGTGTCTTCCACCGATTTGGGGTAGTGGATTTTGCGCATCGCCTCATCGCGGGAGATAAGGTGCAGGCGTTGTGTAATGAAGTCGGGTAGGGTTTCTGGCAATGGCGTCGCCAACTTTTCGATAAGCGTTTTCGTAAGTTTTTCGACGGCGTGCGATGTCATTCCCGACTTCTTCATCTTTTCGGTGGTCGTGTAAAACGGCTGCATACCCATATTGTTGAGTTGCAATTCCGAAGCGTCATCTATGTCTGGGTGTGTGAATTGAAAGCGTTGGTTGTACAAAGTGGGCTTTCCAAACACCACATACTCCTTGCCTATGAAGTAGTTCTTGTAGATATATTGCGTTCCGTTGAACCAAACGAGGTCGCAAACGCCGTGCCCATCGGTGAAGTGAGCGACGATACGCTTCTTTCGTCGCCCCATATCGAACTCTTCAAAGCTAAGTATATGCCCCTTGATTTGGACAAATGGCATGTCGGGAACAAGCTCCGAGATGTGGTAAACCTTTGTGCGGTCTACATATTTATATGGATAGTATTCCAACAAATCGCGGTAAGTGCAGACGCCGAGTTCCTTTTTCAGAATCTCTCTGCGGCGCGGCCCCACCCCTGTCAGGTACATTATGTCTTGTTGGAGTATATCCATTTGGGTTCTTTCAGCTTGTTTTTATTTCTCTTTTACAAGTATTTCAGCCAGCTTCAAGTCTAACGGTGTTGTTATTTTAATGTTCTCTCGGTTGCCTTCTACTAACGAAATCTTGCAGCCGAACTGCTCCATGACGGTGGCATCGTCGGTGAACGACTCCTGAAAAGGCTGTGCAAACGCCATTTTAACCATAGCAATGTTGAACACTTGTGGTGTTTGTACGCTGCGATAGTTGGCACGTTCCACGCTTTTGGTGTTGCCGTTCTTTTCCATTACGCGCAAACTGTCGGTTATGGGCATCACGGGCGTGGCTGCACAAGTGCGTTGCGCCTCGTCATAGCATCGCTTAATGGTATCAACCGATACGAAAGGGCGCACTCCATCGTGAAATCCAACAAGTCCGTCATCGCCTTCTGGTATCAGCGATAAGCCGCTTTTTGAGGATTCGAAGCGTGTTGCGCCACCGTCAGCAATCTGATGTTCGATGGTGAAAGCGTGCTTTTCGCATAGTTCCTGCCACATTTTCTGTTGGTTTTTAGGCAGTACGAGGATTATTTTCAGAGCATTGTCGTACTCGTGAAAACGCTCAATGGTGTGCATTAACACAGGCTTTCCGCCAATGGGAAGAAACTGTTTGGGCAGTTCGCTCCCCATTCGTAAGCCCTTTCCACCTGCTACAATGACGATGTAATTCATTGTTTAATGAAGTTTTGTGAATGGTTTAATGAAGCTTTATAAGTTCCGAAACCAGCATTCCGTCCTTTACTTCCTGTGCCGTTGCTGCAGAAGTGAGTTGCTCCAAGATAGCAAAACCATAGATAAACGCAGCTGCAGGTCCTTTTCCGGTGGTTATGTTGCCGTCTATTGTGCAAAGTTCGCCAGTGTGTTCAGCACCTGTCAGTCGTTTTTCAAAGCCAGGATAGCAAGTTGCACGCTTCTCTTTGAGCACGCCCACAGAGCCTAAAACCATTGGTGCAGCACAGATTGCGCCCAACCGTTTGCCTTTTTCGTTCTGCTCAACGAGCAGTTTGCGCAAGCCTTCGTGCAAGTTTAGGTTTGCCGCACCAGGCATTCCGCCAGGCAGCATAAGTATATCTGCGTCTGAGAAATCGTCGATTTCATCGAACAATAGGTCTGCTTTTACCGTAACTCCGTTTGCCGATTCCACCATTAAACTGTCGGAAATACTTACTGTTTTCACTTCAACGCCTCCTCTGCGGAGAATGTCTACGGGTGCTAAAGCCTCAATATCTTCAAAGCCATTAGCAAGAAATTCGTATGCCTTTGCCATATATTTTTCGTTTAAATCTTTAACATTCCAACTTATTTCGTTATTTTTGCAAAAGAAAACGATTGATTAAGACTTTTTGGCACAATCGCCATAAAGATGCTTAACAATACGTTTCGCTGCTTAAAAACCCAAATGCAAATATACAATATAATTCACAATTTGGCGAAAAAGTAGCATAGAAAAGATTTATTATGGGCAGCATTTGAAGGCTGGAACATATTTAAAACAGAATATTTATGGCAGGTAAGAAACTTAGTTTCGCTATTTTTGGCAGTAACAGGCAGGCACTTGAAACCGCTTATATATGGGAAGTGCTTGACTATCTTACCGAGTGCGAAGCCCAAATCTTTATCGAAGAGCGTTTCTATGAGAACCTTTGCAAGGTTTTAAACAAAAAGGTGGAGGTGTCGGGAGTGATTAAAGGGGAAGACTTTAATACCGACTATGCCATCTCTTTGGGCGGCGACGGCACGTTCTTGAGGGCTGCCAGCAAGGTGGGAGCGAAGAAAACACCAATCATCGGAGTAAATATGGGACGCTTGGGCTTTCTTGCCAACGTGCTGCCGAGCGAGATTAAAGAGACTTTGGACGATATATACAATGGCAATTTCGACATCGACGAACGTTCGGTTATCAAGATTGAATCGGAAAACGAAACGATAGAAACCTATCCTTACGCCTTGAACGATATATCCATACTAAAGCGCGACAACGCTTCGATGATTACAATACATGCCAGTATCGACGGCGAATACTTGGTAACGTACCAAGCCGACGGTTTAATCGTAAGCACACCAACAGGCTCTACGGCTTACTCGCTGTCGAATGGTGGCCCCATCATCGTTCCGAGAGGGGGCATCTTGAGCCTTACACCTGTTGCACCGCACAGCTTAAACATTCGTCCTATCGTGCTTAGCGACGATGTTGAGATACGCTTGGAGGTGGAAAGCCGTAGCCATAACTACCTTGTGGCTATCGACGGACGCTCTGAAACGTTAGAGGAAAGTACAGTATTAAGCATTCGGAAAGCACCTTTCGTTATCCGAATCGTAAAGCGTCGCACCCACAGCTACTTCTCTACGCTGCGTACAAAGCTAATGTGGGGTGCCGACTTACGGAAATAAGAGGAAGCAATAGAGCCGAATAGCAGAGGCAATAGAACTAAGAAAGCAAATGAGGATTAAAGCACTTTTCAACACTCCGAAGACCAAATACGGCGCGAAAGAAATATTTCGATGGCTGTGGCGTGCCTGGCGAGGCAACCGATTGCAAGCTGTGCTCAACGCAATAGTAGGACTTTTAGGCGTGGTAGTATCGCTTTCGTCGGTGTGGGCTGTGCAACACGCCATCGATGTCGCATCGCACGAAGTTGAAGGTAGGATTGTTATAGCCGTACTCCTTATGGGAAGCCTCATATTGTGCAACTTTGCCCTGAACATTGCATCGGTCTGGATTCGCAACATCTTGGGAATAAAAGCCCAGAACCGCATGCAGCAGAAGTTGCTCGACCGCATTTTGCGCTCTAAATGGAACGGAAAGGAAACCCATCATTCGGGCGACGTGCTGAACCGATTGGAGATTGATGTGGCAAACGTGGTAAATTTCTTAACCGAAGTTATCCCCAACTCGCTTTCAACCTTAGCACTCTTCGTCGGTGCATTCGGTTATCTGTTCTTGATGGATTGGCGTTTGGCAAGCGTTATTGTCATAATGATTCCCATTTTCATACTTTTCAGCCGTATTTATGTAAGGCAGATGCGCCATTTGACGAGCGAAGTGCGCACATCAGACTCGAAAGTGCAAAGCATTCTGCAAGAAACCATTCAGCACCGTATGCTTATAAAGACCTTGGAAGGCGACGGAGCGGCTGTCGATAAGTTGGAAGACACGCAGAGCGTGCTGCGAAACAACGTGGTGCGCCGCACAAAATTCTCGGTGTTTTCTTATCTTGTGCTGAACTTAGGCTTTTCCATAGGCTACCTTATCGCCTTTACTTGGGCTGCTGTCAGACTTTCGGCGGGCACATTGACCTTCGGTGGTATGACGGCTTTCCTGCAATTGGTGAACAAGATACAAAGTCCTGCACGCCAGCTCACGCACCTCGTGCCCCAGTTTGTATCGGTTTTCACGGCTGCCGAGCGATTAATGGAGTTGGAGGAAAATCCTTTGGAAGAACAGGGCGAACCCATCGAAATGGCATCGCCGTGCGGTGTGCGCTTCACCGATGTAGCTTTTGCCTACGAAGACTCGGAAGACAACGTTATAGAACACCTTAACTACGACTTCTACCCAGGCTCTTGCACGGCTATCTTGGGCGAAACTGGGTCGGGAAAAACCACTATGGTGCGTATGATTTTAGCACTTTTGCAGCCCAATAGCGGTAAGGTGGAAATCTACAATAAGAAAGAAAACCGCATATTGAGTCCGCTTCTGCGCACCAATTTCGTGTATGTTCCACAAGGAAACACGCTTATGAGTGGCACCATTCGCGACAATCTGCGACTTGGAAAGATAAATGCTACTGACGAGGAAATGTCGGAAGTGCTGAAACAAAGTTGCGCCGACTTCGTGTTCGACCTTCCCGACGGACTGAACACGCAGTGCACAGAGCAGGGTGGAGGGCTCAGCGAGGGACAGGCGCAGCGCATTTCCATAGCACGTGCCCTGCTTCGCAACCGCAGTATAATGCTTTTCGATGAGGCTACATCGGCACTCGACCCCGATACGGAGCGAGAACTCTTGCAGAATATTCTATCGAAGCACAACAAAACCATAATATTCATTACCCATCGCCCTGCCGTGGTGGAATATTGCGACCAAACCATCGAGGTGAAAAAGCAACATTCGCACAGAGAATATATAAAGAAGGGCGCAGGCGTAAGCCACAACCAACAGATAAAAAACAATTAAAGAGAAATAAAATGAAAAGAACTATTCTATCGGCAATGCTTCTTTTGGTAACTTTCGCCACCGCTATGGCGCAAGACTTAGACAGCAAATATGCCACAAACCTACTGAAGCCAGGAACTGTTGCTCCCGACTTCACACTGCGTACAGCTGACGAAAAGGACATAAAACTACGTGCATTTCGTGGCAACTACGTTGTTTTAGACTTTTGGGCATCGTGGTGCTCTGATTGCAGAAAGGACATTCCAGCGATGAAACAGCTTTGGAGCGACTTTATGGACTACAACGTGCGCATCATCGGTATATCGTTCGACACGAGCAAAGAGGCTTGGGTAAACACTTATTGGGACAAATATCAAATGAATTGGACACAGGTGAGCGAACTGAGGAAGTGGAAAAAGGAAACCAAGATAGACCGCTTGTACCACGTAGACTGGATTCCAACAATGTATCTGATTGACCCGAACGGAAGAATCGTGTTGGGTACGGTAGAGATAGAAAAGCTGCGTGCCACCTTGGAAGAGCTAAAACCCCAGCTGAAGATGTCGTCTGCCGACGTTATGCCTGCCTACGTGGGCGGCAACGAGGCTATGGAACAATACCTGAAAGAGTACCAACTCTACACTTTGCAGACGCGCAAGATGCGCATCGGTGCCAAAGTGGAAGTGTCGTTCAGCATCGAAATGGACGGAACGGTTACAGGTGCGCGCGTTCTGAACGTTGCAGACTTGAAGGCAGGCAGTCCTAAATACGATAAACTAACCGACGAAAAGAAAGCCGAAGTAATGGCTGCTGCCACCGAACACTTCCGCAAAGAGGCTGTCCGCTTGGTAGAACACATGCCGAAATGGACACCTGCGTTGAAGAACGAGCGTCCTGTAAAGGAGAAAATGACCATCACTGTAGAGTTCGACCCTTATTATAAAGGTCCTAAGAAATAAGAACTTTCCGAGAAGCGGGGCAGGCTGCGTGTGGCAGTTCAGCTTGTTTTGCTGCCTTGAATTAAAAGAAACGGTTTCTTTCATTGTTGTTTAAGTCAGGTGTTATAAACGGCACGAAAGCTACCGATTGAGCATATAGGGGCGTGATTCACCACTTTCCTGACACCGAAGAAGAAGTAGGTTGGATATAAGGAACGTGGTGAATTGCGCCCTTATGTATAGGTAGTGGTTTTAGCTAACAACACCCATTGTTTTGTAAAGATAATTTCTTTGAAAATCGGTAATTTCGATTTGGCATTGCGAAAGCGGCTGTTTTGCAATGCAAAACCTACG
>OHAU01001594.1_pt1 | contig 25400 bp, 20 predicted proteins | sample 1577181 | NCBI WGS metagenome assembly OHAU01 (sample SAMEA3541472, study PRJEB24748) | human gut metagenome | biome: human gut; feature: human-associated habitat; material: faeces | place: China | collected 2012 | reverse complement strand
AGAGTTGATCGGGAAATATACGGCTCAAGCATACCCTCGGTCCAAAAAACTGCTAACCTCTTACTACTGTAACCTGGAAAACCGGATTCAACCGGGTAAAAGGCTTCATATGTATGCCGGAGTACAAGAAGCCGAGAAGGCTTTTTTGCCGGCAGCAGAATTTGTAAAGTTCTACAATGAGTTAAGCACACTTACGGATGAAGCGAAAGGCGATGAACGGAAAAAGCTCCATATGCTCAGAACCGCCCTTTCATTCACCCGGTTGGAGCTGGGGCGTATCCATAATTTCACACCGTATGGATATGCATGCCGGAAAGGAGAAAAAATCGAGACTATACCGGAAACCGGAGATTGGCTAAACCGCCTGAACGAACATGAGGCATTCCCGGAAATGAGATATTACAATGAAGCTTCCGACGGAATCGACAATTATTGTGAAGAATGGAAACAATATATAGCCCAACCAATGAGTTCTCCCAACCTGCTGTTAGGAGAAAAACTAACCGCAGGTTCCAAACTGGATGAAAACTACACCGACCTTTCCGTACTCACCGACGGTACGTGCGGTTTACCGGGAAGCTATCATTTCGGCTGGTTTATTTCTTCATCCGACGATTTAATATTAAATTTACCGAAAAAAGCGGCCGATAGAACCGGAAAACTCTGCATTCGTTTTTTGCATTTGCCGAGGCATCGAATTTATACGCCGCAATCTGTCGAATTGCTAAAAGACGGGGAATTTTACAAAAAGTTTCCAAGACTTCCAGGCAATACCGGTGAAAAGGGAGAAATTACAGAGTCATGCCTCCCGGTGGAACTAAAAAGCAATCAACAACTGACGCTGAGAATTAAACGGGCCGATAAGAAAAAAGCCCAGATCGCAATAGACGAGATATCATTTATACCTCAAAAATAAAAAGCAGTAACAATGAGCAAATATGTATTCTATATTTTTTTATGGCTGATACCGGCACTCTTACTATCATCGTGCCGAAAAGAAGTGCGTCCTACCAGCATAGAGATAAAAGACCCCGACAGGCATTATTACCCCATCAAACAAGGGCAGCAGCTCGATATCATGTTCACAATAACAAATACGGGCAATACTCCCCTGCTTATCACCGACATACAGCCCTCTTGCGGATGTATCATCATTGATAAAAGTTCGCATGTCATTATTCCGGAGCACGGAACCAAACAGTTCCGGGCAACATATAACAGCATAAAAAACATCGGTTTGGTTACTCACTGTATCCGGATCTACGGAAATATTCTCCCTGCGGGAAAAGCAGAAATCAAATTCGACGTCAATGTTGTGCCGGACGCTGATTACACCCGCGATTACGAAGAACTGTTCCAAGACTTTAATGTCAAAAACGGAATCGTGAAAGAGATGGTGGATGGAAAAGAATCCGAACAGGGATATTATGTAGGAAATCCTTAAACAATCATTTCCGCCGTAAATATTCATATCCGAAACGGCAGTACAGGCACTTCTTTTTATCACAATATTTTTTCTGAAGCTGTAATAAAGCCTGGCTGTCGGCAGCCGAATGTACAGACAAGCCTGCCCCATTCCACATGCGGGTGACATAATTGTTTTCCGCTTTCAGTTCTTCCAGAAAACGGCCGGCACGATCACAAAGACGTTCATCCGCTTTATGCAACCCATAAGTATAAAGAAAAGGAATCACCGTATTTATAATCAATAGATTCTGCGCATTTATACCGATCGGCTTTTCCTTTTTGGCAGACGGCTTGCCAAAAACAAAATGCTTCTCCCAATAAGGAGAAGTACGGGCAACCAGAATTTGCCGGACTGCTTTCAACGTTTCCGCTTCCATAATGCGGGAAAACAGAAAATGCTCTTTATGATAAAGCGATGCTAACTGTGCCAAACGGACATATGGAAAATTATCCGGACGAATACGCAGGAAACGCCACAAAGTGACATCCATTGCAGCAGGCAATTCGAATTTGTATTGTAAATAACGAAATTCATTCTGTATCCGTATCTGATAATCATCGATAGCATCTCCCTCCAACAGCCCTGCCAACCCAAAGAAAAAAGCCTCTATCTGCATTAAATCATCACGGTGCTTGTCGACGGCACGGAAAGGTATCAAGTCTGCCCACGTCTCAAAGGCATCCCCATTCAGTCCGAAACCAAAATTACGGGAAAGAGTGATAAAAAAAGCATCTTCCCAATTATTATTACAACGCTGTAATCGTCCGGCAATAACCTCTGCTTTCTGCTGAAAACGCTCTGTTTGCAAAGCAGTCAGCCAAGAATGAATGGTCAGTCCGGGCAAAGAGGCAAGAACAGAATAACAAGGAGGATAAGTATCTGCCCGGCAAAGTTCGTCATAGTGCAGTCTTATGTGCTCCGGGCAAGTAAGCTGTATTTGAGGCAGTTGTTCGCCGTTGGGCCGTATCACTTCACAATCGGCCTGCTCCACCACATGCAGGATGACCGAATCGTAAGCCTTGTCCTGATCATGTCCATGCCTGTACCAATCGGAAGAAGCTGTGTGTATTTCTACGTTTCCCACCCAAAGAGTACCATCTATCTTTAACTTTGCATTAAAAAAATCCGGACCGGCATGTGAGTTTTGCAAACCGGCATCAATGACCTCTACCGGCAAGCCGGAAGTTGTCTGCAATAAGTTGAGGGGAAATATTTTGTGTTTCCAGACATAGTATAGAAGTTGTTCCATGTTAACAAGACGTTAATGTATTCGACAAATGTAATAAAAATCTTATCTTTGCGACTATTATTTTGAATATAAGTCAGTAAAACAATGAAAATAGCATTAATCGGCTACGGAAAAATGGGCAAAGAATTGGAAAAAGTCGCCCTCAGTCGCGGACATGAAATTGTCTGCATTATCGATATCAATAATCAAGACGATTTCGAATCCGAAGCATTTCGCTCTGCGGATGTAGCGATCGAATTCACCAACCCGATGGTAGCTTACAGTAACTATATCAGAACCTTCAAAGCCGGTGTAAAACTGGTTTCGGGCAGCACCGGATGGATGGCCGAGCATGGTGACGAGATAAAAGAACTTTGCGAGAAAGAGGGAAAGACCCTGTTCTGGTCTTCTAATTTCAGCTTGGGAGTAGCCATTTTCTCCGCTGTCAACAAATACCTGGCAAAGATTATGAACCAGTTTCCGGCATACGACGTGACTATGAGTGAAACGCACCATATTCACAAACTCGATGCACCAAGCGGAACCGCCATCACTCTGGCCGAAGGCATTCTTGAAAATCTGGATCGCAAAAGCGGTAAAGGTCTTGCCGAACTACAGCCATTGGGTAAAAGAAGAAGCCGCAACAACGGATGAACTGCCGATCCACTCCATCCGCGAAGGAGAAGTATTCGGAATCCACACCGTTCGTTACGATTCTGCCGCCGACAGCATTTCGATTACCCATGATGCCAAAAATCGCGGTGGGTTTGCCTTAGGCGCCATTTTAGCAGCCGAATATACAGCCGGTAAACAAGGATATTTAGGAATGAGCGATCTCTTTCCGTTTTTAGCCGACGAACCTTCGAAGCCGAGTTCTAAATAAACAAAAAACTATAATCATGAGAAAAGCAACGCGCGCACAATGGATTAAATGTGCCATCGCTATCATCCTTTACCTGATCTTCCTGGTATGGGTGAAAAGTTGGTGGGGACTCATCGTAGTACCTTTCATCTTCGACATTTACATTACCAAGAAAGTCCCCTGGTCCTTTTGGAAAAAATCGAAAAACCCGACCGTACGCAGTGTTATGAGCTGGGTAGATGCCATCGTTTTTGCTTTGGTAGCCGTATACTTTGTGAATATATATATATTCCAGAATTATCAGATCCCTTCTTCCTCTTTGGAGAAATCTTTGTTAGTGGGTGATTTCCTGTACGTCAGCAAGATGAGTTACGGCCCCCGGGTACCGAATACCCCCCTCTCCATGCCGTTGGCACAGCACACACTACCTATTATCAACACCAAATCATACATCGAGTGGCCTCAATGGGAATACAAGCGTGTTCCCGGATTCGGAAAAGTCAAAATGAATGATATCGTGGTATTCAATTTCCCGGCCGGCGATACCGTCGCCGTCAACTATCAGCAAACGGACTTTTACGACAACATCGTTTATCGGGAAGGTAAAAGGCTGTATCCCAACCAAATCAACATGGATAGCCTCAGCCGCCAACAACAGCGTATCGTATACGACCTCTATCGCAATGCCGGAAGAAAATATGTACTTTCCCATCCCGAAGAGTTCGGTAAGCTTATCTACCGTCCGGTAGACCGTCGGGAGAATTATGTGAAACGTTGTGTCGGATTACCGGGAGATACATTACAGATCAAAGACCGCATCATATACATAGACGGTAAAGCACAGGAAGAACCGGAAGATATCCAATTCTTCTACAAAGTGGAAGCTACCGGAAACATCATACCGGCCGCCTTCCTGCATGATGAATTGGGATTGAGCAATGAAGATACGCAAGACTATCAGCCGGGAGCCACTACTTTCTATCTGCCTCTGACCAAAAAAGCACGCAATACACTGCTCGGCCGCAAGGATCTTGTCACTGCGATAGACCCCATTCCTACGAGGCCATTACATGACCTCTATCCACAAAATCTATACACAAACTGGACAGTAGACAATTACGGCCCTATATGGATACCGTCCAAAGGTTCTACCATCACATTGACCATGGACAACCTGCCGCTTTATGAAAGATGCATCGTTGCCTACGAAGGCAATAAGCTGGAAGTAAAAGAAGACGGCATTTACATCAACGGACAAAAAACGGATAAATATACTTTCGGGATGGACTACTACTGGATGATGGGTGACAACCGCCACAACTCACAAGATTCCCGCTATTGGGGATTCGTGCCCGAAGATCATGTAGTCGGTAAACCCATCGTCGTATGGCTGTCTTTGGATAAAGACCGCGGATGGTTCAACGGCAAAATCCGTTGGAACCGTATCTTTAAATGGGTAAAATAGTAATTATTCAATCGATCAATGCGCCAATGTATGCATTGGCTGTACTATGAAGAGAAACCTGAAATGGATAATCGCCTTAACCGGAGCAATAATCATCGTACTATTGCTCCGTGGTTTTGCTTTTACCTCCTGTCTCATTCCTTCGGCAGGGATGGAAAATTCTCTTTTTCGCGGCGAACGCATATTGGTCAATAAGTGGAGCTACGGACTCCGCCTGCCTGTCATGTCCCTTCTCTCCTACCATCGATGGGGAGAACGGAAAATCCGGAAAGAAGATATTGTTGTTTTCAATAATCCCGCCGCCGTAACGGAACCGGTCATTGATAAACGGGAAGTGTTCATCAGCCGTTGTATAGGTGTGCCCGGCGATACTTTGCTGGTCGATTCTATTTTTTCCATCGTATCGTCCCGAAGTGCCTCCGCCCCCGACCGGAAAAGGCTGTATGTCTATCCACGAGAAAAAGAACAACTGCTGGATTCTCTCCTATCCATCTTATCCATCACTCCGAATGACCTGATGGGACAAGATTCCATCAACAACGTACGGAGTTTCAGCCGCTATGAATACTATTTACTGGAACAGGCCATGAACGGCAACAATTGGATACATCTGCTGGAACCCGGTCAAGAGAAACAGATAGCCAACCCGTTGATTATCCCGGGAAAAGGAAAGGCCATACGGGTATACCCGTGGAATAAAACCCTCCTTCGCAACACATTGGTACTGCATGAAGGGAAACAGGCCGAAATCAAGAACGATACATTATATGTGGAAGGACATGCCGTACAGCATTGTTATTTCACAAAAGATTACTATTGGATGGTCTCCGACAATTCCATCAACCTGTCCGATTCACGTCTCTTCGGTTTTGTCCCGCAGGACCATGTCATAGGAAAAGCCGCTTTCGTCTGGTTTTCTAAAGAAGACGGGAGCGGGCTATTCAACGGATACCGATGGAACCGTTTCTTCCAGCCGGTAAGATGAATGAGGGATTTATGATTTTTGAATTATGAATTATGATTTATGAATATAGAAAGATGAAAACTGCATACTTATCTTCCGCCTATCTGGCTCCTGTAGAATACTACACTAAGTTAGTAACTTATGATAAAATCTACATCGAGCAACATGACCATTACATGAAGCAGACCTATCGCAACCGTTGCACCATTGCCGGCCCGGACGGGGAAATAGCGCTTTCTATTCCTATCATAAAGCCGGAAAACCTGAAATGCCCGATGAAGGACATTCGTATCTCCGATCACGGTAATTGGCGGCATATGCATTGGAATGCCATAGAATCAGCTTACAACAGCACACCGTTTTTTGAATATTACAGGGACGACTTTTATCCTTTCTACGAGAAGAAATATGTATTTTTAGCCGATTTCAACGAGGAGCTATGTCACCTTATCTGCCAACTGGCAGACATTCAACCGGACATCACACGAACGACAGAATACAAAACGGACTTTACTCCGGATGAATACGATTTCCGGGAAGCCATTCATCCCAAGAGAGATTTCCGGCAGACAGATCCGGAATTCATCCCCCGCGCCTATTATCAGGTATTCGAGCATCGAAATGGTTTCCGCCCAAATTTAAGTATCATAGACTTGCTGTTCAACATGGGCCCTGAAAGCCTGTTGATACTACAACCGGAAGCAAAAAGCAAATAAGAAATAACTTCCAACAAAAAAGAGGTCAGAAACAAATATTTCACCTCAAAATAAAGGCAGGAAAGAAACCGGAGTTTCCTTTCCTGCTTCCATGTCCTAAAGTAAATTGTGAAAAAACTCTTTCCTCCTGCCTTAAAACCGTCTATCACTTCTTTTAGAAGGATTCTGACCAGCGGACAGGGAAAAGAAGAACATGAAGCCTCCAATAACCACAGTGTAGCCTATGATGCACAAGTCATTGCTTTCGCCATGTATGCCGGAGACAAGGCTACAGCCAGCCGGTTCATCAAGGAGTTTCCGGAATTCTCTTGAACAACCCATATCCTCAAAGCCCGTCCGGTCCCAATCGATTAGTCCGACGGGCTTTTCTTATGTCCCGCAAAACAGATGTAACACATCTTCCACCTTTCAAAAAGAAAAAAATCATTTCGTCCACATCACTCCAAGAAAATCCCAATTTTTCCACTTTATAAAAAAGTATATCCCCCTCCGTTTCATCGATATCAAATATTTTTGCAATGATTAAAACATGTGAAACTTTATAAATCAATCGATTATGAGAAACTATTGGAGGATTATCCTTTCCTTATTTTTAATCGGCAACGCTTTATCCGTCCAAGCTGCCGTCAAATCCTTTACCGAAACATTTGTTCTTTATACCGACTCGGAAGGATTAACCACTGCATACAATGAAGGTTGGTGTCTGGACGGAAAAGGTTCGGGCACATTCGGATATTATTCATCACGTTCCGGCCCATTTCCCGACCCGTTAGACGATGGTACCATTACAATGGAATCGGACTGGCTGGACGTCAAAGGAGCCGGCAACAATAAAGGAGCGGTCTTCACTGTCACAGGAATTTCCGGATTGAAGCTCGCATTTCAAAGCGGCAGTTCGGTAACCCGTTACGTCCGTGCCGATATATCCGGTACTTCCGGCGCGAACATTACTTTAAAAGGAGGTAATGACGGTACAGAGGGCAGCATGCTGGAAACTTCCGAACTGATTCCCGCCGAGCAATACACGATTACCATCACATCCTGGGCAGACGAAGAATGTACCAGTGGCGCTGACAGCCGTTTGTATTATGTGGCTTTCATGGTAAATTCTGCCGATCTGCCTGCAGCAGCCTATGTTTACGATTCCCAGTATGCCAATTATTCAATATCCAAAGATCCGGTCTATCTGACACTGACAAAATCCTATAAGGTAACAGCCGTCGATGCAAACAATTACAATTCTGTTCCGGGTACTTATTACACAGAGACTTTAAAGGATTATGACCTGGTAGTTGCTTCCGAGTCCGTTGCCAGTACGAATAAATTCGGTATTGCCTTGGCCGGCCTTGCAGGCAAAGTACCGATGCTAAACCTGAAGGCATTCTACTACGGAAGCAGTTCATGGAACTGGGCGACGGCCGCCAATCCGACGGCAGGAGCTACCGGATGGAATCAGATTATTGTAGCCGATGCATTTAAAACCCATCCTCTCTTTGCAGATATCGACTTCACAAACGCCATCACCCTCTTTGACGGTACCGCAAAGACAAGCAACAATGTACAGAGCTACCATTCCCCCAAAGAAATCATCTCCGCAGACGATGTGCTGGCAACCAATGGTGCAAACGGGTACAATGCCATTCACGAACATAAGCAAAGTAATGGTAAAAACACCTATATACTGATTCCCCTTTCGTATTCTGCCATCGAGACATTGACTCCGGATGCGAAAACACTGATTGCCAATGCGGCATCCTATGTAGCGGCTACTAAAAGCGAATACACCGCACCGGACCAAGTAGAAGCTCCCGTCATCAGTTATGACAGTGACAATAAGGTGACTATCAGTTGTCCTACCAAAGGAGCTACCATCTATTACGGCAAAGATGTTTCCGCCCTGTCTGCATCTGCATCCGTTTATACGGAAAGCTTCTCTTTGGGCATCACGACAACAGTCAGAGCCATCGCCGTAAAAGAAGGCATGCTTCCATCCGAAGAGGTTTCCGAATACATTGAAATCATCAGAGAATGCGGCCCGCAAGTACTCGACCCGGAGCGTCTGAACCGAGGTACCATTGCCACGTACACCAATGACGGTATGTTAGTCAGTTGGCGTTGGCTCGCTACCGATCCGGACGACATCGTTTTCAATGTATACCGCGACGGAACGAAGCTGAACTCGCAACTCCTGTCCTCACGCACCAATTATCTGGATGCCGAAGGTTCGGTTAACTCTAATTACACGGTTGAAGCAGTGAGTGGCGGTAAGATCATTGAGACTTCTACGGCATTGGTTCTGGAGAAAGGGTATCTGAATATTCCTCTCGACCGCCCGGCAGGAGGTACAGTTCAAGGCAGCAGCTATACTTACACCCCCGGTGACGCCAGCGTAGGCGATGTGGACGGAGACGGCGAATATGAGATCATCCTGAAATGGGATCCTACCAATCAATGCGACAACGGGCAGAACGGTAGCCAAAACTATACCGGAAACGTTTATCTGGACTGTTATAAACTGAACGGGACAAAATTATGGCGTATCGACTTAGGCGTCAACATACGTGCGGGCGCCCACTATACCCAATTCATGGTTTATGACCTGGACGGCGACGGAAAAGCCGAAGTAGCCTGCAAGACCGCTCCGGGTACCATTGACGGGAAAGGAAACAATGTAATCATGGGTAGTGATGACCCTAAGGCCGATTATCGCGGAACGCACGGCGGCAAACAAGGAGTTATCAAAACCGGACCGGAATATCTGACGGTTTTTGAAGGCGCTACCGGTAAAGAACTGTCTACAGTAGCCTATGAGCCGAGCCGTAACATCCTTTCAGATTCGGCATGGGGAGACAGCTTTGGCAACCGCTGTGAACGCTATCTGGCCTGCGTTGCCTATCTGGATGGGAAAAAGCCGAGCCTTGTGATGTGCAGAGGCTATTATACAGCCGCTTACCTGTGCGCTTGGGACTTTGACGGAAAAGAACTGAAAAAAAGATGGCTGCACGCATCTACTACGAAAGGGAAAGGAGCTTATGGCGAAGGTGCCCATAGCCTTACAGTAGGTGACGTAGACGGTGACGGATGCGATGAAATTGTTTATGGAGCCTGTTGCATCGACCATGACGGAAGCGTACTCTACCGCACCGGATTGGGCCATGGCGATGCCCTTCATTTAGGTGATTTCATTCCCGACCGTGAGGGTTTGGAAGTGTTCATGGTACACGAAGAAAAATCTGCTGCCTACGGTTTCGAGATGCGTGATGCCCAAACCGGTGAAATCCTTTCCGGGAGAAAGATGGGCTCAGATATTGGCCGTGGTCTTTGTGCAGATATCGATTCCCTCTCCCGTGGAGCCGAATATTGGTCATTGGCAAAGTTTAATATGACCAGTGACGGCAAGTATAACAGCATCACTTTCGACTGCAACGGCGACTCCATCTCCACCAAACGCCCGTCTGTCAATTTCCGCACTTACTGGACAGGCAATCTATCCGAAGAATTGCAGGAAAAAGGAGTCATCTCGCAATGGGTAAACAAAACATCCAGTTGTACTACCGTTACCGACTTTGTTTCCACTTACGGCTGTGGAGTGAATCTGATAAAAGATCCCCCCTCTCTGCAAGCCGATATTTTGGGAGACTGGCGCGAAGAGTGTATCTATTATGACGAAAAGACCAAAAGCAATCTGATGATTTTCTCAACTCCGTTTACGTCTCCTTACCGTGTTCCCTGCCTGATGCACGACCATATTTACAGAATGTCTATCTGCTGGCAGAACGTGGCTTATAACCAACCGCCTCATTTAGGATACTATCTGCGCGACTACGTCAAATACCAGCAATCCAACCCTACGGGTATATCACGGCCAGTCCTGACGGATGAACAAAGTAATGTTGAGATTCCTTTCACTCTGATTTCCGATGGCATTGTTATCCGGTATACGGATATGGACAATGCCTCCTCCAGCATCCGCGTCTACTCTTTAGACGGATTGTGCGTATATCATGTCACGAACCAACTTCAAGGAAGCGGAGAAATCAAACTGGAAGGTCTGGAAGGACTTAAAAAAGGCGTTTACCTGCTTTCTGTAGTTGTTGATGGAGCAAAGACTGTCAGAAAGATCATACAGTAAAAGACGATTAATTGAAGGATAAGCCCATCATTGGCAAATTGATTGCCGATGATGGGCTTATCTGCTATTCCACCTGGGAATCCCCCTCCTCACCTTTTTTGCTATATCGGTTTGTTAATCATGAAAGCGCTCTCCCACCTTACTATATACACCATGCTTACGGTCGGTCTAAAGCGTGCTTACGATTCACAAGGACCGTATTCATGACACATAAGGAGTGTGCAGGTTAGGGATTCACTTTGTATCTACAATGGATAAAGGCTTTGATTAAGAAAGATGCTAAGTTCTTTTCCGAAAAACTTATATATTGATGTGTACTGGATTTAGTCGTTGACAACTTCGATTGTTATTACTGTATTAGTACACTTAATGTTTTCTTTAAAATTGTTAAGTCCCCTGATATTTCAAAAACACAGATTGTTAAATCCAGTAATCCCAATTGTACCAAGTTATTTTTTATCATTACCAAATGCAGATTTATCTTACTTAAAGCCAAGCAAGATTCTAAATATTTCCATACAAACCAGCAATTAGTTATTCAAAAACATTAACAAAGACAAATATTATAACTAATCAACCAAATATTACAACTAATCCTAATAAAACCGACGTAATATTGCAGTGAAATATTTAATCTTAATTCATCTAATACGACATGAAAAACATTATGTTATTTATTTGGATATTATGTGGTTTCATATCATGTAAAAATCATCCTTCAAAAGTAGAAGAAGCACTAATTTTATCAGGTGAAAACCGCGTAGAACTGGAAAAAGTACTTGAATATTCTAAAAAGAAAGGCAAAATAGCCTACGAATCCGCTTGTTTTTTAATTGAAAACATGAGATACCATAGGAGTGAAAATAAATTAGAACTGGATAGTTCATACATTCATTTTTTTAATCAAACAGATTCCATGTACAACTCTCTTTTTAAAGGAATGAATTTAGACGAGATTAAGTCTTTTAAAGGTAAAAAGTATGATTCAATACGTATTGCTTTAGCAGAAACGTTTAACAACATTAAAGCTACCAACAAAAATTACAAGAAAAATAAAAGCACAACTGACCTGCAAACAATTCATGCAGATTTTTTAATTGATAATATAGAATCTGCACTTCACATATGGGAAGCTAACGAATATACATATAAAAAAGATTTTGCTTTCTTCAAAGAGTTCATATTACCTTATAGAACCACTGACGAATACCCCGCTTACAATCGCAGTACCATCCACTCACTTTACAATAAAATAATATCAGATTCTGCAGATATAAACGCTTCAATCTACTCAAAACTCGAAAGATATAAAACATATGTCAATAAATGCAGATGGATAAACAAGTACGTCGAAGCCAAAGAACATTTGGGTATTTATGATCTATTCATCCCTAAATTCAAAATGGATTGTCACAACATGACAACCTGGAGTAGCGATATACTCAGAGCCTGCGGAGTAGCTACAGTATATGAATACACTCCACAATGGACAGACAGAGACAGAAAACACTTTTGGTGTGTATCACCTGATTCCACCGGGATTTTCCAACCTTACACAGCACCCGACAATAATATAAGAGAGGATTGGGAGAGCGACATAAAATACGCAGGAAAAGTATATAGAAAAACATTTGAAGCTCAAAGAAACACCCCTTATTTTTTAGCGGGAGAAGATGAGTATATTCCAGAATCACTACGTTCCCCATTATTATCAGATCAAACCTTTCGCTATCACCAAACAATAACACTAAGGATACCACTTTCCCCAAAAATAAGAACACACCTCGTTTACCTATGTATGTTTACAAGAGAAAAATTAAACCCTGTCGGCTGGGGAAAGGTAGACACCAATAACGGAGAAATCATTTTCAACCAAATACCTTTAAACATTCTTTTTTTTCCAATATATTTTGATGAGGAAGAAATGAAACCCGCCGCCCAACCATTTATGATTTGCTCTAATGGTATTCATCACGAAATACCTCAGCCTCTAACCATCAATGACATGAAACATGAGATGGATGTGACACTCCGCAACAACAGTCTTTATATATCCAATAGTATCAACAAAAAAACATCAGGGCTTAAATACATAAGTATAGATTGTGATACCACAAAAAAAAATGAATTGGTATTATTACGTAAATATCCGGAAAAAAGAAAATTGAAAGCATCATATAACAGAATGAAAGGAAATATATGGCTGGCCGGTAATAGAGAGAGAGGACAATATGACACGTTACACACCCTTGACTATGTGCCTTCTCCATATATTCAAGAAGTTTCGCTGAACAATAATAAGGAGTATAGATATTATCGTTATGTGAGTCCTAACAAATTTCCCATCGACATTTCACACATGGAATTTTTAAGTACAGACTCTAAACTTGAATCTCATTCTCTCCCGACTGCGCTTCCTATATTCCCCAATCAAAAAAATGAAAACAGTCAAGAAAAGAAATATCGTATATCCGGCAAACCAATCCACACAGGAAAAAAACCAGAACTCGCATTTGACGGTAACTTTGAAACTTATGTCGGTTCGTCCGGCATAGGCATGGATTTTGGAAAACCTGTTAAAATAACACATGTACGTTTCGTCCCCCGTAACGCCAACAATATGATAGTCATCGGTGACTGTTACGCTTTAATGTATTACAACAATGGATGGAAAAGATCAAAAGTTCAGAAAGCTGATAAAAATTATCTCAAATTCAATAATGTCCCGAAGGCTACATTATATTTATTAAAAAATCTAACCAATGGGACAGAGGAATTACCCTTCTTCTATATCAAAGGCAAACAGTACTTTTTACATGTAGACACATTGGATTACAACTCCTTATGAATAACACAACACTTTTATGAAAATAAATAATGAAAACGGGGTTAAAGGAATCTTTTTGGTGATTTTTTGTATCTCTATATTTCTTTTTACCCGTTCAAACGGATATAATATTTTGCCATTCAGCAACAATATCATGCTATATTTATATAGCGTTATTGGTAGTATTGTTATTTTATATCTATCAACATCACGTATCAAACTAAAAGCAATTGACATTTTATGCCTTGTATACTTCATATATAACCTTCTTTGGCTACTTGTGACATCTAAAACCAAAAATATAGAAACAATATACCTATTTTTTTTCCTTGCCATGTTATATATAAACATTCGTAATATATCATCCATATACTATAAATACATTCTTTACTCATTCCCATTCATAGTCATCAGCCATTTTATATACTACATATGCTGGGAAAACCCATATTATTTCTTATATGAGCACAAAGGCGTTTTCACCGGTTTCCTACACAATTCAGGTCTGTGGGGAGAATTCGTCGCCATGACACTTATTTGCAATATAGGATTAATTCATCTTAATAAAAAGAGCAAAAAAACATCCACATTATTGATATTTGTGTCCTTCATTGTTTCCTTTATGCTTTACGAATCCGACTCAAGAGCATCTTGGCTTTCTTTCGCCATAGGGATACTGACTTTCTTTTCACCTCTCATCATCAAGCATTTGCCAAAATCAATTATTATCCGAACCGGAAGCTTATTAATATTAATTTGTCTTTGCACTTATCTTATATCAGGGTTGTATTCATACAAAAAAGATTCTGCAGATGGAAGAATTCTAATCTGGAAAATTTCATTAGAAATGGTGAAAGATAAGCCAATATTGGGTTATGGATTTGATGGATTTAGAAAAAATTACATGAACTATCAAGCTGCATATCTTCAAGAAAAGCAACTTCCGGAAACAATCAATAATCTTGCAGATGACAATCACCATGCATTTAATGAGTTTTTAAGGATAATCATAGAGCAAGGCATTATAGGGGTAATCATACTATTTATCTTTTTAACAACCATAGGTTACACTATATATAAATACAAATTATATATAGATACCGTATCAAGAACGATAATCTCCTGTTTGACCGCATTGCTGTTTTTTTCTTTTTTTTCTTATCCGCTTTCGACATTTCATATAAATGCCTTAATAGTGATATTACTGGCAGGATTAGCTTGTTCTTCTCAAGATACTCCAATATGGAAGTTACAAATAAGATCTATTAGTCTTATAATACCATATAGCATAATATTCTTCATAAGTTCGGTTTATTTATTCTCCTATTCCAAGGCAAATTCAGATTGGCTAAATACTCTGAAAGGGGTGTACACAAATGACAACATTCTTGAAGAAGCGAGAAAAAAACTATCAGGAAACCCATACTTCTTATCTACATATGGCAAATATTTAAACAAGAAAAAACGTTACTCAAAAGCCGCTTCAATACTTTCTCAATCCATAAAAGAATACCCATCATACTATACAGTGATGGAACTGGGAATAAGCTATAAAGCACAAAAAAAATATACAGAAGCAATGCATTGCTTTTACAAAGCAATGCATATGATTCCACACAAAATCAAGCCACTCTACTTTATGATGGAGCTATATTATGACCAAAAGGATTACAAATCAGCAATCCAACTATCAAATAGAATACTATGTAAACAACCCAAAATCCGATCATCCGAATTAAATATAATATTAAAAAGAACAATTTTATTGCAAGAAAAAATGAACGCGCGTTACACTAATATAAACTAAAATTATTAACAAAAAAAGACAAGTAATGAGAAAACGACTAATTAAATGGGTTGCTCTTATCAGTATTCCATTTGGCATACTTTTTGCGTGCAAAGAGTATGATGAGCAAGGGTATCCGCAAAAAGAGCCCAAATTAGACAGAGCAACTGAAATTGCCAATGCCAGAACATGGTATGAGTCACAAGCCGCTGTCAGAAGCCGTACAAGAGCATCATCAAAAGAAGACAGTCCTCAAGGTACGCTTTTAAACATGGAGCCTAATTGGAAATTAACTTACCGAAGAAAGAATGATAGGTATAGAACTGTAGAATCAGTTATGACAAGTAATGAACGAGTTACATTTTTGAGTCCCGAACTTATCAACAAGTTGGAGCAAGATCGTGATTATAGATTCAAGAAATCCATAACCAGGCTCATTGTCAGAACCGATAGGGAAACACAAGAGGTTGTTGGTTTTACTATGACTATAATTCCTTCTATAGAATATTTAGAACTTACAGCATTTAATCCTTTTCATAACACATATGTTAATCGTGACGAACATTTTGGTGGTTACATTATATATCACAATTTGGATGGAACTTTTGCCAATGGGTGGAAATATGTTGACGGAAAAATCACACACACAGTATCAGAATCTATTGTTCCAGTTGACTCTATCAAAAATAGCCCATCAGTTCAAACAAGAATGCATGAAGAATGTGAAGAATTCGTATACGAAGTATTAGTGGAGGAATGCTTTGAATGGTGCACTGAAACAGAATGGGGTACCACATGCGAAATTGACCATTGTGATTACTATACGGAAATCCGCGACTCATGGGAAGAATGCGATTGGGTAGAAGATGAGGACGATTATGGTGGCGGTGGTTATATCCCCAAACCAAAGCCAGATCCGGACCCAAAACCCGAGAAAACTAAGGACCCCTGTGAAACTGCAAAGGAGACATCCTCCAATCAAGGATTGAAAGATAGAGTTAATGCAATATTCGACCAGACATTCCCTTACAGAGTTGGTGCAACAGAACATGGTTATATCAGGACAACCTCCGGAGAAATGATTTACCCTACTACTCTTACAGCAACAAGCTTGCAGTATTCCACTAAGGATGTAGCGAACAAATCATACTCAGAATGGTATCATTCTCACCCAACAGGTGTACCGATAACATCATTAAGTGATTTAAAAGCATTAAGCGAAGCCTATTTAAAAGGGAGAATTAAATCTGATAATTTCACCTATGGTGTTATGGCATCAAATGGATGCACAATAATTTCAATAAAATCAGAAACCAACTTTAAAACCTTTGCAACTAACATGCAGAATGGGGCATACGACGTTTTATTCGACAGATTAGTTCAACATGGGAAAAAAGGAGATTTCGATCAAAGCCTGGAAAATCTACTACTCTTCTTCGATAGAATCAGTGCCGGACTTTCCATGTTATTCCGCCCCATGAATGATTGGGAAACAGGAAAGCACCAAGGAAACTGGACTCCCAAAGAGTTAGATGAGAATAATAAAATGACAAATTCAAATTGCAATTAAGATTATGAAAACAATTAAGATTATTTTACTACTACTTTTAATAAGTAATTCCCTTATCGCACAAAAGATTAATATTGATATTACTTTCTACACTAAAAATTTAGGAGCGTATGAAGGTACATGGGTATATCAGTCAAATGACACCATATTTAAAATAGTTCTACAAAAAGGCCCCATAGTTTATCCAGATGGCGTTGCTATTGATGGACTTTTAGGAGGATATTTCCTTTCTGTAAAAGGAGATATCCTTGAAAACTATTTATCTCCTCTACCTGCTTGCTGGAAAACTTTTACTACGACAAACAACTTATACATATGGGCGACAAACTATTCACCCAATGAACAAGACGTTGATCCCAACAGCCTAAGATTCACATTTTGGGATCAGAAGAAGAGACATTACGATGGCAACGGAATTATGGCAGGAACTATAAATTTGCTATCACCGAATAAAATCCGGTGGATTCTTGATGAAATAGAAGGAATTAGGGCGACAATAGACCAAACAGCAGACCCGATAGGCTTTTCTGTGCCAACAGATGTTATTATGATAAAAGAGGAATAACTTATTATACAAATTGAGAGGATGTATAAAAAAATAATACATCCTCTCCTTATGCTTTTATAGTAGTTCTACGTAAACTCAACACCAATTATAATATTGCTGCAATTTTACGCACCTTATTAATTTTTTCCATCAAGCTGCTATCCTTCTTTGCCATCTGCAAATTGTAGGATGTTTGCATCCGGAGCAAAGGTTCAGCATCTAAAACTAACGCGGCTTCTATAAGCATAGCATACTCTGTATTTAGTAAACGCTTTGCATTCAGAATTTCATTTAATACAGTATAAGACACTCCCATTTCTTTAGCAAGTTTCTTTTGAGAAATACCCCTAAATTCAATTTCATCCTTTAACACCTCTCCCGGGTGCGTCGATTCAAAAGGTATTAAATTATTAGCTATCATTTTAGGGTCTATGCCATCTATTTTAATCATAACTTTTTATAATAGTTAAGCAATTCAATTATATTACATATTTTGCCTTGCACCTCCGTGGTTGTAGCACCAAATAAAGCAACTCATCGTTTCAACCTATTGAAACAATGAGTTGCATACTGAAGAAACGGACAGTGCCAACATATTGAAACGAATGGTTGCATACTGAAGAAACGGACAGTGCCAACATATTGAAACGAATGGTTGCATACCGAAGAAACAAACAGTTTCAAACCGGTTGAAACTACCCCGCTATTCTTATCTCAATTCGAAAGGAACCACTCCTCTGATATCGGCAGCAGAAGCGGCAATCACAGCTTCGAACTTACCCGGTTCCGCTATCCACTCATGCTTAGCGTCATCAAAAAAGCTCAGAGCATCTTTGGCAACAGTGAAAGAGACCTTTTGCTCCTCGCCCGGTGCGAGCTTCACTTTCCGGAAACCTTTCAACTCTTTTACCGGTCGCGGCAAAGAAGATTTCTTGTCACTAATATAAAGCTGCACGACCTCTTGCCCTTCACGGTCGCCGGTGTTCTTTACAGTAACCGTAAAAGTAATCGTATCGTCGGCCGTCATCGTCTTTTTATCGGCAACAGGCTTACCATATTCAAAAGTAGTATAACTTAGTCCGTGACCAAACGGGAAAAGCGGCTTCGCTTTCTTCTGTTTGTCGGCCCAGCGATAGCCTACAAAGATGCTCTCATTGTATTTCTCATTCACAATGTCACCCACCTTTTCACTACCGGGATACTCACCCAACTGATGGGCAGGTACATCCTCCAAACGGGCAGGAAAAGTGAAAGGCAATTTCCCGGAGGGGTTTACATCACCCATCAATACGGCAGCGATGGCATTTCCGGCCTCCGACCCCAAGAACCAAGCCTGCAAAACTGCCGGAACTTCCTTGATCCAAGGCATCGCTACAGCATTGCCGGAAACATTGACCAGGACTAAATTCTGATTTACCTTGACCAATTCCGTGATAACCCTGTCCTGACCGTACGGCAAACCAAGACCGGTACGGTCAGAGTCTTCGCAATCCTGATGCGCACTCTTATTCAATCCGCCAATGAAAATAACATAATCGGCTTCACCGGCCACCCGGACAGCTTCGGCAATCAATTCTTCCGGGCTACGGCCATCTTTCAGATTCTGCCCGGAAACAACGCCGTTGTATTCGCCACTGACATCCCCCACATATCCACGGGCAACCTTCTCCGTTCAATGTGGGAGCGTGGCTGGTCACCACATATCCACGGGCATAAACCACTTCCGCACGATTACCGACACGATTGCGGATACCATCCAACGGAGAAATTTCCCGTTGTACCTTCAAAGAAGAGGAACCACCTCCCACAGTCATCATCTTCACGGCATTCTCGCCTATCACGGCAATCTTCTTTGTTTTAGCTAAATCGATGGGCAACAGGTTACCATTGTTTTGCAGCAATACGATACCCGCTTCCCCTATCTTACGGGCGGCATCATAATGCTCCGGAGAACGCATGGCACCATAAGGCCGGTTACGGTCCATCGTTGTACGGAAAGCCAGACGAAGAATGCGGCGCACTTTATCATCCAGTTCTTTTGTGCCTGCCTTACCCGATTGGATACGTTCAAGGTAAGGATCCGCTAAATAATAATTATCATAAGCATTGCTTGCCCCGTTGGAAAGACCATCTGTCCAGCTACCGAATTCCATATCGAGTCCGTTGGTTATCGCCTGGTCTGTATCATGCACACCGCCCCAGTCGGATACCACCACTCCATCAAATCCCCATTCACCTTTCAGGATGTCATTCAGCAGATATTGATTGTGACAGGCATGCTGGCCTTTGTATAAGTTGTACGCCCCCATGATACTCCACGCTTTGCCCTCCTGCACAGCTGCTTTGAAAGCCGGGAGATAGATTTCATAAAGGGCGCGGTCGTCTACGATGACATTTGTGGTATGGCGGTTCACCTCCTGATTATTCAATGCATAATGTTTCACACAAGCGGCTACTCCGTTCTGCTGTACTCCCTGCACATAAGGGACGACCATACGTCCGGCCAGATAAGGATCTTCGCCCATATATTCAAAATTGCGCCCGTTCAACGGGGTACGATAGATGTTCACTCCCGGCCCCAGCAGCACGGTTTTATTGCGATAACGCGCTTCCTCACCGATGCTTTTGCCATAGAGCATAGACATATCGGTATCCCAGGTAGCGGCCAGACAGGTCAATGCCGGAAAAGCCACACAAGAGTCATTGGTCCATCCTGCCTGGTCCCATTCATCCCATAACACTTCGGGACGTATGCCGTGAGGGCCGTCTGTCATCCAAAACTCAGGAATTCCCAAACGAGCCACGCCCGGAGAACAGAATTTAGACTGTGCATGCGTGACCGCAATCTTTTCCTCCAGTGTCATTCGAGACAAGGCATCCTCTACTCTCTCTTCAACAGGTTTGCTATCGTCCAGATAGACGGGTGTCTGTGCCAATACCGGCAGAGCAACCAGGGATAAACCCAATAAGACTGATTTTGCTTTCATGATATGATCTATTGTATATAGTTAATCAAAGGAAATTTATCATTCATACATACTTCCCGAATATGGCCGCATATTCTCGCTTTCCGGTATTCAACCGTATTTCATTTTCCTACTGTCTCCTATCTATAAATCAACGTCGACAGATATTCTTCCGCAAACATCTCATTCGCCACTTCCAACAGATCGTCCGCCGTCAGTGCTTCGATCCGCTTACAGACCACTGCCAGATTCTCAAACTTATTATAATGCAGGAAGGTTTTAGCCATACTCAGTGCATTGTTCTCAAAATTATCCGAAGCAACACAAATCTGGCCGATCAACTGCTTCTTGGCTGCCGCCAATTGCGAAGAAGTCATTTTCATGTCACGCATCCGCTTCAATTCCTTATAGGTCAGTTTCAGGCAGGTATCCACGTCTTCCGGATCTGTCCCGAAGTAGATGCAGAAAGCACCCGTATCCGTATAAGAGGTAAGATTAGACTCTACATTATACACCAATCCGCGACGCTCGCGCAAAGCAACATTCAAGCGGCTATTCATACCCGGACCTCCCAAAATATTATTCAGCAGATAAAGGGCTGTACGTTTGTCGTCATAAGCATTGTAAGCACGGGCCCCCAGCATCACATGTGCCTGATGGGTGTCTTTGGGGATAACCAGATATTCAGGCACATACAGAGGAGGCGGAGTACGTACCCCCTTTACCTCACCAGCCGGTATATCCGCCATCCATTTTTCGAGCATATCGACCAGCTTTCTGAAATCGACCTTTCCCTGAACAAAGAAAACCATGTTGGAGGGCTGATACAACCGCCTTGTAAAATCCAAAGCATCGGATGTACGAAACCGCCTCAACAACTCCGGCCGCCCTAAAATGTTGCGCCCCAACGGATGTCCACGAAAGATCATATCTTCAAAATCATCGAAAATAAGTTCCGAAGGATTATCTTCATAAGACTGTATTTCGTCAATGATCACTTCGGTTTCCCTTTCTATCTCCCTTTGAGGAAAAGTAGAACGAAATACAATATCTACCAGTAATTCCACTGCCCGGGACAGATCATCGGTCAGAAAAGCAGAGTAGACTACCATTTCCTCTTTATTCGTGTAAGCGTTCAAGTCTCCTCCCACCGCTTCCATCCTATTCAATATATGCCAGGCTTTCCGTTTCTGTGTTCCTTTAAAGATAAGGTGTTCTACAAAATGTGCCATTCCCTGCTCATTCTCAGTTTCATCCCGGGTTCCGGCATTAACTGCAAAACCACAATAAGTCACGTCAGAAGCAACAGGTTTACAAATAACTCTCAACCCATTCGACAGAGTTTTCTCCACCTGTTCCGTTAGTAAATTCTTCATTCTCAAGACTAAGTTTTATTGATGCCACAAAAATACAATAAAACTTATTGTCGTTTATAGAAAATTGCAGATATTTGTAGACTATAACAGCGACAACGTGTATGGAAAAGATAGGAATATTCTGTTCTGCATCGGGAAACATTGACAAAATGTATTTCGATATGGCCGGCCGGATAGGCAAATGGATGGGAGAAACAGGAAAAACTCTTGTATATGGCGGTGCCAGTCTCGGACTTATGGAATGTGTAGCGCAAGCAGTAAAAACAAACGGCGGCCACATTATCGGCGTAGTCCCTGCCAAACTCGAAGAGAACGGAAAAGTGAGCGCATTGCCCGACCGTATCATCAACACCCGCAATCTTAGCGACCGTAAGGACATGATCGTAGAAGAATCGGATGTACTCGTTGCCCTCCCCGGAGGTGTAGGTACCCTCGATGAAATATTTCATGTGATGGCAGCCGCATCGATCGGTTATCACCACAAGAAAGTGATCTTTTATAATGAGGACGGCTTTTATGACACCCTATTGAAAGCACTCAAGGAGATCGAAGAAAAAGGATTTGCCCGTCAGCCGTTCTCGACTTACTACGATGTAGCCAACACGCTGGAAGAGTTAAAACAAATAATAACAACCATATGATAGAATCCATCAAAGACCTTTTGCAAAAGGAAGCACAAGCCGTGCTGAACATCCCCATAACAGATGCGTATGAAAAGGCGGTAAACCTGATTATCGAACAAATACACATCAAAAAAGGCAAGTTAGTGACCAGTGGTATGGGAAAGGCCGGACAAATAGCCATGAACATCGCAACGACCTTTTGCTCTACGGGCATCCCCTCCGTTTTCCTGCATCCGAGCGAAGCGCAACACGGAGATTTGGGCATCTTGCAAGAAAATGACCTGTTATTACTCATCTCCAACTCCGGAAAAACACGCGAGATTGTGGAACTGACCCAACTGGCTCATAATTTGAACCCGAATTTGAAGTTCATCGTTATCACAGGAAATCCGGACAGCCCCTTGGCTGATGAATCGGACGTTTGTCTCAGTACCGGTAAGCCGGCAGAGGTATGTACATTAGGAATGACTCCTACCACATCGACTACCGTTATGACCGTCATCGGCGACATTCTGGTGGTACAGACCATGCAAAAGACCCAATTCACCATTGAAGAATATTCCAAACGCCATCACGGCGGCTATCTTGGAGAAAAATCAAGAGAACTATGCGTAAAGTAATCGGTATCGGTGAAACGATCCTCGACATTATTTTCGAAGGAAACCAGCCTTCGGCCGCCGTACCGGGCGGTTCTGTATTCAATGGTATCGTCTCGTTGGGACGGGCAGGAGTAAATGTCTCTTTTATCAGCGAAACAGGAAACGACCGCGTAGGAAACATCATCCTGCAATTCATGCGTGAAAACAACATACCGACAGACCACGTCAATGTATTCCCGGATGGAAAATCACCCGTATCACTCGCATTCCTGAATGAGCACAGTGATGCGGAATACATTTTTTATAAAGACTACCCCAAACAAAGGCTCGACGTCCTGTTTCCGGAAATCCATGAAGACGATATAGTAATAGTCGGTTCGTATTACGCCCTTAACCCTGTGCTTCGCGACAAGATACTGGAATTGCTGGAAACGGCAAAAGAGAAGAAAGCGATCATCTATTACGATCCCAATTTCCGGAGTTCACATAAGGACGAAGCTATCAAGCTGACATCAACCATCATCGAGAATCTGGAATATGCCGACATTGTACGCGGATCGGCAGAAGATTTCTTCTATATGTACGGCCTGAATGACGCAGACAAGATATATAAAGATAAGATCCAGTTCTATTGCCCGAACTTCATTTGCACCGCAGGAGCCGAACAGATCTCATTGCGTACCAGAAATTGCAGAAAAGAATATCCGATAGAACCGTTAAAGGCCGTCAGCACAATCGGTGCAGGGGACAACTTCAATGCAGGACTTATTTATGGGATGTTGAAATACGACGTGCGTTATCGTGATCTCGACAATCTGGACGAAAACACCTGGGATAAAATCATCCGGCACGGTAAAGACTTTGCAGCAGAAGTGTGTAAGAGCTTTAACAATTCAATTTCAAAAGAATTTGCAAAGAGCCTGTAACACCAACATATCGCCACGGAATAATGTGAGAATCCCGTTTTCCCTCCCGGTCATGCATCATTCTGTGGCAATATATCCACGTTAAAAACCCTATACTTTGGCTAATAATCGCAAAGGAATTATATTGTGCGCCAGTAATTCCTATCTTTGCATATAGAGTTATTAGACAAATTATACTATGTATAAGAACCTGTTAAGCTGGCTGACCGTCCTCGTGCTGTTTCCATCCTGCTCCAAAACTCCGCCGAATATCTCGGTTGTCTGTGAGGAGAACAACGTAGGAAACTGCATCATCAAATGGGAAACCGCCCCTCTCATACACGGGCAGGTGAAAGTTTATGCATCCGCCAATCCGGAGTTAATCCCGGAAACAATGCCGATTGCGGCCGCTCCCATTTCTGAAGGGAAAATGGTCATTGTCACAGACGACCCCTCCCGACGCTACTATTATACAATGGTATTCAATAATAAATACCGCGTGAAGGTGGCTACCCGTAACATCAATATCCCCGGAATACAAAATTTCCGCGACTTAGGAGGATACAGATCCTCCACTACAGGGAAAAATGTCCGTTGGGGAATGCTCTACCGTTCTGCACAAATCGACAGTTTAGGTTGTGCCGCACGCCGGGAGTTGAGAAATATGGGCATAAGGACCATCATCGACCTCCGTACTCCCGAAGAGCTGAATAACTATCCGCAGATCCAGAAAGGTTTCAATGTGGTGCATATTCCTATCGCTACGGGAAATATGGAGAAAGTGTTGCAGGGAATACAGGAAGGGAAAATAAAAGGCGACACAATCAACCGGATCGTGGAACGCATGAACCGCGAATTGGTAATAAACTATCGCGATGAATACAAAAAATTATTTGAACTTCTGCTCGATCGCAATAATTATCCGGCCATCATCCACTGTTCTTCCGGCAAAGGACGTACGGGCATTGCTTCTGCACTCGTGCTCGCCACATTGGGTGTAAACGAAGATATCATCATGCAGGATTACCGCCTGAGCAATGATTATTTCAACATTCCCAAAGCGTCTAAGTATGCCTACAAGCTTCCGGTGAATTCGCAAGAAGCCATTACCACCGTCTATACAGCCAAAGAGGATTTTCTGAATGCAGCGAAAGAAGAGATCGAACGGACCTATTCCGATATCCCCACTTATCTGCGGAAAGGACTTGGGCTAACTGCGGAAAATATAGAGAAACTACAAAACATTATGCTCGAATAATTTGTAATTTATAATTCATAATTCATAATTAATCTCTATCTTTGCCACCGAATATAAAGATATACAGAGATTTAATGAAGACATTTGAAGAGCTTGGCGTTTCAAATG